>Ga0214544_1004370_pt1 | contig 28473 bp, 16 predicted proteins | sample CNSS3metaG_FD_160074 | JGI IMG/M metagenome (GOLD analysis project Ga0214544, IMG submission 160074) | Root nodule microbial communities from cowpea collected in UCLA plant growth center, Los Angeles, California, USA - CNSS3 | ecosystem: Host-associated > Plants > Roots > Nodule | place: USA...
ACTCATTTGTGGGGTAAGAATCTGACCACCATTATTGGATGAAGACTCATAATGTTGTTTACTAATATATATATATATATATATATATATATATATATAAAAGATAAAGTTTAGCGGGTACGGGTATCCACGGATACGGATAATATGATACACGTACCCGCCCCGTTAACATGTGGGTATCAAAAATACCCATACCCACGGGTAGCGGATATCCATTTTTAATATCCATTTCCTACCCGTTGCGAGTTTTATCCGCGGATACCCGCAGGTACGGATTTTTTTGACATCCCTAGTTGTGTGTTCAAACCTTGGGTAAGTAAAATAACTTTTTTTTTGCTAAAATCAAATTTTGGCATGGATGAGAAAGGGTAGGAACCCTAGCCGGAGGAGCAGATGGAGAGGCTAGATAAACCCTTAGTAATGGAAATTGAAGTGCCATGAATACACTCTTAATTGGAATTTCATTTTTTTTTATTAAAAGTGATTAAATTGGGTTAGTTAAGGGAGGGAAGAGAGTAATTAGGAGAGGAAAACACTTCTGAATTTTGTGTGTACTAGGGGAAGAGTCTGTCAAGCATCCATTGGTGAGAAAGAGAGAGGGAGAGAAAAGTGCAGAATTTTGGGTGAGCAAGAGGAGACCTTGTGGATCAAAAAGATAGTCAAAGTTTTTGGCAATTGGAGCTCGAATACCAGGTTAGGGGAGTTCCAATATGTGATTTTGATGTTTATTATATGATTGTGTATGGGTTTGATGATCACGATGCATTTTCTACCATTTTTGCTTGAGTTTCTTTGGGTTTATGGATTTTTCCAGAAATCGACTAGCGATGTTGAAGGCCCACCAGGCGACACATGTTGTAAAGCCCTATTTGAGGGTTCCCTAATGAATCGTCTAGCGGTGAGACGCCGTCCGCCAGGTGACGCGAACTAGGTTATCTAGTTCGCTGTCTTTTGATGTTTTTGTGTTGATTTATATTGTTTGGATGATCCCTCGTTGTATACTCGAGTGTAATTTGATGTGCTTGGATAATTGTAATTAAATTTTATGACCGTGATATGAATTGTGTATAACTTTGGGAATTTAGGGTTCATGTTGGGGTTGGTGATTAATAAGCATTGATTTTGTAATTTATGGATGCATTGGTGTTATGGAAATAATGTTAATATGAATAAAGTACGAAACTTATATGAGATGTGCACTTGAAACTATATCAATATGTTGTGTGTACTATAATTGGGATTGTGTGGGATCACGACGGGTGCGGGGGAAATCTGGCAGAACCCAAATTGTCACGTACCGCCTAGCGGTACCTAGACTGCCGCCAGGCGAAGAAACAGGGCAGAGGACATCTCGAGTTAACTTTACGAGTTGCGTTTTGTGGGGTTTTGCGGATGATTTCTGCGTGACTTGGGTTAGTTGGCAAGGGTTTTATTCCCTTGAAACAGGTGAGGGAGCAAATGGTAGTGAATATAAGGGTGAGTTTGAAGGGGATCAAATGCATGAAATAATTAAAGGATATTTAGACAAAATGTGAGGAATTGTATGCTTTGAATAGTAATTATGTGCTCTCTAGAATGTTGATCAATAATGGAGATAATAGGTATTCATTGATAAAATAATGTAGTCATGACTGTTCACATTATATCTAAGTATAAAGCACAACTTGAATCATGAAAATTGTCATGGAGTGTAATTAATGAAAAGCAGTCATTAGGGCACCTAGGGTTGTTGATGCAACTGATTAAGGGATGGTTAACTGGTAGCATGATGATTGGGTAGTAGAATGTATCATAGTTGTTTAAGGGAATGATAATTGATTTGTGGATGAGTTACATGCGTGTATTGCGTGTTAGATATAGCATGATGTCTTAAATATTGTGAGTTTTGCTAAGGTTGATGTATTATGTAATTAGGGTCCCTTAAGACTTGAAGAAAATGCCAAAACCAGTAGAATTGCGCTAATGGTATGGCGTCTGGCGGTGTGAGATGCTTTGACTAGGGTTGTTTTCGCCAGGCGTTGACGGTGTGACAAGACTACTAGAGGGCGCTTGGCGATGTGAGATGGTCTGGAACCAAGTTTCGCCTAGCGACATAGGAGGCGCACCAGGTGGGTTTGGGTGCAGAGTTGGCTCGTGAGGGAGGCTTTGACACAACTTTGGATGAGGGACACAACATGATGCTTTGGTTGGGGGCCTAGTTACGAGTGTAACTTGTATTGGGGTAACACGTGACCACTCTAGGTTGTAGCTTGGTGGTTTAGGAAGCTCAGTGGAGTGTGCAAGATTGTGGCTCGTATGGTGAGGTTTTGGATGATTGCCCTCTTCAGTGCATCTGATTGAGTTTGGTAGTCTGGGACAACTACAAACTTCAATTCATTTTGGGGAACTCCACTTGGTGTCGCGGATTGTGGCTGTGGCAATTTATTCCTGCGTGTGGACTATTAGGTGGTGACCTGTAGTCGAAGGGGCGAGTAGACACTCGTGCAACAAAGATCAATCGGTGTACTCACCTATGGGTGTAGAATCAAGACGTCTAACGTAAGGTTTGGAAGTTAAGGAACTGGGGAGTGAGGGATGCTAACACGGGTTATGGTTATGAAATGCTTAATTTATGTCATGTTGTACTTATTTGTTTATATTGAGCTCACCCTATCTATGTATGTTTGGCGATGATCATATAACTCGTTACATGGGAGCAGATGTTGATGCAAGTGAGCGTGAGGATATTGAGAGATGGAGTAGGGAATGACCATGGGGATTTTACTAGTTTTCTTCTTGGAAGATTTATAGACTATTTTATATTGGCTTTACAAATACTTTATAGTTGTAATACTTGGACACCGCAGTTTTATTTAGTTTGGCGCGTTGAAATGAATAATTTAAATTTTCTCGCGTTTTGGGGAAAGAATTTGATAATAAATGAGATTTTTTATTATTTTATTTAGTTATTTTATTTTAAATAAGTAATTTTCGGTTAGGACGTTACACTCAGACGAGGAGGTCTCTCCCAATCGAGAACTCGCGAAATCTACAGGGCTCTCTGTTGGCAGTCTCGCCTAAGCGAGGGCCTTTAGCTTGAGCGAAAGACCTCTTTCGCCTGAGCGAGGGTCCATGGCCTTAGCGAGACTGGTGTAGGAATTTACTCTATGGTTGTTCTTTTCCATGTTTTTGGTTGTTGGTTGTAAGATTGGTTGGAGTACCCTATTTAAAGTATGAAGTATGTGAATATGCATGTAATATCTGATTGTATGGACTGGAATTTATGAGCTTGGTATGAGAAAATGTATGGATCATGGTTGGTTGGTTGGTTGAATATTGGCATGAGATTGGTATGCATGATAAATCTATGGTTGGTTGGTGAGGCATGACTATGGTATGGGTTGGACGTAATTCCATGAATCTCTTGGTGAGATCTCATGGTGGTGCCTTGTGTGATGAATGTAATTCCATGGACCTCTTGGTGAGAAATCAGGGTTACGTAGTTCTTTAAAAAATCTTGTTTGTTTAAAAATGTTGATATTTGGTATTTTGAAAATTTTGTATTTTTTGGTGTTTTTGAGATTATTTGAAAAATAGTGTCACACGATGTGAGCGACCGGATATACACCAAAAGAAAAAAAAGGAAACAATTTTTCGATAATAATTTTTTCTTAAAAAAAGAGTGTCACATGGTGTGGGCGATCGAACAGACACAAAAAAGAGAAAGAAAATTATTTTTAGTATTTTTTTTTATTTTTGTGAATTTTTATGATTTTCAAATATTTTTGGGTTTTTAGGAAAATAACGTATATAAAATGAATGTGAGATTAAATAAATAAATAAAAACTAGGTGAAAAAAAAGAAACAAGATGCATGGGAGGGTGCAAGATGTAAATAGTAGGGTGCAATGAGTAAAAATTGAAAAATGAAGTGAAAATAAACGGAGGGTGTGAACTGAGAAAAACAGGTGCAATCCGCAAAAGCATGAAGGGTGTAAACGTGAACAGTGGTGGTGTAATAGACTCAGACAAGAAAAACACAAATAGTTCTATAAATCACACAAAAAAGGGGCGGAAATCAACTAAGGGGTGCATGAAGAAGGACGAATCTGAAATCTAGTCCTAGCCCAAGTAAATGCGATGAGAAACCCTAATTAATCTAACCCTAATCTCTTCTTGATTAGCAAAGCAGATCCCCAAATCACATGGATCCTTTCGCATGAACAAAGCAAACATCACCATCCATCTATGTTGCACCCATTCTGATCGGTGATGGACCCTAGCGAAAATGTCGACCACTGCTAGGAGCTTAGCTGGCAGCGACACATCTTTCTCTTCCTTCCTCCCCAACGCGAGATAGGGGTGACTTCTTGCTCGTGTGGCCACTCGACAACTCCGAACTCCCTCACGGTTGCAGGGCCCCGCCCACACGAGGAACTACGTCAATGATTCCAGCCGTCGTCGGCGTCCACGCAGGCACCCATTCATCTCCAATCCTCAGTCTTTTTCTTACGCGAGAGAGAAAGGTGTCATAGACTCTATGGCTCGTCATCATCGTGCCAACCACCGCGATTGGGTTTGCAACCGTCATGCGACCATACCCCACCGTTTAGAGCTCCGACCCTTCGACAGCACAGCCGTCGGCGATGGTTTCTCCTATTTTTGTTTTGTTTTCTTCCCTTTTAAAAAAAATGCTTCTCTGTTGGAACTTGTCGTGTTATTTTGATTTTGGTTTTTATGCAGATGTGAGATGAAGAGGGTGATGGGTATGCGTGGTACTGGAGGAAAATGATTTTGAGATTAGATGATGAGTATAAAGGGAGGTGTTCTAATGGCCAAATGGGTGCTGCTTTTGGGTCTCAGTTTTTTTGTTGGTTTTTACAGGTGGAAGACATGAGCGTGGAGTTTGTAATAGTGGGGGAACTAGTGAATGGATGATAACCATTAATGCAGGTGTGAATGAAGTGTGTTTTTTTAGGGAAGGAAATGGAGTAATGGTGATGAAGGTGAATGTCGCTGTCCGAGAATGAGTGAATAGGGGAATGAGGAATGTAAAACGTGGTGTTATGATCAGATGGATGTAAATTTGCTGTTGTGTGTATTCTGGCTGCAGGTTGAAGTGGTCGGGTTCTGGGCGTTTTATTTTATTTAGATTTATTTGGATGCAAGGTTAGAAGCACATGTAAATACATGTAGATGGAGGTGACAACAACTCCCACATAATCAAGAATCAACAAAATAGAACATAACACAACAACACATCATAATCGACATCATATTCCATCAAGTGCACAACAAACCACATATACTTCAAATCACATTTACGCAACCACTCAAAGACTCTCAAGTAACAGACTTACCTCTTGTGCCTCTTTCTCTCGTGCTCGCCCACCTTCTTCTTTGCTTTTTTTTTTTCGTTCTTCTTTGTGTGCTCCTTTTCACCTTGTTGCTCTCTGCTTGTTCTCTTATCAGCCCTTTCTTTTTGTGTGCTCTTCCCTGCGATCCAATTTTCAAAAATCTTCCCCAAGACCTCTTGATTTCCCTCTTTTTAATCAGTCAATCCTCTTTCCTCTTCCCCATGAGTCGTTCCCATATTTCCCTTTTCATTCATCTTCTGTATGGGTATTTAAAAAATTGTGAAAGCATGCAACCGATCATCTTCCTGCCACTCTACAATAGCTATACTGCCATGACTGCCTGCCAATGTTGCTGGTTGCCGTAGTGATGCACAAATACTTAAGATTTCCCATTTCATGTAGAGACCCAAAAGTGTGCAAAAAGGAAAGAGTTGACTTTCACTAATGGGATGACTGGGCAATAGATGGACTTCTTTTTCTTTTTTTTTCATCTTTATCATAATTTTTTTAATTTCTAATTTAATTATTTTTTTTCTTCTTTCTTCTTTCTCTTTTTTCCTTACACATATTAAAAAAAAGGGTTAAGTATGTTTTTAGTCCCTAAACCTTGGTCAAAAATTGGAATTCGTCCCTGGTCGAAACTTTGATAAATTTTGGTCCCTAAACTTTAAAAATGAATGAATATAGTCCTTTTAATCTAATTACGCTGATTTTTTTTCAACATGTGGAATGTGTTTCATGTTAATATTGGAGTTGTTTACGCCGTTTGACACATTCTCGGCTCAATATTTACTGAGAAATGCGTTTGAAACCTAAAAAAAAGTTAACAAAATTGGGTTGAATGCGTTTTAACTCAATTACGTTGATTTTTTTTTTCAACATGTGGAATGTGTTTCATGTTAATATTGGAGTTGTTTATGCCGTTTGACACATTCTCGGCTCAATATTTACTGAGAAATGCGTTTGAAACCTAAAAAAAGTTAACAAAATTGGGTTAAAAGAACTATATTTATTCATTTTTAAAGTTTAGGGACCAAAATTTATCAAATTTTCGACCAGGGACGAATTACAATTTTAGGTCAAAGTTCCGGGACTAAAAATATACTTAACCCAAAAAATAATAATAAAGACAAACCGAAAAATAAAATAAAATAAATCAGTAATACTAATAAAAATAAAGAATAAAATAAAAACAAAAAATAGCCGAGATAAGATAAAAATTCAAAATAAAAAATTAAAAGATAAAATAAAAATAAAGTAAAATAGACACAATAAATATAAAAGTAAAAGAAAATAAAAATAAAAAATAAAACGAGAAAAAAATTAAAATTGAAATAAGATAAAAAGTAAAAAATAAAATAAAAAAATTATATATTTGTAGTCAATTCAATGTTCACTATTTTGTATTTTTTTTTTAAAATTCACTAGTGCAAAATAAGTATATTAGATCGGTTCTGGAGCGCATATTAGATCGGTTCCACAACCGATCTAATATACACTGATGTAATATGTCAAAGACATATTAGATTGGTTCTGAAACAACAGATCTAATATCTTTTACTGAAAAGAAAAAAAAACATTTTCGAAAGTGACCATGTGAAGGGGCAAAGGAGAAACGAACCACCAAAGACCACCAACAAACCACCAGGGCAAAGGAGAAACGAACCACCAAAGACCACCAACAAACCACCACGGACCAACACCAACGAACCACCAACGAACCACCATGGAGAACACCGCACCCCAACCGCAAACTTGACTAAGAGACTTCATGAAACACCATGGGGACCAGCGACACACATTCGGTAAAGCAGCGGCATCACAAATTTGCTTCATTTGCAAAGGAGATGATAAAACACCAAGCACCGAAAAATAACAACTACAAAAAGAGCTTTCTCCACAAACAAAAACCCTAGGCATGAGAAAATGAGGGAAAAAAACACTAACTTGTTGCATTGGTTGTTGAAGAGTGGCATGGAAGAGAAGAAGAAGCTTGTTGAAGCACGATGCGATAGTGGTAGGGCACGGCGACGGTGGTCATTGGCGCTTGGAAGAGAAGAAGAAGCAGTGGAGGCACAAGAGAAAAGACCAAAGCAGGCATGAGAGAGAAGACGAAGTTCGGTTCTTTATATAACCGATCTAATATATACATATTAGATCGGTTTTCCCTATAACCGATTTAAAATACTTTTCATTATTTACAAAATTGCCACCGTGTTTTAAATTAAATCTGTTCCACTTCAACCGATCTTATATCCTGTTCTAATATCTCCATTTTGCACTAGTGATTATTTTTTAAGTCAAATTTTGTTATCCGGACAAAAGTGGGTAATGACAGAAGGCTAACCTTGTGTGTGGTAGGGTGAACCCCATTGACAATGACTCTGCAGATCAATAGAGGCTACCACAAGTGCAAACTTAATTGTATGATAAAATCTTTTTACTCTAACTTACCTTTCTGTTTGCTTGTGTTTGTCTTGTGTGTGGTTTTTCCTTCTTGCAATGATCATCGATTTATTGATGTGAGCAGATGTGGAAACCCCTAGTGGTCACTAGGGTGATGGAAACTCTGCAGTGTACTCAGGCTGTGACTGAATCTCATTCCTTTGAGTACTCCTAGTAGACACTGTTGCTTATGTACTAGCTCGTCCTATGAGCAAACTTTTTGGACAACTGTTAAACTTATATGTTTTATGTTGTTAACAACACCGTTGTGTGTCTTAACTTTGTCTTCTAGTACCTTCTAGATAACTATAATGGTTTATAATGTGTATATCTTGGTGTTGCTCTTTTATATTATAATTTGTGTGATGTTTCATTTATAAAATTTATTATCTATTAAATGGGACTTACAATAAAACTAAAATAAAAAATTTTACAAAAATTAAAACCAATGATTAATTCCTTTATTTTACATAACTTGCCCATTTCTTCGCTGTTTTACGTTTCTATTCCTATTGTGCCTTTCACAATATTTAATTCCTAATGACTAAAAAAATAAAAAAGAATAGCTGTTGCAAGATTGTAGAGTTGGTGAAACTGCTAATCACTATGCATCGACCAAAATGTTGTGTTTGTTGGGTTCTACCCATATATTTTAAATGAAAAAAAAAAAAATAGTCCAGTCCAATCTTACGGCTGGACAAAAGAATTAGGTTAAATTTAAAAATGTGAAAAATAATTTAAAATTTAAATAAAATACTTTATTTCTTTAAAACTAAGTGACAATTGAAATTAATTTAAGACCAAAATACATTTTAATAATGTCATATTATTTAAAAAAAATTTAAAAATTATATTTATTATTTATATAGATAGGTGCAAAATTGATGATGCACTTGATTATAAGTTTAAATTAGTATTAGTATATCTTCTTCAGCTTGATATTTTTATTTTATTTCTATAAGACCAGTAAAATAATTCGACTAACATTTTCGCAGATTGAGATCACGCAAGACAGATGTTCATCAAAAAGCCAGAGTGAACAGAGAATCAGCTCAGAGCAAAAGAAGAAAACCAGAATGAGCAGCGGCGCTGGGCAAGTGGCGTGCGTCACCGGCGCTTCCGGTTACATTGCTTCCTGGATCGTCAAATTTCTTCTCCATCGTGGTTACACTGTTAAGGCCACTGTTCGCGACCCAAGTCGGTGTTATTTTTTTCTTCTTTAATTTGTTGTTTTCGTGGGTGATAATTTTTCGTCACGGTTGTGGTCACAGTGACGCATTATCATTTCGAAAATTAAAGATTGGATAAAATGTGATGTGTAGATGATCCCAAAAAGGTAAATCACTTGCTTAAACTTGATGGTGCCAAGGAGAGATTGCATCTCTGCAAGGCGAATCTTCTAGAAGAAGGTTCATTTGACTCTGTCGTTCAAGGGTGTCACGCTGTGTTTCACACTGCTTCTCCCTTTTATCACGATGTCAAGGATCCGCAGGTTTGTTTCATTTGCAATTCGATTTGTGCATTTTTTTTTTATGTGTGGCCGTCTAATATTTTGTGTTTTTTCTTTTATCGATTTTAGGCTGAATTGTTGGACCCAGCAGTGAAGGGGACTCTCAATGTTCTGAGATCGTGTGTAAACTCGCCGGTGCTGAAACGCGTCGTTTTAACCTCTTCTATTGCTGCAGTTGCGTACAATGGAAAGCCTCGAACCCCTGATGTAGTGGTTGACGAAACATGGTTTTCCGACCCAGATTTCTGTAGGGAGTCACAGGTATGTGTTGTTTCGTCTTTTCTTGGAAGTATACGAAGATTCAATGACAATACTAGCAGTTCATAGTTGCTTTCTTTTATTGCATACTTTTATCCGTGATTATTTTTTTGTTTCTCCAACCCTTGAAACTTGATAGACAAGTTGCTCAAGAGTGGGATCATGAAGACCAATTCATTCTCCATCTTCATTGTCATTATCTTCATCCCCTGTCCCCCCTAACTCATTGCACTAATCAATGACATTTGAGTATAATAAGTGGTCAATTTCATCCCTAATATTGCATATACCAGCTAATATTAAATATACCAGCAAGTTGATGAATATGCTTTTATGGTAAACCAAATCGAGCAAATTTTTATTAGAGCGGCAAAGGGAGCCACAACCGCCGCGAGCATACCAAATTTTGTCCTGTTCCATCTAACCTGTCCAACTTACCAGCCAAAGGTGAAAGGCTGATCCACGGGTCTAACTTCGTTTTTAAATTAAAAGTTAAAATAAAAATTATTTTAAAAAGATTAACTTTTTTATATTGTAATATTTCAAGATATAAATATGTAATAGTTTTGCAATTTAAAACATTGACACAATTAAATTCTAATTATTAATTATAATAGAATAAATATATTTTAATTAATAATTAAGTTTAAAAAATATGTATATAATTATATATATATAGAATATATATATATATATATATATATATATATTAACAAATTTAAAAAAAAAAAATTAGTGGACCACCTCGCCAACCTATTGGCTAACCCATTGGCGGGATGGGTGAAGATTTTCAGCTTGTTTTAGTACATCGACCAGTGCCTTATTTTTTTGACGGGTCAAAACGGCCTGATTTGCCCCACCTATAATTTTTATTGTCAGACATGGTTTGTTCCCAAACAGACATCCACACACACAAAACATTAATAGAAACCATTGATAGAAAAATCAAAGTACCTCACAAGGACAACAACCAATATCTTCCCGCGAGAATGTCTCCTATTCTTTGATTTCCAAAGCATGTAAGTGCACAAATGTTTTTCGCTATATAACTAATGTTCTACCCAATGGTTTGAAAACCCGAATAGTTGTATGTAGCAGGCAACTCCAAGAACGCTGTAGCAAAAAAAGTCTTAAGTTTCTTCAACAAAGCATACAAGTAAACAACAAAAGTCAAATATAAGTTTCCTAGATTGGAATTATGAGTCATCTTTTAAATACAAGTCTTTTTTATTATTTTCACTTTTACTACATTTATAGAATGCAATTTTGGAAATTGAAATCCCAAAAATCTCCCTCCAATTTTAACGTGTCTGTTGTAAGGTGTTTTTTGGAATCAACAGATGCATAAAACCTTATGTATTCACAAGACCTCACAATGGCTCCAAAGGATTAGTAATGATTTTCTTTTTCTCAATATCTGTATATAGAAGACCTCTTGAGAAGAAAGGTTAATGATGATAGTAAAGAAAAAGCTCTTAATGCTCTTGTAATCTTTTGTAATCCTTAAGCCTTAAGTTTTTGAGCAAAAACAATGTTGTGTTCATTGACAACCTAAAAAAGTTTTCTTAATCTTGTATTCCGTCTTAGAACATTAACTCTCTTTTAGTGAACAAACCTTGTGACCATTTAGATACCACCCTTTGTATAATCAAAGTATTTAGCTAGGAGTGATTAGGTCCAAATAATATTCACTGTCTAGGTAGGAGTGACTGCCTGTTTAAACAATAGTTAGTGTGTAGCCGGGAGTAATTGTAGTTCAAATAATATTGTGTTTAGCTAGGAGTGACTGAGGTTGAAAGAATACTCGTTTTGTATCGTGCAAAGTTAGTCAACCAATGGAACTTGATTGTGTTGATAAAAAAACTAGACATAGTCTGAGTTTTCAGACAAACCGGTGTAAAAACATGTTGTGTAGATCTCTCTCTACCCTTATGTCTTTGAATTTCATATTATTAATCTGCAACTAACTAAAGGAGAGTTTTGAGAAAAGCTTTTGAAAAGTATTTTTGATAGTGCATTTGTCAACTTGAAGTTGCGTTTGACAATCTTCATTACATGGTACTCTTATGAAAAACTGCTTAGCAGTATGTTTTTCAAGTTAAAACTTCATTTGATCACTAGTTTCAAATGCTGACTTGTGAAAATTTTAAAAAGTCATAAATACACAATTCAACCACCCCTTCTTGTTTACTTTACATGTTTTCACAACTTCATCCGATTAAATTCAGTTTGTTGGTAATATTTATGAACTCTTTATTCACTTATTTTGATGCATAGTTGCACTAATAAACTAACTTGTTTTTAACGGCTTCCTTTTTTTGTTGTGAGAACAACTTAATAGTTGTAATTTTAAATGCATTAGACAATTGCTACTGAGCTATCATACTTATTTTTATTCAAATGTTGACAAATTGTTATAATTTGTCATTTATGTTATGTTACCATGTTCTTCACATTTCTTGCTATTTTCTATTTATGTTTTAGATGTGGTATACACTTTCAAAGACTTTGGCTGAAGATGCAGCCTGGAAATTTGTAAAAGAAAACAACATTGACATGGTTACAATTAACCCAGCAATGGTTGTTGGACCTCTCTTGCAACCAGTCCTTAACACCAGTGCTGCTTCCATTTTAAATGTAGTTAATGGTAATTACTATTTATATATTATGCTGAAAAGTTTATAGATTTGTTTTGTCTGCATCTTGATTACACAATGTATTTTTTTCAGCTCAAACTATTTTGTGGATCAAATGAAATGAAAAGGAAAAATAAAATAATGAAGCATAAATTAAAATGGAATATGAAAAGGAGGTTTTATAATAAAGACAATCTAAATGTACAATTGTACATTTGAGATATCAAATATGTGTATTTTAATCATATAGTTCTTGTTGAGCTACATGGTAGTATTAATATGTTTCCTTTATCTAGCTTGATTAGTGTCTAAAGTCAAAAGTTGATGTATTCATTTTGTAATAAAAAAAGAAAAGAAAAAGAAACAAAGTATGGCCTATAAGCCCCTTGTTAGAGATTCCTCTCTCTAAACTCCCAATATCAGTCCAATACTCCACACCTACATTATGTCCATCCTTTTCTGTTTAACAGACTTGCCTTTCTCATTCCGTAACCACATTTTCTCTCTATAACATACGTCCGCTTCTAATTTCCACTCTCTTCCATGCTTGGCTTGAGTGTTTTGGGCCTTCATGTGTGGATCTAAAAAGGTCTCTACTGTAGATTGATAGATCCTACCCTTACCACTCCCTATAACTGCTGCCATTTGCTCTAGGAAGAAAGGAGGAAAACGCTCTTAGACTTTTGTTGTTGGCTCCAAAGAAGTATCTTCTCCAAGATAAGCGACTTTTCTGTTTCTTTGCCATTATGTTTTCCTTTTCTCATAGTTTGATGCTGCTTCCAAGATAACAGGATCAAAGTCTGTTATAAACATATCAGGTGGCAACGTTGGTTTTGAAGTAGTGTCCTTCGTTGCTCATTTGAGCCAAGAGGCATAAAACACTGGGTTGATTCAAGCATTATTGGTAGCTGAATCTTATAAGTAACTTCCCTGATTCAAGAAATAGACTGTTAAGGACCAAATTAGGGAGAAGAGAGGTTACTGTTGATCCTTTGACAAATATAGTTTTGCTGCCTACATGGGAGTAACTTAATATACACCCAATTTTCTACCACATTCCTTCTATGTGCATCAGTATATTTCTTCATGTTTTATTGAGCTCGATGTAGATGAAACTTGAGCTACCTCAAAGCCTCATCTCGATCAACCAGAACTGCATCATAGATTCAATTGCCTTTTCACCAAGTATTGCATCACAGTTGAGGCCTTCCTACCATACATCATCCCAAAGGGCACCGTACTTGTGGAAAAAGGAGATGAAGTATTATTACTTGAATTTAGATGTGATAAAAAATCTGAGTGTATGCTCAGCTGATGTATGTGGGGTGTGTGTGTGTGTGTGTGTGTGTGTGTGTGTGTGTGTGTGTGTGTGTATATAAAGATTAGTTCAATTATGTCTCAAAGAGGAAGGTTACACCCTATGTTCCTTATGTGAAATCCAGGTACACCAAAAAACAGCTTTATGTTCCTTGCTAAGTGTTAAAACAACTTGTATTTCTCAATATGTGGAAAGTCAAGGTCCATGGGTACTTGACTCAAGTTCTCTAATCATATTCATGGTAATAGCTCTTCATTCTCATTTATCTATTCTAAAAAAATTCCCCACCTTGTTATTGTAGCTAATGGATCCAAAGTTGCATATCAAGGAATTGGTCAAATTCCTTTATCTCTTTTAAATCGTAATTTTGCCTTGTACATTCTATATTGTTCTTCTCTAATCCAATTAACTCACTCTTTAAATTGTTTTGTAGTTTTTTTGTCATATAGGAACATGGTACGGGCTATCTAATTGATGAAGGACATGAATCATAAGGACTTTACAATCTGAAAACAAGCATACACTTGTCCTTTAAGCTTTTTTATGATGGTTTGGGTCATCCAAGTCTAGCCAAGTTGAATATAATAGCTCGTAGTGTTAAGACACAAGTGTTAGAATGTGAATCATGTCAAATAGTAAAACATGTTAGGTCATCTTTTCCAAAATAAAATGAAAATAGATGCAACTCAATTTTCTCTACCATTTATTTATTCAAATATTTGGGGACCTAGTTGTGTTAGATCTTTTGACTTTAGATTTTGTAACCTTTATTGATGACTTTTGCCATTATACTTGGATTTATTTTAATGAAAGATAGATTTAAACTTTTGTTCATATTTATGTCTTTATTGAGATTAAGAACCAATTTGAAAAAAAATTAAAGTCTTTCAAAGTGACAATGCTAAAACATGTTTTCTTGTTGAACTTTCTTCCTTTTGATCCACACAAGGTATTTTTTATTAGTCCACCTATGTCTACGCACCACAACAAAATAGCATTACAGAGAGGAAGAATACACATCTCAAGGAAACAACATGCTCTTTAATGTTGAATACAAATGTTGTACACTATTGGACAGATGCAATTTTCACTGCTTGTTCTTTGAGGAATATAATGCCTTGTTTACTGATAAATAACATGCCTTCTTATTTTGAGAATCAAATTCCTCACTCCTTTTTTTTCAAATGATTCCTTATTTTATGTCTCTCCTAAGGTATTTAGTTGTACTTGTTTTGTGTATATTATCTCTCTAGGCTTAGACAAACTCTCTACAAAGGCTATTAAATGTGTTTTTTTGGCATATTCTCACATTCTTAGATATATCAAGAAGGCTTCAAGACAGGGATTGTTCCATAAAGATAGAGGAAATACTCAAGTTGTTAGTAAGTGAACTTTAAGCCTAACTCAACTCCACAAAACCGGCTTGTAAGATGAGCTTTGCCTTATCTTGTGGGACTTTCAACACCCCCCCTCACGCTGAGGTATATAAATCTTGTGTGTGGGTCTAGAAATAGGTGGTCTGATAGGGCCTGATAGGGGGTGGAATAGAATGTCCAAGAAATCTCGCTAGGTTAGGCTTTAACTATGACTCTGATACCATGTTAGTAAGTAGACTTTAAGTCTAACTCAACCCCACAAAACCGGCTTGTAAGGTAAGATTTATCTTATCTTGTGGGACTTCCAACACAAGTTATAAGGTATTATGAAGTAGATCAGGTTGGTTGTTCATTGAGAGTAGATACACCACAAGATATTATGTTAAGTTGAAATGTATATGTTATTAAACCAATCCTTCAAGAGTTGAAATTTTGTCAAGTTGACCTTATCAAGTTGTATTGTGATAATTAAGCAGCCCTTCATATTGCTTCAAATCCCATGTTTTATGAAAGGACCAAAGACATAGTGATCAATTGTCATTTCATCCAGGAGAAGTTGTTTCCCGAGAAACTATGTATTGGACTTATCTGCTTTAACCACCAATTTGTATGTATCCTCACTAAGTCCTTAAAAGGACCTAGAATTCAGTTTATATCTTTTAGGCTTGGTGCATACTATTTATATGCTCCAACATAAGGGTGAGTTTAAATTTATGTTTTGTTATAGTCAACCCTCTTGGGTATGACCTATTCTTTTTCAGTATGTCCATTGAGGACATCCACTTTAGCTACCATGTCCTCTTTAGTATCTACAACCTCCTCCTCTTCCTCATGGTGCTACCATTGATGTTGACCTACTAACTTGAGCTGAATTTTCATCTTTTAACAAGGTAGGCACTCGGAAAAGTCTATTGACTAAGTTGTTCATTGAAGGAATGTAATCACTTACTAATATTATTTGGTCATGTTCATGATCAAAATTTGAGTGTAGACTTCTTAGATTGAAGACCATGTCTAACTTGTCACGTTTTTTTGTTGATACCCTCCAATGAATCAACCACAAGGAATTACTTTAATTCTTCTATTGATTCCCAAGCCTTTGCTACACTAGAGGGGAAATAGTGATGAGAAGAGAGGGAAAAAGATCCCTAACCTTGAGGGGAGAGAGCTATGTGAAACAAACTAGGAGAACAAGGGTAGAAACATGCCTTGAAAGATGCTCTAACAAGATGGATGGCAACGATCCAATGTGATGTCACTAAGGTGACCTGTAGAACACAAACACCTAGTAAGGAGCTAACTATGATGGTGCATGGCAACTCGTCACGGAGTGTCTGGTCATGCAACCATTGGGGTTGCTCTTCTTGAGGCACAACTAGTCCTGACTTGGCCGGACAAAACGATGGTGGACATGCTGTCCATTATTGGATCCAACTAACCTGAAAGAGATTTTATTGAGGAAGAAAGAGTGTATTGGGCCCTTTGAAGGTGCTATTGGGTGAGATTAGTTGAAGATAAAAAAATTCATCAAGGATGTATAGCTTAACATTGTGGGGAAATTTTATTTTTGTTGAACGTAAAAGCGGAGATAAACTATGCAAAAATTGCTCATGGGTTTTGTGACTTTATTTGGATAAATAGGATGCTAAAAGGATTTATTTATTCTTCACCAAGTGTCTATAAAGCTATTATGCATGTCTTACTCTTTCATCAGCATCCATAACGTTCAAAATTTACTTGATATGATGAATAGTATTAACAAATTTCACAAAAACTTACCTTATACCATGTTCAAACCAAGTTGAAGGAAGCATATAAAGCTTTGTTGAAGTCAAACATTGACTCTAATGTTAGCAGGCTGGGAATGACTGACGACATCAGCTTGATGGGGGGTACATAGGATAGTAATCTCAGAAAAAGGAAGCATACAGCATCTTACTATCTTTTTGAGTTATTTAGTTGTCATTGTAAAGAATATTAGTATTTCCTATTTGCTTCCAATATATTTGATTTTTCGTCTCACTGCACAATTCTTAGATAATTGAAGAAATTATTCCATCACCATGATACAGGTGTGCAAACATTTCAGAATACATCTTTTGGATGGATCAACGTGAAAGATGTTGCAAATGCCCATATTCTAGCATATGAAAGTTCTTCAGCTAATGGAAGATATTGTTTGGTTGAGAGGGTCGCACATTACTCAGACGTTGTGAAGATTTTACGTAACTTGTACCCAACATTGCAACTTCCAGAGAAGTGAGTATGATTTATTTTGATAGTTTCAAGAATGCATAGAATTCATATATAACGTGAAAAAAAAAAAATCCCGGTGTTTTGTACCTTACTATCTGTGCTTCATTTACTTGTTTGAAAATTGAATTTAGTGTCAGAAACGCAATAGGCATTGATGATTTGAAGCTATACAAAACTTGGATTCTATTGGCTAAAACAGCATAACTTTCCTAAATTAAGACTTTACAACTATCAATTTGTCCTAATTTATAATATCAATCTATTGTAACTTGTGTTCATATAAAAAATTGTTTTAAGTTGCTAAAATTACAATACATTACTGTACAACTGGTGGGGTACAATAACTCTCCTCTTAGCTGGAGATTGGATATCTACTGACGTTTCCATACATGAATATTTTATGCATTCCCTATGTTAATTAGGTATCCTGGATCTGAACATGTATTGGTTTGTGCATGCAACAATACATATTCAACTTCTGTTGCATATTTGAGATACTTGATGTGTCACCGTAAGCTAATGGATTATATGTTCCTGAGATAGGGCCAAGAATAAAAATTTCGCATGTGATGGTCTTTCAAATTTTCTTTTGGATGAAAATCTCTTTAGATTATAGGGTCCAACTGACTCTTCATTCGGTCTACATTTTGTTTTGCATTTGTATAACTATAAATAATTCAATTTTTTCTTGTTTTTATTTTTTAATATCGTTTCACTGTGTCAACAATATTACCAGGTGTGCAGATAATAAGCCATATGCGCCAATATATCAGGTTTCGAAGGAAAAAGCAAAGAGTTTGGGGATTGAATTTATTCCCTTGGAAGTGAGCCTTAAGGAGACTGTGGAAAGCTTGAAGGAAAAGAAGTTTATAAAATTTAATTTGTCACCTTAAAGATACAATTTTGATTTGTGATATCTCCCTGAGGAGGAGAAAACCTGGAAACCTTCTCTACATGTCACTCGGCTTCTTGTGATGAATAAACTTACAGTAAAATAAGGTAAAATTCAAAACTAGTGTTAAGTACTGAAATAAGCTATTTTTGGTCTGGATTGTGCTAGTGACAATTAAGTTTCTAACATGCGGTTGAGTCTGCACTATAGATTGCATTCTTTATATATTATATTTTATTGAAATAGGGTATTACAAATTGGGGGTTAGGCTTGAATCGCAAGTGTCGCGTGGAGGTTGCAGTCGAACGTAACAAATCTCCCTCGCAATCCATGGGTTTTTTGACCATCATAAAAAAAGCCTCATATATATATATATAAGGACTAATACTATATCTGAAAACAATAAAAGCCTATTACATATATAAATAAGGACTAAGACTTTACCTGAAAAACAACACAATTTCACTGCATCTTCTCTTCACTTCTACTCTCCTTATTCTTTTATTTATCATGGGTTAATTTTACTCTTTGAGAGTATTTTTTGTTAGTTCTGAAATTTTCGATAGTATTTTTTGTTGATTCTCAAATATATTATCAAAACATCAAGATGATTGAAGATAAAGACATCAAAATTCAAATCAATAAGTATCACAAGCTGCTTGAAGATATCAAAACAGAGAATATAATTTTGTCTAATAAGTTTGTTTTAGAACTTTTGATCGAGAAACTGTCATCATGATTTTAGAAATATCGAGGGGAATAGGGTTTAAGCCACTTACAAACAAATAAGTGTTGGTAACCCAACATTTGTGTTTGGAGATTCCATGAATAAGGTTTGTATGGGTAAAAACAAGCAACTTGTTAGTTCTGATAATATTAAATTGAAAGTGATTGAGACTGCATTATTGAAAGGTTAAACTTTGTAATTAAAGTTCTTTGTGGTGTAAGGACTTTAGTTTAAACAAAGTTTTTAGTGATTTTCATATCCTTTATGGGTGGTGTATGATTTGTAATATATGCTTGATGAAATTACCTATATGAGTGTCTAGTGGGGCCACTTATATGAGATCTTGGCATGACCTTATAACTCATGAATATCGAGCACGTGCATTGCCTAGTAAGCATAACACAATGATAACAACAAGAATTATATGGGTTTATTTTGATTAATAAACCGCTAACACATACCAAGTGTTTTGGTTCATATAGTTTGTTATGCCAACTACATTGTGTTTTAAGTTTTTCAATACAAGATTGGTTCATATAGCTTGCTATACCAGCTTTGATGTATTATATCCTATGTGAGACTAGAAATTTTCTTCTTTTTTCTTTCTCTATCTTACATTTTTGCAATATGTTGAGGATTGTTATTGAAATAGGGTATTATTACAAAAGGTACCCTTTTGTATTTGAATAGAATGAACCTTCCGATAGAAACTTGAAGTTCTTAATATGCTCCTTGATATGCTTCGCGCTCTCAATCTTCATCTTCAAAATGATGGAAATTAGTTGCAATGCTTCAGTTGTAGATATCTCCATGTCACGTGGGGGGTTAGGCTTGAACCACAAGTGTCACATTGATGTTGTAGTCAAATGTTACAAATTCTCTTCCATGTTCCATTTTTTTTGTCCATCATAAAATCCTTCTAAATCTATAAATGGGGGCTCATACTTCATCTAAAAACAACATAACTTCATTAAATATTCTCTCTACTTCTACTCTCCTTTCTTATTCTTTAATTTATCCTGGGTTAATTTTAGTCTTTGAGAGTATTTCTTGCTAGTTCTAAAATCCTCGGGAAATCCAAGAAGTTTATGTTGTATTTTGGTGTACTTATGCAATACACCTTGGATAAGTCCTTAAACGTAGTGAATCTACACGTCTCAAAAATTCTACTTTGCTCATGTTTTTGTCAACTTTTACAACACTATGTTACTAAAAAATGTCTGATACAACTAGCGTTCTATATCTTTTCCGTGTTTGTATACTTGCTAGTTCAATCTTGTAAACCGTATGAAAGTAAGATATTTTAAATTTAGGATACACAATGTGTGCGTGTGCATGTGTGAGCATAAACATACTTGAAAGAATTCATATGAAAGAAAGAAAAATTTTATTCAATTTATTCATTTGAAATAGTACATCAATCTCTGTATAAAGAGAACTTTAACCTTAAGGTAATAATTATAAAGATATCTCTAGAATCTTCTAACAACCATTAGCTTCTACTAATACATTTAATATTCCACCAATTTCTAGTAATGTATTTATTATCCTACTTACAACATTCATCTTGAGTTGGTGAATGGGTATATATTATTCCCAACTTGCATATAAGAATTTGAAATCACTTAGTGGGAAGACCTTTTGTAAACAAATATGTTAACTGAAGCCCAGGCTGGACATAGAAAGTAGAGATAAGATCATTATCTAGTTTCTCTTTAACAAAGTGTCAGTCTATCTCTGTGTTTGGTCCTTTCACGTTGAACTCGATTGTGAGGAATGTTAATAGTTGGTTTATTATCACAATAAAGCATCATAGGTACTTCTCATTCCACTTTAAAATCATTTAGAATAATTCTTAGCCATAACAATTCACACACCCTTTGTGCCATAGCTCGGAACCAACCTTTGCACTAGACCTTGCAACAACATTTTGTTTCTTACTTCTCCAAGTCACCAAATTTCCATCCAAGAACATGCAATATCTTGTGGTAGATTTCCTATTTGTGATAGACCTTGCATAATATGCATCATTATACACTTCCATTTTTAATTTTCACTTATATTGAACAATAATCCTCTTCCTGGACTTGTCTTCAAATATTAAAGGATTTTATTTACAATTTGTAAATGTCTCTCCTTTATGTCATGCATAAACTGGCTAACGACACTCACAACATATGCTTTGTCCAATCTGAGGTGAGCTAAGTAAATGAGATTCTCAATAAGTCTTAGATATTGACCTTTATTTGATGAAAAACTACCTTCATCACTCTCAATTTTATGGTTTTTGTTCTATAGGAACTCTAGTGGTCTTGCAATCAATCATACTTGTTTCTTTGAGAAGATCAATAATATGCTTTATTTGGGAGATAAAGATGCTTGTCTTCGAGTAGACCACTTCTATCTTAAGGAAGTACTTCAACTTTTCTAGATCTTTCATTTTAGAATGAGCAGCAAGCTTTTCTTTCAAGATTTGCTTCTCATGTTCATGATCTCCTACAACAATGATATCATCAACATAGACCAAGAATTGTGTAAGTTTACCTTTTGGAAAATCCTTGATGAACAAGGTATGGTCACATTGACTCTGTCGATACCCCATGGAGATCATAACATGAGTGAGTTGTGCAAACCAAACACATGGTGACTACTTAAGTCTATACAAGGCTTTCTTCAACCTACATACTTTTTTCCTTTTTAGTCCTAAAACCAAGGAGAATTTCCATATAGACTTCTTCCTCTAGTTGTCCAAGCAAGAAAACATTTTTACATAAAATTATTGCAATTCCTAACCAAATAAGTGGCTAGTGAGAGAATGATTCTAATTGTATTCATCTTTGCCACTAGAGAAAATGTCTCCTCATAATCAACACCATTAGTCTAAGTAAATCATTTACCAACTAACCTTGCTTTGTAACGTTCTAATATGCCATCAGATTTATACTTTACATTATAAACTCATACGCATCTTACTACCTTTTTATCCAATGGCTTGTTAACAATTTCCCATGTTTGGTTCTTTTTTAAGGCACTCATATTTTCATTCATGGCTTAAACCCAATTCTCATCCTTCAATGCTTCTTGAACTAAAGTAAACTCTCTAATTACATTAATGGCAGAAAGGAAACTTTTGTGTTGCATAGATAAGTTTTTAGTAGTCACAAAGTGAGAAATACGATACTTGGTACAATATCAAGTTCCTCTTCTCAAAGTAATGAGCAAGTAATCAAGTTAAGGTTCATAATTAATTTTCAAGGAATTTTCCAAAGGTTCAAGGGTTTTAGAAGAAGGAACACTTACCTCGAGGTTAGATGATTGGTGTTATTTCTGGATCCGATTAGGTTGTTTTTGTGTCCTCTAATATTTCATACGGAAGAAGTCCTCTGGATGACTAATTTTTGGAGTTGACCCTAACTTGAGGACAAAGTTGGCCTTAGTCAGAGCAACTTCAGAAATATGGCTAATTTCTGGAGCTAACCCCTATTCAAAAATAAAGATGTCTTTGTTAGGAACTAACTTCAAAGATATCCATATGAGATGTGCCAAAAGTATCAAAAGTAATACGAAATGGTTATTGTATGAAAGGGATAAAAGATTATTCAAAAGACTCAACTTCAAAAGAACTCTACCCCTGAAGCTAAGAATATTTCGTAAAAAGAATTAGTTTCATAAAAAATGACATTCATGGAGGTAAAAACCTTTTGACTCAAAGGATGATAGCAACGATATCTCTTTTTATTATATGTATAACTAACGAATATACATTTAACAACTTTAGGATCTATTTTTGCATGAAATTGGCTATATATGGACAAACACAACACATTTAAACACTAGACTATAAAGACTAGAAAGAAAAGAAGCAGATGCAAAAAAGGAAGATATTAACTCAATAAGAATCTGACCATCTAAGAATCGATAAGGTAATTGGTTAATAAGATAGGCCGCATTGAGAATAATAATGCTTAGTGCAACTGCCATGTTGGAATAATATGATTCCTTAGTTCCCTTTTAATTAAAATAGAATAACAAGATAAAAGGCTCTCGATGTGGCATCATTAGGAACAAGGACAACTTTAATGGCAGAAGTTCCAACAAAAAAGAGTTTGATGACAACTCCAACAATAGCTCTGGCGAGGCTCTATTGACAACTCAAGCGATTGTTCTAGTAATGGTCGGATAAAGACCCAACAAAGGTTCAACAAAGACTTGATAAAGGTCCAACAGAGGTCCGACTAAGGTTCGATGATAACTCCAATGAAAGTCCAATAATAACTCTTGTGGACATCAAATGAGGTTTAATATTTACATTTTAACACGTCTATTTGTTTCAACAAATTATTATTGTTTTTAATTTTCTTAAAATTATAATTATTATTTTAAGTCAACAAACCTAGAGCTGTCAAAATGGGTTGGAACCCGCGAGCCAACCCAGCTCACCATGGGTTCGGGTCGGGTTGGGTTAAATTTTTTTTATAAATTTCAATACGGGTTGATTTTTGACCTGGTTCATTTAGAACCCGACTCACCCTAGTTGAACCCCTGGTGAGTTGGGTTGACTCACCAACTCGTAGATAAAAGGGTCACACAAGTATTTTTTATTTTTTTATTAAGTTGGGGTTTACATTTAAGTCATATTAGGTTATTTTTTTATCCAACACATAAATAATTTGTATTTTTTTATTATTTTGGTTTGTATTAAAGTTTATTTAGATTTTAATTAGAATTACAATTTAGTTTTGACTGAAAAAAAAATTATATATTTTTTTAATTAAGTGAACCCGTGAGCCAACTCATTTAACCCGCCAACCTGTGGTGGGCCGGGTCAAGTTTAACTTTTTTTGATTTGCTAAAAGGTGAACCGGTTTGGGTTAGCTTACTAAATCATCAACTCGTAGGAGATCAAACCAGGTCGGGTTGGATTACCTATTTTGACAGCTCTAAACAAACCTATGGACTAGTTCAAGAACATTAATATCATGTTAAAAAACTCAGATTTATTTATAATTTTTACAACCACGTCCACATATTTTTGGAGTTATTTGTATTAGTACATTAAATTAACTCCACTGTGGTATCTCTAACCATTAACTTAATGTTCTTTTAAATGTCCTACTTATTTATACAATTTCATCTATTTAAGTTCAAATTTTAATATTAATCATTATCATTTAGTCCTTCTAATAACAATAATAATATAATATTAAAATAAAATTATTAATTAATATAATTAAGGTATAAAAATTATTTTTAAATTAAAATAATTAGATTTTTCAGAATAAGATGTAAACACTAAAATTATAGAAAAAAATTGGAATTAAAATTTCATTCTTTTTTAAAATACAGCAGCTAAAGGTATAATTAATTCCAGAATCAATTTTAAATTCAAGAAAAACCAAACAAATATACTTTAAATATGAATGAAATGTATATGTTATATTAAATTATCCTCTTTCTTTTTTTAATTCATATCTTTGATAAATGATATCTTTTTATATTTTTCATAGGATCCTTAACTTTTTTTCATAAAAAATCTTTAATTTTATATTTTAAATCTGTTATAATTATTATTTTAGTTTTAGATAATACAATATTTTAAATAAAATTGAACATAAAATAAAATATTTAAAATTTTCAGAAATATGAATATTATCTTATTAAAAACATAAAAAATAGATGAATAGTATACTTTAAAATAGGTAATAAACATTATTTAGCACAATCTGTGAAGATAACTAGCAATTTCCCAATTTTTTTTTCCAAAAAGCACCATTGACCATTTTTTTTACTTAAATAGTAGCATACTGTAGTTTAAATTTACATGGATGGCACGATTTTTATTTTCAGTTGAGAATTCGGTCCTCTGGCAGCCGAATTCCAACTTATGATACTTTTTTTTTCTTTTTATTCCAAGTCAGAATTCGGTCTCAGGGATCTGAATTTTGAACTTGGTTTTTTTTTAAATGAAATAAAATTAACTTTTTAAAATTTTTGTAATAAAATAGATATAATATTTATTTTTTATCTTTTATCTTTTTGTAAAAATTTTACATTAAAGGTTAAATATATATTTTTTAAAAATAGATATAGTATTGTATTTTTAGTCATTTTTAGTATTATTTGAAAGAAAAAAAATAATAAATATTTGTTGATTTAAAAATAAATTTTATATTGTGTAGTAAGTTATTTTATGTGTAATTTGAAAATATAAACGTCAATTTAATTTAATTTTTTTAATAATTTGTGTAGTATTAATTTTTTTTAATAGGAGTAATTGGGTGCTATGTTTGGAATCTTTCCTTCGTGGACTTTCATTTCATTGTGGGTTCTGTATGTGGGGAGTAATGCTGGAATAAGTGTGGAGTTTTTCTTAATATTATGAGCATCGCTAACAGTTTTGTTAATGTAAAATATGAAACTTGAGTGTTAAGACAAAATGTTTTTTGTCATTGTATCATAGAAAAAAACTATTTTCATAACCACGAAATTGAAAAGCAGCTGTTTTGGATGGTGTAATGAAAAGATGTCCCTTAAAGTATGTATGAGGTATGTGAGGAGTCTTGTTGGATAAAGTTGTGAGTTATTCTTATTATTTTGAACATTAGTTGCAGTAATTCAATGGAAAGTATAAAAATGGAAAATATAAAACTTGAGAGTCAAGAGAAAAATGTTCATTGTAATCATATGATAACACAATAATATTTCTAAGACTACTAAATGTTAATTAGATGGGGATAATGGAAAAAGGTCTCATAACTAATGAATGAGGTAGGTAGTGACTAATGATGGATTAAGTGGGGAGTTACGATGGACATTTTGATATTGAGTTATGAACAACAAAAGTAAATTATTTCCATGACGACCAAATTGAATAGTAGCTTATTTGGATGGTGAACATTACAAATTATCCCATAAGTAACGTAAATGGTATGTGGGGAGCCGTGTCGGATTAAATGGGGAGTTATTGTAAATTTTTTATTATCGGTTGCAGTAACTGAAAATATGAAACAAACACTGGTACTAATGACCAAAATATCCAACATAACTTCCCACTTCATTGTTCTTCACTCCTTAATTTCGAAAATAGTGTGACTCGAAAATTCTAAAAAACCCCGTGGCCACATTACCTAACATTTAATGTCATGGTCATGAAAATGAATTTGTACTATGTTAAGGTTAGTGTGAGGATATTATGTTCACAATGAAATTTGATTTTTATATAAAAATTGGGTAATGAAGACCAAAATAGTCATCACAACTCCCCACTTACTACCTATGTACTCCCCATTTACAAACAATATCAGTATTAGCACAATTTCAAAAAGGTCCACCGTCCACATAACCCTTTATGAAGTGGTAAAATTATGCATCTTTATTCGCACACTATCCCAATAGCGTTGACAAGTCTTGTCCAAATTGTAAGGTAAGAGTAAATTTCTGAATTAAATATCAGCCTTGGCACCTCCCAATAAAATTGACAAGTCTTGTCATAATTAGAAGGTGTAAGTGAGGCCAATTATTTGAAATATGCATAAGCTTTAACAGTAGTCAAAGTAAATTTTTGAATGGGCATGTTATCCCAATTGGAGTATCTTTCACCTTTTACAGGAGTGATATAATAAATCATCTTTGGCACCTCCCAATAAAGTTGATAGGTCTTGTCATAATTAGAAGGTGCAACTGAGGCCCTTTATTTCAAAGATGCGCCAGCTTTTACAGTGGTGAGAGTAAATTTCTGAGTTGGCACGTTATCCCAATTGAAGTATCTATTACCTTTTAGAAGAGTAATATAATAAATAAGCTTTGACACCTCCCAATAAAGTTGATAAGTCTTGTCATAATTAGAAGGTGCAAGTGAAGCCAATTATTTGAAATATGCGTCAGCTTCTACAGTGGTCAAAGTAAATTTTTGAATTGGCACGTTATCCCAATTGAAGTATCTATTACCTTTTAGAAGAGTAATATAATAAATCAGCTTTGGCACCTCCCAATAAAGTTGATAAGTCTTGTCATAATTAGAAGGTGCAAGTGAGGCCAATTATTTGAAATATGCATAAGCTTTTACAGTGGTCAAAGTAAATTTTTGAATTGGCACGTTATCCCAATTGAAGTATCTATTACCTTTTAGAAGAGTAATATAATAAATTAGCTTTGGCACCTCCCAATAAAGTTGATAGGTCTTGTCATAATTAGAAGGTGCAACTGAGGCCCTTTATTTCAAAGATGCGCCAGCTTTTACAGTGGTGAGAGTAAATATGTTTCTTGGCACGCTATCCAGGTGAAGATAGTCAGTTCTATTTAAGGTTGTGGTTCCTTAGTTTGAAAGTGTTGGAGTGCTCTAGTATAATAAGTAAAAATGGTTTTATTTGAGGAGTTGAATGCATATAATTCCTTTAATGCTGCTATTTATTTTGAAGATGGAAGGTTCTCCCTATGTAGACTTCCAAATGGGGTTACTCTTAACCATATGCGCATCATCATAAGAAGTCATCTGATGGGACCATCTGAGCCCCCACTAAGCCATTTGTGGTACCATGTCCCTCCTGAATTTATTGCGGAAGGCATTGATGAGTTCCTTTTTGTAAGGAATGACGAAGATCTTCAACATGCCATTCAGTGGCACTCAATGATGGTCCCTACGGTGACAATATCTTTTTATGTCAACTTCATGAAAGTTGAGAAGTGTGACAACTTTGTACCTATTTAGTTTTTTTTTGTATGTTGTAACATTGATCTTTAAGATCATTGAACTTGTTGAGTTTATCTAAAGAAATTGTTGTTCGCTATTTAGCAATAAAGCATTTGCAATTATTAAATTTTTCCATTGTTGATCTTCTAAATTGTGGTAAACACGGTAAACTCTTACAAACACATAAACACAACCTATTTCATATGTAATAAAATATTAAACTACATCTTTGTCCTTTTAATCACTGTAGTGGTGTCCAGTTCCACACCGTGGTCGACGCCTGTTTCTAGTGGGGTTCCTCCTACGCACTTCAGGTCTAGGTTCTTCTACATGTGAAGGTTGTGGTTCATGTTCCTCCTGAGGTTGATGATCATCATGCGCAATAGATGATGATGCTTCTGCATATGGATTGTGGACATAGTAAACTGAGTCTTTTTGAGGTTGATCCAATCCTTCTAAGAAATTTGGACTTTAAGGATATGTACGCAATCACGGTTGTGCAGAAGGTGGTGTTTCATCATAAGTTGCAAACATATTTCCTATGCCTAGTTCTGTGTTTGAAGAAATTGAACTCCTTCTTCCCTCCATACATGATGGTGGAGGTGGAGGGACATTTGCTGATGTCGATGCACGATGCATTCTAGGATCATTTAACATTTGTGGAACTGACAAATACAAAAATGAGTTTGAAATGTACCATGACATGTACTCAATTGTGTGTTGAAGTGGCCCAAGCATCGGTAATCCATTCAATGTTAGGTCATGCCGATTATTCCAAACCTCTATCCATTGCGCATGTCTAGTAACCCAGTTCTCATCTTGTCTTCTCCTCATGTCTAATTTATGTAGATGATCAAGGTTGTTAGGTTCTTCAGGGATCTCTTGTGATAGCCGAAATTGCAAGTTCACCCTGTCTGACTGGTGCCACTCCACAATGGCAAAACAAATTAAAGTAGTGCATGACGTCCATATTGCTTGGTCCCGATATGCTTCAACATCAATAATAGAGCCCAAACCCTCATAAGGAACCC
>Ga0214544_1004375_pt1 | contig 28460 bp, 20 predicted proteins | sample CNSS3metaG_FD_160074 | JGI IMG/M metagenome (GOLD analysis project Ga0214544, IMG submission 160074) | Root nodule microbial communities from cowpea collected in UCLA plant growth center, Los Angeles, California, USA - CNSS3 | ecosystem: Host-associated > Plants > Roots > Nodule | place: USA...
AATGAAGTTTTCTGAGTTTGGTGAAGCAAGTGCTGGTCATTCGCAAACACCTAATTCGAACCACCCCACTGGCTGCATTGAATTTGGCAATTCTGGTGACAGGGGTCATGTGGAAGAAGTTCATTTTTCAAATCAGGAAGCACAAGAATCTGAACAAAGCAACATGTATGTGCGACGAAGGGAGGGTCCTCGGTTGCGTGTTAGGAGTGTGGCAATAAGAACTCCTTTTGCAACATTTAGTGGGAGGAAGCGCCATAAGTAGTTGATTTAGAGATTTTATGTTTGTTGTAATTTGGATTTCTATTGCTAAATTTGGTATTTTTTATGTTTAGAAATTGTGGTCGTGATTGATGACAATTTCCTTGTTTGGCTTAGTCATGGATTTATGGAATTGTGAGTGGTTTATGTTAAGTGATAGTTGGATGTTGTTCATCTTAATTTTGATTGAGTGCAACTAAATTTGTTAGCAGGTGAACAGCGAATACATATGTGGTCCAAAATTTAGTAATATTGGTTACCACACAGATGACAAATCAGTAATTATGTGCAAGATGTTGTTCACAGGTCAACACTTAATATATGATTGATCTACATTTAAAAATCTAAGAGTTATTATGTCCAATTTTTTGGACCAGGTCACTACTTAATTGTTCTTGAGTCATCATATAATTTTAATACAGATAACAAAAATATCATGTTGGAGTTGTGGATGAATTATGGCACACGTAGTTTGTTGTTGTTTAATATGTTTCATATACGCAATAAAGGTGTGATATTTCATTAAGTTTGGAGTAGTTATTATCAATTATCACACACCTATTTTGGTAAGGTTAACTTTTGTAGAATTTATGTTATCTCAGAGAGCACGAATTTGGAAGGTGTGCAAAATTTTTATTGTAGGTCAGCACTTAATACTTCATTGATAACCAATTATTATTGTTAGTGTTAGGCATGTATGTTAGGTTCCACTTGTACCACAATTTACCCACAGATTCATCATGGGCAGTAGCCTACATTAAATTTTACTCTATTTATGTGATTGATTGTAAGTGAGTTTCATACTATAACCTTTTTCATAGATCAGAAATTATGAAGGTGTGCCAAAACTTTGTCGCTGGTCAACAGTTAATTGTACATAGATGATCATATAATAAGTTAAACTGATAGTTACATGGATATCACAGTGATAAAAGAAGTTTAATATCATAGATGTAGTAGATCATTTCAACAGTGCCATGAAAATTAAAATTAACAACTGAACAATGGAGGAGATGCTTCGTCAGAACTCCCTTTCACTCCAAAAGCCGCTGCCGTTGCCGGTGACAATAGAACCTACAACTGCGACCACAACAGGGGGTGAAATGAGGACTCATACCAGTTAACGGGGGGGAGAAACGAAAGAAAGATCAAATTTTCGACCAAAAAACCATTCCCGTCTACACTGCACACCTTGCCGGTGGGAAGAAAAACGGCGACTGTGCGGAGAGAATACGATTTTTGACTGAGTGCGCGGGAGAAGGAGAAAAGACAAACGGTTGAACTCCTCCACAGCAAACGCCCTCCCTGTCCGCAAACCCTAACCCTTTCAAGGTTTAGCCGCCACACAGATTTTGTTATCTTCCTTCGCCAGAATAACCACTCCAAAAACCGCTGCCCTAGCCGGTGAAAATAGAACCTACAACTGCGACTATAAAAGGGGGTGAAGTCAGAACTCATACCAATGAGCGCAGGGGAGAAAGGAAAGAATGTTAAAACTTTTGACCAATAAACCCTTCGCCATCTACAATGCACACCCTACCGGTGAGAAGAGAGATTTCGTGCGGCGACTGTGCGGAGACAAGAGAGTATGGGTAAGATTGAGTGCGCGGGAGAAGGAGAAAATAGAAACGCTTAAACTCCTCCGCTACAAGCCACTTCTGTAAAATGCTTCAAAAAAATTATTTTTAATTTCAAAAATAAATTCCACCTGTGCATGTCACGTCAGGGAGTCAAGTGTGGAGTCAAAATAAGGGGTCAGTATATCATTTTCCTTTTTATATTTTCGAGACACTTCAATTTTCTAACAATATCGTTTTAATATATATTTTTTTATTATTTGAAACACAAGTTTAGTATGCTAATGCTAATATTTAACTGTAGTGCTTAGAACTGATTTTGTTTTTAATTTCCTCTCTACAAAACTTACATAGCCATATAATAAGAGTTCACTCTATTATTGTCAGAACATATCAATTAGTAGTATGATAAATTATATTCTATTTTGAAGTGCGTTCAAAAGAAGATTACAATACGGACGATTCTTATAAATTAAATTTATATTTATTTTTGTGAAAATAGTTTTAATTCATCTTTTATGAAAGCAACTTCAAGTTTTAATACATTTTCTTTTGGTTAACAAAAATACATGAAAAGCGTCTGTATTTTAATAACTTGTTTTCTGTACAAGAAAATGTTATATCTATCTAAATTTGAACTGCAAAACGAAATAATCTGTTTTTCATATTTTTCAATTACTATTCAAAGATACTGATGATGGCAACATTAGTTTTTCTCTGTAAATGGAAGATAAGGATGCAACCAAATGCTGCCCTTCCATCCCAGAAGCTGAAAAGACCCAACATCTACCTGCAGCAATTACTTTGTCAAAAAATCACTGCTTCTTCCCCATGCTTTAGGGTTGAAGTTTTGAATTTGCTACTGAGTGACGTTGGCTCTGGCAAAATGCATTTTCTTTGTCTTTTCAAACAAAAACTTGTCTCCTTGCCACTCCAACATCAAAAGAAAGCTGCCAAAAAGCCACTGGATTCTTCTTCCGTTGTCTCCAGCTCCTCTCTAGTTAAGTTGTTTCTGAAAACAATGTCATAACAATTCAGACTGAGACCTTGACTCATCTTTTATCTTCTTTTCCTGGGCACAAGAGAATTTTTTCCTGGGTGGTTGTTGGAGTTCTTTAGCTGCAGTGTATCCTCCGAGTCTGAATCAGACATTACCGTTACAACCCCAACGGGGGAGGAGGAAGAAACTGAACCTGAAACAGGTTTCTTCTGTGGGTCTGATTTTTCAGATGCTACAACTAGTTTTGACTTCTTACTATTGTCCAAAGCAAAAAGGGATGGAAGATTGTCCGACGGTTTAATCTGTTCTAGCTTGACCTGAGAACCAACCCAAAAAGCAGACTTGAAAAAAGTTGTACAGAAATAGTGGTCGAAATATACATTTAGAAGGTACTGTAACCATGCATGCATCATTAAATAATTGAGTATAAGGCTCACCAAAATACACTGTACACGTTTAAATTAGTTTATTTAGCAGTAAAAAGAATCGTGGCTTGGCTATTTGTTGTTTTTCAAAAATAGTAGTAGTAATAATAATCATTTCTCAAACATAAGTACTTTCAAGAATGCTAAAATTGAAAATTACAGCCAAAAAGGAAAAGCATCACAACCTTATCGTAACAGATATCCTTTGAAATATTTGTGACAAGCTCACCTTTTTATTAGGACCGGCCTTCCATTCTGACATTGAATAGCCCAGAAGTGGCGCATCAATAGCTCCAGTAGGCAGTTTTAGCACCTCTCCATTGCCCTGTCGATCAATTAGCGAGGATTAGATTGATTGGAAAGACATTGAAATAGCTCTTTTTCACTTTAGTTTAGTTTTATCCATGTTAGAATAGCATTGAAGAGGTTGGATATTCTCTTTTACAACCTTAGCTGTAGAGAGTGCAATAACGTTTGCAGCATCTTGAGGCTTCTCTGGAATAGTGGGACTGGCACTTAGAAAATCTGAAGTGAGACAATTCGATATAACTTTTCCTTGTCCATCTTTATCTTCATGCTGAAAACATTCCTCCTCCAGGACAGAAGAAAACATACAATTCTCCGAGATATCAATACAGGTGTCATTTTCAACTCCAATGCTTTCCGTTGCTGCGCATCCAACCTTTAAGTTTGGTGTCTGAGGTACAGTTACATCCTTAACGGGTACCACATTTGACAACTGTATCATGATCATATACAATTTATCAACATGTAAAAAACCAGTAATTAAAACCAAATAATAAAGTCATAAAATACTACTTTGGAAGCTGGCAAGCCACTAAACAGTTAGGGTGTCTTATATAGGTTGAGGATGGTGAAGGCGGCTACAATATATGTACGAGGCAATTCTGCTTTCATATGTGACAATAGATGGTTGTTTCTACATGAATCAATTATTATTTAATGTCAGAAGAGTGTCTTTACTGTTTAAATTATGAGGCAGTTATTGATATCTTTATGCCAGACAGTTATGAGGCAGGTTGTTTATGAATTTGAAAGTGTGCTTAAGAGAACTCAGTTAGGGCTTAGGCCTGTATTTATGGAATTGTTCGTTAATTCTGGTTTTGCTCAGAATTATTATCAATAAAATTATCCCTATTTGTGTATGCAATCTCCTGAGTCTAACAATTTACATTTTCTTATTGGTACTATTTTTGTGCTACAGTAAGATAACAGTCAGCAGCATACAGCTTGATGTGGCAAGTCACATTATTCCAGTTCATCTTGATCACTTAATAATTAAGAATAAGGGCAAAGGATAAATTACCAAGAATAGAACGTTCAGATTTATTCAAAACAATGCAAATCACTATTAATTACCAACCAGACATGCTACAGAAAATTCTTGCATCATTCAGCAAGGTTTCAACCAATCAACATACTACTTACACTTGCTGCACGTTCTTCCTTCAAACGTAGTGCAGCCTCTTCAAAGGCAACAGCGTTTTGCATAGAATGTCTGACAATGTTAACAATAACATCAAGGCTGCGCTCAACATATGGGAGCTTTGACCTTCCTACTATTCTCCGTAAATTGCTTATAATGACAGGCATCTGCTTAGCTTTGAAATGGGAAAACAAAAACTGAATTGTTGTTTGCTGTGCAAAAGTACTACTTATTAAACAGAAGACAATAGAGAAGTCTACATAAATTTCATTTACCAATTTCAAGAATAATTCTATTTGGCAATACATAACCAGGCCCCTCATCATCTGCACGTGCAAGACCATCACGCCATTCCCAGAGCCCCTGTGAGACATGCAGTGCATATGAAATATAATGGTTGTGATTCATACAGTAATCTGACACAGAAGCAGCAATATCTTAGAATCTGGACTTTGGAACTAACTTTACCCTAATAAAAGTTAACTCACAAGGCAAAGACTGCTCAAGAAATATATGCTCCATTTAAACAATATTACTACACAAAGTACTTGAGAAAAATAAAAAGAGAATATATTTCAGAGTTTGTACAAGACTCTCTTAGGTTCTTACATTTATATATAGAACCTGCTAGATCAATCTGAAGGGATACAGTAAGACAAAGGATAGAAAAAATAAAGGCACCTCTAGACCCTAGGTACAGATAGGTACAACCAAAAACAGTTCTTTAAATAATGCCTATTTTTAAACTCCCCCTGAGAGTGAAACTGGAGCATACAAATAATATGTGCCAAGTTTGGTCCTAGAGTACTCACAATCCTCGTACCATTTTGAGAAATTCATTAAAAATAGCATTATTTGCCTGCGATATCATATGAAGTAGGATCCACAGTAGATGATTGTGAGGAAGGATCAGTTTGGACAACTACGGCAGATTGAGGGGGACGACCATAACACCTATCAATCTTGTAGCCTAGCTTGTGACAATGATCACACTTGTGATGCCCTTTTCTTGGCTCGCAAGAGCGATTGCAATCATCACGTTAAGATGCCAAAGCAGAGGAATCATCAACGAAAGTAGGTATCTCAATGATGTGTTTACTTGGCACATGCAAAAGGGTGGAACAAGTTGAAGTAAAACTGGACACAACAGGGGAACCCAAAACTTGATTGCGGACATGGCAATATTCATCAACAAGTCCATGTAATACCAACAACATAAAGAACTTTAACCGTTGCTCTAGTTCTTAGGCAGGAGTAGAGGCTGTAGGTAATAACTAATTAAAGTCATGAAGAAGAGCATGAATTTTACCCAAATATTCAGCCATTGCGCCATCACTTCAAGGAGAAAAAACAGTGAGAAGATCGTGACATAAACCATAAAGACGTCGAGTGCCATTGGTGTATAATAATTTTTCCTGTTCCCAAACTTCAAAACACGTTTTGTAGGCACGAAACCTATGTTTTAAAGAAGACTGAATGGTAGACTTGAGAATGATGCATAACTAAGCATCAATATTCATCCCACGGGAAACTTCACTAGCAACAATAGTAGTCACACTCTGAGTAAGATGATCAACATACCTCTAACTCTTAAGCTAAAGTTTAATGTTTGACGCCCAAATCGAATAATTAGTGTCATATAACTTATTAATAGACAAATGCACATTCACAAATTGGTGGTAGAAGAAGAAATATCGGAAGAGGCCACGGACAAAGCCATGGAGGAAGAGAGAAAAACCCTAAAAAAACCAAAGAGCTCTGATCAGATCAACAAGGTCATATCCAGAAAGAGGGAGGGTGATTACAACCGGAGAAGGCCAATCACGCATCGCCACTGGCGGCGGAAAGCTGTTGCTGGGTGAAACTTCAAACAGCGAGTGAGAGGGCGTGAGGACTCCGATTGCGGCAATTTGAACGACACATTGGGTGCCTAGCCAAGACGAGCAGAACGATGTGGTCATCGGTCTGAACTGTAACTCCAATGACAATGGCGTTTGCGAGAGCTCGGGTTACGGTGGCGGCTCTAGCAGCAACAACGACAAAAAAAAAAAAAAAAAAAAACCAGATAACCTAAGCTCTAGATACCATGTTGAATATAGTGAAAACTAGGTATAGGGTTAATCTCCCTTGTGTAAAATACACATAGGGTAATATATTTTATAATGAAGAATAATACAAGGATATATGGCAAATAATACACATAAATGTGGTCAACATAAGATATTGTTAGATATTATGACTAACTATTTAACATATTTCATTGAGATGTCAAGCCAGACAAAAGTTCAGAGCAATGTTGTCAAACTTGAAGATTGTGAGGGGATCGGAAGGGGAATGAAAACTCGTAACTCAAGGATCGTAATTTGACTCGTAAGAGTTATGAGTAGAAAAAAAATTATATTCGTAAATAGGTGCATCATTTAAAATAATATAAATGATAAAACCAACTCATACATAATTCATAAAATGAGTTCATAACAATTAAAATAGTTTCATAAGTATGGTCAAGCATAAAACATCTAATAAATTGTTCAATGTTTAATACAAACTATCCAAGGAATGCTTTCATACAAAAAAGTAGGATAATCATCATTGTCCTCCACATCATCTTCATTTTCATCAATGTTCTCTCCTTTAGGACCTTCATCATTATCAACAATTGGACGAACCTCCAAATCATCAATAGGTCCTCCGAAATCAGATTAGTCTTTTCAACCTATGTCACCATGATCTCATCGTAGGATGGTGGCTAAAATCCAGCCAAATGTTTTGCAACCAACTCAAGCATCCTCGTAAACTTTTCACTCTTTGCCACATTAATTGGAATTGCATGTTGTAGAAAAATAAAGCAATTTCTTGACAGGCATCCTCTCTCTCACTTTTTTTAAAGATGGAATTGATAGTAGTTTGAGTATTCCTTCTTTTAAAAATATTTGATGACTCATCAGTACCTTCTTCACTTGGTCTTTTTCTAGCAGATTTTGATTCACTCATGCCACCATTCCCTTCAAATTCTTTGAATATTGATCTTTTAATCAGATTTTGCTTGCTACAACAAAGAAACCACACCCAACATTATTTTTTAACATTTTCTGAAATTACAATACATGCTCCAACATCCTTTGAAGTTCCTACTAAATGATGCTTGAGTCGATAAATTCCACTCGTCAATACCTTCTCACAATATTTACATTTCAAGTTTCTTGCTTTCCCATCAACAAAAATACAATGACTCCATGCAGGATCTGTCCTCAGTCCAACTCCACTCCCTCTTCCACTTGATGCCTTTTTTTTTCTTCAAACAGGAAATAAATGCAAGCAATGCAAGGGGGAAAAACGGAGCAGAAAAGCAGTGTGCAGAACAGTGGTAGAAGAAAAAAATGATGTGAGGGTGCAGAAGATGACACCTAGGGCGGCGACGACATCGACAAGGGAGGCGACAGCGACAGAGTGCGTCTGTGACGAGACAAGAGCAAAAATTGTTTTGCGCGAACTGTGACGTGAGTGAAGTTCGTGTGTATTTTCATTGGTAAGTCTTCTATTGAGGTGCAAAAGTTGACCTATTTAAAGGGGGAAAAAGCATTGAGTTTTGAGTTGGGCTAGATCAACTTTAGTAACTCATGGAGCAGGTCATTTTAATATTAGATGGGAAAGCCATCAGACCTAGCCACCCCATCACAACTCTCAGAACACTAAAACATCGCACAGGGAGGATCGATGCAAGATAGACTCGGGAACGATCCTTCGATCTGACAATCAAACTCAAAATATCACTCCGATCCAGCAAGCTTCCAATCTGACATCTGCATCAGCTCGCTTAGGGGGCCAAAACTCGCAGGATCATGCGAGTTTGCAATCTAGATCCCGATTTTGACAACATTAGTTTAGAGCATTCTTTCACCGACAACTTGTTAATTGACTTAAAGAAATAAGGTCTCAAAATGTCTAAGACCTCTTGCTCAACAAATTGCGATAAAATAGCACATAACTAAAAATCTAGTTTTTGCCACTAGGGTTTTTCTTCATCTAAAACACGGGAGACATCTTGTTCAAGATGATTATGATATCCTTGACCAAGAAACCATAACTCCACAAAAGCGGACCAAGATAAGTAATTTTTCAGTTCAATTTTGCAGTTGTAATGGTAGGAGTAGCAAGTAGAGAGAAGTCATTCCAATAGTAGAAGCCATTCCAAAGAACCTTAGCTTGAGAGGAAAACCCTAGGATTCCAAAAAACCCTAACTTGAGTGAAAACCCTAGGTGAAAGCTACAACCACTGAATCAAAAGGACAAGGACAAAAACACATCCAGGAGGCTCCGGGAAGACAAACGATGGCAATATAGTACATTTCAGCATTGGAAAGGCGACACGTGGAGAATACGCTCATGAAGCACGCTGGAAGAAGACAACATGTGTGGTGGCGGATTCAGAGGCGGGGGGCACCAAGGATGGCTTGCGCTCCTCAAGGTGCACCTTACCCTGACTTCGCCGGAGGAGATACGCCACCGACGGCGAATGGCGACGGCAAACGTTGGAAGAACGACGGAGGACAATGGTGGCGATGACAGACAATGAAGATGAACTAGAGAAGATGTTCTAGCTCTTGATACCAACTTGAAGAAATTTAATGAAGTAAAATACTGAATGTTTTCTTACACCGTTACAATTTTACTACGGTATGAGTACAAAGGGGCAGAATACAAAGGGTCAAGGAACTCCCTTAAACCCTAACCCTAAAGTTGGGTTCCCATTCATGAATAATGATAAAATAAAAACATTACATTTCAACCATGTTCTATATTTATATAACATACATTTCAGGGGTCTTACAATATCAACAGAAGAAACCGTTTTCAAGAGAAAAACATGCTAACATTTCTAGTTTGTGTAAAGACAGAAGAATAGGGGTCATATTGTGCTGAAACAGTGTATTTGAATGACACCATGAAGTATATGTACATAGGCTAATTACATTAATTACAAAAAATAGGAGGATACTCAATTTTCTCTAGATCAATACTCAATATACTCAATACTATATATCCCTAGATCAAAGAGAAACTTACTGAAACAACAGCAAGCTGTTGAGCATTAAAACCAGCCCCTCGCAACCTTCATAGAAAACAGTAATAAATTCAACAAAAATACTTCAAAAATTCACTTCACATAGAAGTGGCAGAATTGTAGTTTGAAAAACTTGCTACTAATAAGGAATGCTGAAGTAATTAAAGATTGACAATTGAGAAAAAGTAACAAACCCATATAAATGAAGGTACGAGTTTTCTGTAAGCAGGTCCTTCTCATATAACTGCATGCAGATATCATAACTGCGCTTGTAAACCTGTAAGTGAATGGAATTCTGGTTAAAAGGCTGAAAGATAAGATTTATTAAGTCAGCCATTCTGTAGTGTTGTTTTTCGTTTTGATTAAAGATCTATGTTGTTAATAAGTGATTAATTTTGGAAAGAATACTACTATAATTAGCACTAGTTAGGGGTCAGATTGATTGCAAAATCAGCTATTGGTACGGAAATTGAGATATTTTGACAGAGACTCAACCAGAGCTAGCATTTGTAAGTGTTGTAAGCCAACTCATAATGAACCAAAGGGCAAATCTACTGGGCAAGCTGTTGATAAAACTCTCCAGTACTTGAAATTCACATTATGGAGAGGCCTGTCATTAAAAAAGGTAGAAGTTTGACCATGAAAGCCTTAGACAGATGTTGACTATGCAGTTATCATCAATTTCAGGCTATTGCATGTATTTGGGAGAGACTCTTGTCACATGGAAAAGCAATAAAGCAAGATGCAAAGAACTGTCCAAATTTTCAGATGATGAGTGCCAAGTGTATTTGAGGCTTAAATCTGAAAAAATTCAACTATCAAGTAGAATCTTCTTTGGCACTAACTGTTTTTCAACAATGGATACTTGACTCAGGTGTCCCTGGTCATATTTCCAGTAATAGATCTTCATTCTCATTTATCTATTTTCCAAAAATTCCCATGGATACAATCTTAATTGTCTTGTACATTCCAATTGTCCTTACAATTTAGTCTCTTCAAACCAATTAACTAGCTCTTTAAATTGTTTTGTAACATTTGATGCTAATTCCTTTGTCATACAAAAACATGACACAGGTCGTCTAAATGGCAAAGGAACTTAGAGTAAGACTTTATACAGAGGAGTGAGAGAAAAGACAAAGACGGGAACCAAATTGATGTTAACATGTTAGGATAGCATTCCCCCAAAAATAGAGACGAAGATGATTGTGAGGAAGAAGCATCAAGTAGTTTCAATAAGATGTTTCTTTTTGTGTTGGCTACTCCATTTTGTTTAGTAGTGAGGACACAGTTTGTCACTATGTAAAACATGAATGAATATATCAAATCGTGTTTTTGATTTCATTAGAAAAAGTGTCAATCATAGAAAACACTTTTGATCAATTCTTCATTAACCAAATCCAAGAACACCCAAAGTAGTCATCAACAAAGCTAACAAACCAAATATTTGAGTGAACTAGACAAATAGAGACGAATATGTTTTCCTAACTAACATGACTCACAATTTAAGCTAGACAAATGTTTTAAACTTGATACTATCTACTACAATTTTGTCAACCCATAATGGAAAGCATTAGAGAAGAAAACTAGGGTTTAAATGCCTAAGGTCAGGTTGGGTCATGCTACCCAATGCTACCTCTTCTTCTTTCCAACTATGTGCGTGGGGTATAATGATTTCTGCCAGTGCCATTCTGAGCCACTATTTTACGACACCTAATGGAACAACTGTCCAACAAAAAATCTGCCACCAAATCCCGCCATGGCACCTCCATGGCTGTTTTTTGACAATACTAGTTGATAAGAAGTGTATATGTTCCCACTAGACATCAAATGGCAGTCATGTTAACTAAGGTCTGTCCACTGAATGATTAGCAAGGTGGGAATGACGAACATTCATTCACCGAGCAAGAGTCTTGTAAATATGAAGTTAATTTACGACCGGATATTTTTCTACCAATTAGCACTTATTTAGAACAGAGATGGAGTGTCTTTAATTACTCAGAGTTCTATTATTGAATATCAACAACCTATATAAGTAGATTCATGACTGTATTCCTAACCAAGCAATAATATTCAGATTATTCCTTTTTAATGCTCTCTTTCCAACTATCTAAGATTGAAATATTGACTAGTTTAGCTTGGATAATTCCCCTTTAATGCTTGCTTTTCAACTATCTATGATTGAAATAATGACTAGTTAGTTTAAGTAAGCTTGAAAGTTAAAATAGTTTGGACCAAATAGACCAAGGGAAAAAGGAGCATCTAATAATCAAATAAACTAATTGATAGATTACATGGTCAAATAGTTGGTTGGTATCAACTTACCTCCAGTAGAGGATTATCACAACCTTCAGACTCCTTAGACAATGTAAACAATTTGATCCTCATTAAATCATATATATAGAGCAGATAGTGTGTATCCTCTCTGCCATATCTATAATCAGAAAAATAGTTCATTAGATTGTAGTTATAAAAATCACAAGCTTAATATACAAGTCAATATGAGATAAGACCTTGGACTAATCAAATTAATATTTTCACACATAGATGGTGTTGTAAATATACAAGTCAATCATGATTAGCAGAAAAACTACAGATAGTGTTGTAAATAGGGAATTATTAGGATAAAAATATCCTACTATCTCCCAGTAATTAGGAAAATATCTCTATAATCTACATATTCATTCAGATTTCACTTCCTTTTTTTATATTTCTTTTTTAAAGAGAATATGATTGTCACAAATAGAGGTTGAGAATGTAATTAGCATGATTATATTTACTAAAATATTTCTTTATTCCCTCTCATTATTCAAGTTGGTATCAAAGCTCCAAATCTTAGGCTCTCTATTGTTGTCGCAGCCACCATCCTTGAAGACAGCGGTAGGATAAAAAGGCACTAGAGATCAAAATGTTGGTAGTTGTGTCACCCTAAAAAACATCACACGCCACATCAGTGTCAGCAGATGCAGCCCAAGCACCCTATTCCAACCACACCCACCGATCATCACTGCCACCACATATAGGCTTGCAGAGATCCCCTAAGTTCACTCCTTTTTCTGTTAGCAGTTTGCTTTTTTATTTTCTCAATGGCTGAGACTAAATTTACTCCTATGGATCCAAATGTAGTGGACTCTTACCAAGTTGACGCAAAAATTATTTGCAGTAGAGCAGGAACATTCAGAGGATTCTAAAAGGATGGTCAAGAATCTTGACTCAAGATCATACCAAATTGATGGTGGAGGACCGAGGTTAAATGAACCTAATTTTGAGATTTGCGCTAATGAAGATTCACTTATCATGACTTGAATGTGGCATTCAAGGGTTCCCAAGATAATTCAAAATTATATGCTTTATTCTTCTGCTAAAGAAATTTGGGGTGACTTAAATAACACCTTTTGGAAAAAGATTTTGCTGTCTGATATGACATTTAAAGCAAGGTGTTTGATACCAAACAAGGTTCTCTCTCAATCAAAATATCACGAAACTTTGAATGGGCTGTGGATAAAACTAGATCAGTACCAACATTTGAAGATAACAAAAACACATGCTGCCCCGCATGTTGAAGTTGTTGAAAGAGGAAGAATCTTTAAATTTTTACATGGTCTGAACCATGAATATGACCTAACCAAGACAGAAATCTTAGGGAGAGAAAACGTCTCCTCTAGCGGAAGTGTCAAAGGAAAAGAGACTCGGAGGGTTGTCATGCTTAATGGAGAAACCTCCAACACAATCTGTCATGACAACAACAAAAGGGATCATCAAGGGATCAACCACAGGAGGAAAACCTGCAGCAAAAAAGGTAACCATGGAGAAAAGTTATGTTACTAGCATAATATAGGGTAACTAAATGTTCTATAATTATGTTCTTTTCCCTATAAATTAAATAGCTTCAATGTGGTCTAAACACATGAAATTCATCATATGCCTTCTTGATTTGTCTCTTTTCAATGGTCACAAATAACCTTGGATGCCTTTCTCCATTTTAAACACTCAGCTTGTATCCTGTGTTTGATTTCATTAAATTTCCCATCATTCTTAATCTCCAAGATTTACATCCCAAGCTATTTTCCTCTTATTTCTTGCTATATTTGCAATGCATGTACTCTGTCTTATTCTTAACCACTCGAGTAAAAGCCTTTGTTTCTAATATGTCTCCAAAATGCAAGCCTAAACCTAACCCTTTCCCTTGAATCCTCAATCAAATTCAAAGCTATACCATCGGCATAAGTGATGCATTTAGGGATAATCTTTCATATATATCATTGTTAAGCACAACCAAAACATTGAAGTTAAAACTCAAGATTAAACCCCAATAGAAAATACATCTATAGAATTGTATATGCTCTGAATGTATTGTGTGTCTAATGCAGACCACACAATATGTATTTATATTACTGAATAGAATCAATTACAATAAAGACACCTAATAATTAGGAATCAATCATCCTAATTCTAAGATATGTAACGGTTGATTATATCCTAACAACATCCTTATAGTAAAGTCCATAGTCTCGCCTCAAAGAGCTCTCACACTAGTAGTTACCACATCTATACAAGTCTTGTACACAAGTCACGCAAACAAGTTCCCTTTCCAAAGACTTCCACAACACTTCTCTTGACAACTAACACTCAATACGAGTTTTTTAAAAAGCAGACCAGTTATTAAATCAGACAAGATACGGGGTTAACCAGTGAGTTAAGTTTAGTCAAATGAGCAGGTTTATATTAAATTAGAAAAAGTAAACATCAGTAAAATATATCTGCTTTAGTTGTCGATTGATATACTTCCAATAGCCAAGATTCATTTACCGGCTTGAGTTTTTAAAATCCAGTTTGAATTTTCCTCTAACATTCATTTTGTGACACTCTACTCTAGATGGAACAGCCTGTGCAGGTTGAACCGCCGATTTTGTCCTGGTTATTCTCTATAATCAAAGTCTTTTCTATTTATCTACGTTCAATCGCCTTTCCCATAATTTCATAGTATGGACAATGAGTTTTATCCCTTTATGATTACATAATTCTAAATATCTCCCTTGTCCATTTAATATATTTATAATCTTAATACACGTTTTCCACATCCCATTATTCCCTTGTTACTAAGCATCCAGGTATTTCTAAGGAAAATTCATTGGGAAAGTTTCTAGGAAGTGATTCCCATGTGCATGACACTTCTAGTCGCATCTTTTAAAAAAAGAAAGCTCAACAGTTAGCTCATTGGTGCTCTTGTCTGAGTCAATAGGCTCACTGAATCCTTGAGTTTTGTGGGTAGTAACTAGTGACTAAAAGCTTCATTATGAAACATATGTCAAAGTGATCATATAAATGCCAAACTCTCGGTCTAACGTCAACTACAGATAAACCCCAACTGAGTACAGAGAACAAGATAACTTATTAGACCTGTGTCCCCCGAAACCTGGATCACATACCATTTGTTTATTATTGGATAATAAATTAAACAAATACACATAAAAACCAGCAAAAACCTAAACCATGGGAAGAATCAACAATGTGATAAGTTTAAAACATGGTTGCACCTCAGCATCACATCAGGAAGAGGGCGTAATCTCCAATCTGCATTCTGGTATCTGCAAGGAGTTGACTAGTCAACCTTCTAGAGTGTTGGTAAGAATAAAAGGAATATTTATTCCACAGGAAATTATACAGCTTGTGTTAAGAGTTAAGTAAGACACTTAAAAAGGTTAATTCCAAAAAGTAAAGACAACATACTCCTTGTTTGCAGTAACCCCACAGAAGTGTTGCAAAAGATGTTGCAAACTGTATCTCTCCAACTTTAACACTCTAGAAGCCTGAGCAACAAAATTAAAAGATTCATTAGTCCTGTTTGACAAAAAGAAGAGAACATTATAGAATGAATTCCCACCATACGACCAATGAACTTGGGTTATGACAGGGATGATCAGAAGCAATAAAACTCGAAAGTTTGATTTGTCATTTCATGATGTCAAAGAATAGATCAACACATATAGATGCATGTCTCAGAACATTCATTAAACTGCCATTTCAAAAGAAACTCTATAATGAGGTGCAGAAACTCAGCCATTTGATCATACAAGCAAGAAAAAAGCTAAACAAAAGCAAAGCAGACATAGATCTCAAGGCAGGGCTTATTTCCAGTTTTTTTCTCCAAGGACACAGCAAAACAATCATCTTATTACTCTAAGGAAACAAACTCATCCAACATTAAACACAATTCGCAAGTATTATTAATGAAGCTAACCTTGTTGGGATGACAATTTCAAGAAATAAAAAAACAATTGAAGTGCTTTCACTTAACAACTTCCGCTTTTAGGATGGTTTGTGTTAGAAGTGAGTTTTAAGTCTAACTCAACTCCACAAAATCGGCTTATAAGGTGAGGTTTGCACCTCACTCATATATTGTGAATTGGCCTTATCTCTAGTCGATGTGGGACTTCCAACACACCCCCTCACTCCGAGGTATATTTATCTCGTGCGTGGGACAAGGAATTAGTGGATGGTCCGTTAGCGACCCGATATCGGGTGGAACAGAATGTCCAAGAAAGTTCGCTAGGATAAGCTCTAACTTGGCTCTGATAATACCATGTTAGAAGTGAAGTTTAAGGCCTAACTCAACCCCACAAAACCGGCTTGTAAGGTGAGGATGACACCCACTTATATATTGTGCATTGGCCTTATCTCTAGTCGATGTGGGACTTATATATTGGAAGTCCCACATCGACTAGAGATAAGGTTAATTCACAATATATAAGTGAGGTGCAAATCTAACCTTACAAGCCGGTTTTGTGGGGTTGAGTTAGGCTTTAAAGCCCACTTCTAACAGTTTGCAAAGCAACTGTTTACATGCCAAATTCACCAAGTAAAATTACTTCTGCAAATATTTCTTAAATGCCCCATACATGCAGAGCCAGCATCAAATAGCTAGAGAAATTATTTAATATAAGAAAATATGCGGCAACAATTATATAACTCAACATACAATTTCATTTCCTTAACTAAACAAGAAAAATAATTTTGTTGTTAGTTGGATATTAAATGCAATATTAAAAGTTGTTGGTAGGATATTAAATGTATCACTAGAAGTAGAAGATTCTAGAGATCTCTTGTAACTATTACTTTTGAGTTTGAGTTCTCTATATATAGAAGTTGATGTACGGTTTCAAATGAATTAACAAAATAAGAATCTTCTTTCAAGTAATTTCAATACTGAACATCCTTAGAACAAACAAACCTGGCCAGTATCAAACATGTTACAGACATAAATGCCAAAATCCCGTTGCAGCCACAAAATATCACGATCTGCTCCATGCAGGACCTATTTTAACCATAAATAAAGTCAACAAAAGAAGCAAGTTGGATGAATTAAAGAAACATCAGTCACGTGCATTTGACCTTCTTCTTGGTAGGGTCCTTGAAGACTTCCCTCAGGTATGGCCCAACGTTATTACGAACCTTCAAAGTGTCTATAACAAAATCTTCAGTCCTGGTTGAGATTTGCATTAAGCAAGTCAAACCTTGGAAAGACCGATAATGATTATGTTCCAAATCCACCTTAACATTCCAAGTCAAGATAAAAAAAATCAAAAGAATATAATGAAACAAACGAACAAGAGAAGTATCCTACAGGAAGAATACAGACTATAATTAAATTGAATGCATTAAAAACAAAACGGTGTTCAGAATGCAATAACAAATTGCAATATAGATAAAAAGAAGATCAAAACATGATTTTCGAAAAAAAAACAGCTTAACCAAAACAAATAAATCACAAGGAGGGAAACATAAATGAAAGCAGAAAAAAAATAGTCATATAGGTTATACAGCTTGAGCACACACTAACTTAACCTTACAACCCAACATCTGCCATAAGGTAAACATCAGAAAAAAGGAAAAGGTAGATTATATTTTCCAAATATGGCATATGTTAGTAAGCTTGAAAGACTAGCTTAAGACTTGCTTGCTTTGAAGGTTTGTACACATTCCAAGACAAAAACAAGCAACTGATACATTGCGGTAAACAGTAACTTATTGCAATAAAAATATTCTCAATATCTCTGCAGTGATTAAGAGAAAATCTTAGAATCTTCCTCTTCATTTCAACATACCATTATTTCCTTATTTTAAAGGATTTAATTATTACAAATAGAGATGATGAGAATGTAATTGGAGTGATTGTTATCAACAAAAATATTTTTTTTATTTTCTTACATAGTCCAATTGGCATCAAAGCTCCCGATCTTGGGAGCCCTGTTGTTGTTTGCCACCTTCGTTGAGCTTAGTGGTATACCAAAACAGTGTACCACTCCAACTATCACAATGCCGAAAGTTTCCTTGTCAAGAGAATTGCCACACACTGCCACATGCCAACACCAATGTCAACGTGTGTAGACTATAACAAACAGGGTTGGCAGGACCTCCTGAGCCCATTCCAAGAGGTTGTGACATCTCATTTGGCTCTGATTTGAGTCGATCTAGAATTTCTTTTTCTTTTGCCAAATGGGTTCTCTTAGTTATGTCTTCATTTGGGGATTTCTTTTTCAAAGTTTAGTATGAAAGCTTATAAACAAGAACTTGATCATTTGAGAACAATGATTGAATCAAATGACCAAATCCTCTAGATTGCATAACCTATCCATGAAAGGTAAGAGTGCATTAAATATTATTGGCCCTTGGTCTCAAGGTTTTGGGAGATTCAAGAACAATCACATGACTCCATTTCTTAAGCTCTTTAATTTGTATGTCAAAATGATAGGAGAACAACTTATTATTCTCAAAAATGGTGAGTGTACCCATATGCAGATTCGATAATATAACTTTAGGATCATCTATTGTATTAAAAGATCTTTTCTATGTCCCACAACTGACTAATAGTCTTATTTCTATACAAAAACTTACAAAAGATTTGAATATTTTAGTAACTTCTTTTCTCTTTTTATTGCATATTCCAAGACCTTGCCATGAAGAAGACAATTTTAATTGCCAAGGAACAAAGTAAGTTGTATAAGTTGGCATCCAAACGCCAAAACAAAATAAAAGTCATAAGCTTGAACCTACATTAGAAACATGGGCAAGTTTCCAAATATGGCTTCAAAATAGAAGACTTGGACATCCCTCATTCAACCCTATCAAATCCTTGTTCTCTCGTTTGCTTACAAAAGAGTCTATTGAGTCTTTCAAATGTGATACTTGTCAATGGTCAAAGCATCACCATGCTTCCTATACCATCTCCGGTAAAATAAGTAATTACTCATTTGACTTAATTCACTCTAATATTCAGGGACCTGTTTTAGAATTTATTTTTTGGATCAAACCAGTTTGTCATTTTTATTAATGATCGTACTTGTAACACATGGACATACATTATGAAAATAAAATTTGAGATTTTTTAATCTTTGTTACATTTTTTTGTTCCAAAATCAATTTAGAAAAAAACATCAAAAGAATTAAGTATGATCATGGTATTGAATATGTGAATCATAAATTCTCCAAATTTGTATCATAATGGTATAGTTCATAAACTATTATGAGTTAACTCAACAAAAAAATGGGGTTGTAGAAAAGAAGAATCGTCACATTCTACAAGTAGTTAGAACCCTCCTTTCTAGATGTTTGTTCCTCAAAACTACAAGGGGGAAGTTGTGTTAACTTCCACATACCCATCAATAGGTTATCCACTTGTGTCTTAAATTGCATTAATCCTATTGAGTTTTTATTGTCATTTGTTCCTTCCACTCCCCTAGTGTCAAGTCCATCTTATCGAGTCTTTGTATGTGTTGTTTTTGCTAACTCTCATAATCCTAAACACAATAAACTAGATTCTGGAGCTTTAAATGTATATTCATTGGTTAATTGATTATTCTTCTAATAAAAAGGGGTACAAATGTTATCATCCTAAGAGTTGTCATGTCTTCATCACCATGGATCTCACCTTTCATGAAACAAAATATATTTTTGTCAACATTCCACTTCAAGGGGAGAAATCACTTGATGTGGAGGAGCTTTTCTTCCTGTCATTACCATAGCTTTCTTTGCACAATACTCAAGATCCAAGTGATGAAGCCACCACAAATGGAATCAAACCAAACCGCAATGAAGAAGACAAATTCTTTGGCAAAAAATATAAAAAAAAAAAAAACAAAACAAAAAACTTTGACTCCAAAACAAGAAGAGGTGGTAAGGATCCCTAAAGATAACAATGAGGAGGTAAGCATTATAAAGAATTTGCACATTTCATTGAGAAAGGGAAAAAGATTGCGTTAATTATCCTATTTCTCAATATGTTTGCACTAAAAATCTTTCCAATAAACACTAAAGCTTTATGTTGCCATTGATGCCACAAAAATTCCTACCCCAATCTAAGAAGACGTGAAAAGTAAACATTGGATTCAAGACAGGAGAGGAGAAGAATGCAATATAAAGAAACTCAACATGGGAAATTGTTGACCAACTAAAAGACAAAAGGACTGTAGGAGGCAAATGGATATTTTCAATGAAAAAATATAAGGCACGTAATATAAGGCTGGATTGGATGCAAAGGAATACACTCAAATTTATGGAATTGATTATGAGGAGACATTTTCTTCTATAACAAAGATGAATAGAGTTTGAGTTATTCTTACTCTGGTAACTCATTTTGGTTGACACTTAGACTGGTTGAATGTGAAGAATTTTTTTTTTCTTCATAAATTCCTCTAGCATTTAACAAGTGGAAGGAATAAGGTATGCCTCCTAATTAAGTCTTTATATAGTTTTAAGTCATCTTTAAGAGCATGGATTAGGAGATTTATGAAAGTAATGGTTTCCTTAAGATACAACCAAAGCCAAGAAGATCATACTTTATTCATAACTCACTACCATGGTTATCAAACTCACAAGTTAACTCGTTAACTCATCCGAGTTTACGTTTCCACTCACCCTGGGCGAGTTAACTCGGAAGCAAACTTGTTTTTGGAGCAAACTCGACAGACTCGTTGTGAACTCAGTTGAACTCGTGAGCCTGCAACCGAGTTGGCGAGTTAAGAAGGTTTTTCCTTTAATTCCAAAATGAATCCATTTTTACTTGTGTTAGGATTCATGTTCATGTTCTCCATGGTCACAAGTTGTTGGTTGCCATTGTGTTTGTGTGTGGTCGCCATCGTGGGTGCTCGCGTTTGTCTTGGGTTCGATGTCGTGGTGGCGTTTCTGGTCTACGAACTTCCTGTGTTGTCTTTGGCAACGGTGCTGGTGAGGGTGGGAGTCATGGAAGATGAAGTTTAAGTTAGCCAAGGTTTAGGGTTTCTGCTAGGCCTTTTAGGCCTCAAATCTTTAGATTTCAAAGTTCAGTCACTTTTGTGTTATATTAAATAAGTTCGGTGACTTTTGTATTATATTAAATATAGATATTAAATATTAAATATGATATGTATATTAATTAAATTCAATGTTAAAAAATAGTTGGGAAAATATAAAAATTATTTAAAAATATATAATATGATAAACTAATAATAATAATAATAATAAATTATTATATTATTTATAAATATTTTAAGTTTTTTTTATCTAAAGTAAACTCTTAGAAGTTTAGAATTCGAGTTTACCCGGCTCCCATGAGATTACGTAAACTTTTGAGTTTAACAACCTTGCTCACTACACTTCTAGTATATGATTATAAGAGATGAAGAAACAAAGAAATTAGCTTTAAAGGAAAAACTAGCAACCCATTTGAAATGAAAAACTTGGGAAAACTCAACTATTTCCTTGGGATAAAGGTTGCTTATTCCAAAAGGGGGATATTCATCTTTCAAAGAAAATATGTACTTTATCTCCTCAGAGGAACCGGTAAACTAGGATGTAGAACTTCAAGAGTACCTATTGAACAAAATCATAATTTTGGAAGTGAAGAGAGTTTTCATGTAGAAAACACTCAATACCAGATACTGAAATGAGAACAGAGATTTAGAGTGAATATGAGAGAGTTCTTAAAACCCTCTCAAGACTTTCATATTTATAATATCTTCATATACATCAAATACAATGAACATAAGAGGATTCTAGAAGACATTTCTAGGAACTAGTATCAACACAAAGTACAAAGCACCTAATAATAAACCCCATTAAAGGTCATTTATTCTAACAGAAAACTTGTTTATTTGTCCCACACGATATTAGATATTGCTGATGCAATTAGTATGGTAAGCTAGTTTAAGCATGATGCAAGCAATTGACAAGAATTCTTCGATACTCAAAGTCAAGCCTAGGAGAGGGGTTGTTGAGAAAAAGGAAAAATTGACTTCAAGATATATATTGATTCAGATTATGCAAATTATGTTGCTAATAGAATATCTATCTCTAAGTATTGTATGTTTCTTGGAGAAAGCATGGTAAACTGAAGAAGCAAAACACAAGATAAAGCATCTCGTTCTAGTGTGAAAGATAAATTTCAAACCCTAGCTAAGGGTGTATGTGAAGGACTAGAGATGAAAACCATACTAGATAACCTTAAATGAAGATTGACATCTTTATAAAATTGTACTGTTATAACAAGATCGCTATGAGCATTGTCCATAATCCAGCAAAAACATGATAGGACCAAATATATTCAAATTGATAGGTACTTCATCAAAGATAATCTTTACAGGAGTCATGGGGTTACAACGCATGTCCCAACACGACTTCAAATAGTGGACATTTTCACTAAAAGCTTCCTTAAGACAAATTTCATGATCTTGTAAACAAGTCTAGAATGATTCATATTCATTACTAACTTGAGAAGGAGTGTTGCTAATAGCATATTATTAGGATAAAAATATTCTCAATATATCCAAAGTGATTAGGAAAAAATACCTTTAGAATCTTTCTATTCATTTAAACATTTATTATCTCCTTCTTTTAAAGGATTTGATTATTACAAATAGAGATGATGAGAATGTAATTGAAGTGATTATTATCAATAAAATAATCTATTTCCTTACATGCAATGTTCAAGTGATACAGCTAATACATGCAATTTATTGAGCATCACCACAACAATGACTACTACTCAACGTAATATCAAAAACAAACAACTTCAATAGCAGTTAGAGGAAAGGACAATTAACTTTGATATACTGCTGTCATTAACATATACTAAGCACAAAGAACATCCCTGAAAAAGAAGGGAAGGTACACACAGTAAATAATAATCAAACTAGTGATACTGCACGAGGAAGATCACAACTATTAGTACAATTTACATACAGATATCCAACGCATGTCAAGGGTGTTGATTTTGTTATTGCCTGTAAGGAACTGTTCAATACACAACATAATTGAAATTGGAACAAAAACAAAACAAAGGAATAAATATCCAAATACCAAGACATGTACTAACATTTGTGCAGCTTAATAACAAGATTTAAATGAATGCACAAACTATAAATTATGAACCATTGCAGCTGTACATATTATAGACAATAATTTGTTGTTATAACATGGTTTGGCTAATGAATAATGAACAAGCTTTAAAAGAAATGTACAATGAAGCCACAAAAACAAGAATCTAGTAGTACAAATGAAGGAAGCTTTATAGTAAAATATAATGAACAGCATTTATGGTATACCGCAAATTCATTAACTGCAGACAGCGTAGCAGCCAACTCCTTCAATCCTTTGACTTCCTCTACAAGCTTGAAAGGGGTGCATTCTATTGACAGAGGCTTTATTGGCACAAGATCCTCAATATTTTCTTTATCAACAAAATCCAACACAGAGAATTTCTCCTGAAACATGATTTAATTATTACAGAACATAATTAAGAAATAATAGATTAAAAAGAATTATATATATTATTAAGATTGTCACACAAATTGGGTACAAATCTAATTGACCTAATAAAAGTAAAGAGAGAAAAAAAAACATGGGTGGCTCTGTATCAGAAGATATGGAAATGTAATAAAATGGTTGAATGAGAAGCTTTCTACACGATTTATGAGTTGATTTTTAAGCAAAAGAGCATTACTCCAAAATTAAGAAATGTGGGGCATAGACACCCTATAATATCCACGTCTCTACCATAGTAACTACCCTTGGCAGCCTAAATCTAGGCGACTACGGTCTATTACACTTCACTAGCCTTCTTGGTCACTCTTTTGTAGGTTACTGTTTTCAAATCATAGGCAACTAGCTCTGATCCCAATTGATATGCTAGAAAATTGTGTTGCTCCATAATGTACCTCATAAAAATTTTCCAAACTCCACCACCTCTGCATATCCATTCTATTGGAGATTCCACATTGACTAAAAATATGCCTAAATTATAATATATAAGTAAGTGCGCTCCTCACCTTACATGTCAATTGATATGCAAGAAAATGTGTTGCTCCATACTGTACCTCCTTAAATTTTTCCAAACTCCACCACCTCTACATATCCATTCTTTTGGAGATTCCACATTGACTAAAAATATGGCTAAATTATAATATATAAGTAAGTGCGCTCCTCACCTTACATGCAAGTTTTGTGAGATTGATTTAAATTTAAAGTCCATTTTCTAAAATTATATCAGCACCCACCTTATCATGGTTTGTTAGGAATATAGTGTCACTCGCTATCAAATCACCAACAAATATCTAGTCCTACACTAAAGATGTTAAATCCTTGAAGTGAGAAGATGTGTTGACGATCTCATATTGACTAGAGAAATGATCAAAGTATAGTATATAAGTGAGTGCAAATCTCCACTTACAAGCTAATCTTGTGAGATTGAATTTGCATTAAAGTCTATTTTCTAAGACATTTGTTGTATCTCTTGTTCCATCATAGTTGCCAATTATCGTACTGCCTCTTTGTTATCTTGATTCTGACTCAAAGATTCCAATGTCTTATGCATATTTTCCCATCTTCCCTCCACATTCAACCCACCATTGCATTCCTCAACTCGATTTGCATCAATTACAAGTACCTACAACTCCAAGATTGATCCCCTAGTACAAATTGATTAGCACCATCTTAGAATTTAGGTCTAGATCTAATTCAACCCTACAAAACTTGCCTATACGATGAGGCTTGCACATCATTATATACTATATTTTAGTCATATCACTAGTTGATGTAAAACTAAACCACCACCCTTGAGGTTGCAATTATGGCAATCCCCAAAATAGCAACAAATAAGGTATGGGTGATCACAATTGAAGTGGCTTTTCAACACTCCCCCTCATGCGTGGGACTTCTAGCATGAAATGCAGCAAATGCAAGTGACCCAATAATGGATCTAAGATACACTTTGATACTATCTTAGAATTTGGTTTTCAATCTAACTTAACCAACACAAAACTAATTTGAGCAATGGGATTGATGTTAGAATTGTTAAGGGAGAACCAATGAGCTTTCATGAGTTTCTAAAGTTGGGTTTTGTGACCAAAATGTGAGAAAAGACATTTTTGTGGAACTTAAGCCCCTTAAAAGCTTTCTTCCCTTCACAAGACTGCAATGACCCTTCTCTCTCGTTAGATTTGACATCAAAAAATACACAACCGATAATTTAGAACTTGCGATCCCTAAATTCATCTCTCTATCCATAAGAATTGCTCAACCACCGGTTTTCAATTTTCTTTAAGTCTTTTAAGCCACAAGTTAAGCTGCTTTAGGGGCTTCATCTAAATTTGGACGTTATTAATCATGTGTGGTAACACCACATTCACATTGACCCCAACACTCCTCCAAGGGAAATCAAATCACACCTAGCTATTGAGGGCAAAGCAATTGCACTTCACAACCAACAATAGCTAGAGTGGACACTACAAGAAAATATCAAGAGTCCAGTTCAATAAATCCTATGAATTTTGTATTCATTCTTAGTCACTCTCCGTTGTGTTTATTTTAACCTAGCTACTATAGCCTCTTCCACTATAAAGCAACTTATGCTCCTCACTACTCCTTTGTCTAACTTGATTATGTTTTTGCCTAGTTCTAGATGTCGTCCATTGACTCCTCACCAACAAGTTCAAAACCCATCTCTTTGTTATATGTTCGATTATTCACTATGAATATTATTTAACTTTAGGTATTATTCTTTATTTTTCAGTATATATACATAGTATAATATAAATTTATTTAGGGTTCAAATTGCAGACAGCTATTCAATGTTACGTTCCCTGTTACCTTTTTTTCTCACTCCATAATCAATATCAAATATATAATAAATTGATGTGTTAATAAATAATAAATATCTTTCTTCAATTTTAGTGCATGGTATTATTAGGTGTAGTACTTAAATAGTTAACTATATCCTTATATTTATTTTTTAAAAATATTTTTTTATAATTTTTGGTAGGATCTTACAATCCACATTATGATTTATGAATTACAGTCCTTAACGCCCTTTTCTAATACTAGGCAAAATCTCAATTACGACACTCTTCCTAAGAATACCCCATTCAAGTGGCATAGTTATCTCCTCTCAGTTGAGAAGGTTATTTCGAGCATTACAATGAAAGGGGAGCAGTCGAATCAAACTAATGTCATTCTCAAATGTGATGCCCGATATTCTAGCTAAAACAAGAGCTTCTTCTGTCATTGGTTATTTTACTACATGGTGTATGCAGAACTCAAAAAAATAACCAAATCATTGTCAAAAAACAGAAACACTTAACATCGTACAATAGCAGCACTAAAGAGATGGCGTGTTGTGGACTGGTGGACTGCTACAGAAGAAGATTAACAAGGTTCTCACAGCCATAATTGTGGTGGAAACTGCCATTGCCACACAAACAGTGACACAACCCTAAAAAGGAATAAAAAAAAAACATTTGGGGCTGTTTTTTTGGGGGAGCAATTTTGGTTCAGAAACTTGTTCTGTCCATGTAACAAAAAACATTTACAGGCGTTTTTTCATAAGGAGGGAGGCGGGGAATCTGGAGATTTCCACCCTTCACAGTGGTTAATGAAAAAAATAAAAGCTTTCTTTTGCATCATCGCGTGATGCTGAGTCTAGACAAACCACAACTGCGCCCATTCTCCAGCAGCATTTCCAATGTTTGCCAGCCAATTTTGTTAATTCCCAGCAAGCCTGTTGATCTCAACAATCCTCCTTGGGTGTTCTGATCTCTGTTCTGTCTCGGTGTCTCTAGGCTGTTCCTTTCTTTTTAATACCAAACTCCACTGAGTACAGGTGTTTCACCATTATGTGTTGTGCCTTTAGCTTCAATTTTTTTACCTCCGATCATTTATTATGTATAAGTACTTACTTTTAGGTATTTTTTATTTGTCAGCACCTATACTTATGTGATATGAAGTACTTATCACAAGTTTAAAACCGCGTTTACAACCAAAAAGAAAATGGTTCAATCGAAAGGTAGTGACACTGTAACTTTCACACCACGGTTCTTAACATGGGCGACCTAGACTCATCAAACATTCAAGCACTAATAGCATATCGTGAAATAACATCACAGATAAACACAACGGCCTGCGCACCTTTGAGTCCATTCTTTTAACCATCAAATACGAGAGAAACCATTTTAATAATAATTCATAACCCCGTAGCTAATTTGAACCAGACCCATATTTCCATTTCCAATTTAAACATTAATTAAGCTCAAATCCATAATTATTTTCGAATTGCAAAACAGCAAAAGTACTAAAACTATGACAGAGGCAAAATAATTTAAATTCGATGCAATGAACGAACCAGTGGATGAATAAACCGCTGACCATCTTCACTCTTCTCCAACAAAACATGCTCAAAAGGCTGGTTTGCGTTATCAACAACAATATTATACGCATACTGAGGCTTCTTGATCGTCGGTATATGGAACGGCACTTTCGTCTTCTCCTCCAAGTCGTTCTCAAAATCCACTCCCTCCTCCTTCATAATCCTCCGCAACTCGTCCACCAACTCATCAACCAGCTCGAAAACGTCGTCGTTCGCAGTCACAAGCCACTCGTACGCGTCGTCCACGTCAGCGGGAAATACCGAGCCTCTGCCCCAAATATTCTCCGCGGAACCAATTCTGTTGAGCATCGACTGTGTCCTCCGCGCGATTTCTTCTATCGGGCGTCGGAACTCCGTGAATTTGTAGTAGAAATGGAAGTCCTCGCCAGAGGGAATGCATGGCGAAGAAGCGGAAAGCTCCGTTAATTGGTGATCGAAGTCCATGGCTCGTGAAGAGGACGGTAGAATTTGTTAGAAGGGGTTTTAGGATTAGGGTTTCAGGGTTTTCGCCATTGTCGTCGGAAACTCACTACTGAATGCTTACGTTTGCGTCAGTATCAGTTTCGAAACAGTGCGTGTGAGAAGAGCTTCCTTACCAGTGCAGGCTTCATATACGTTTATGTCACGTGGCACGGTCCACGTGGGAAGTGAGTACTTATGTTTATACATGCGAAATTCGACTTTGACTTGCTTTCAATGAAAAAACGTTGTTGGAAAATCTTTTGTCCATATGTTGTGTTTCAAATCCGCGTATATAAATAAATGGAAAAAAGTGTCGTGGGTCTTAATCTGATGACCACGAACAGAATTCGTAAGTTGCGAAATAAAAAGAAAAAATGTATAACACATGATATAGAAATTAATTATTTTAATTCATAATCTTAAATTCAATTCTTAGTTATAAAATTGCATTAATAGTATGAGAAAAGGATGTATGTGATCTTCTTAAAAAATCTGTGATTCTCATTCATATATATATATATATATATATATATATATATATATATATATATATATATA
>Ga0214544_1004377_pt1 | contig 28455 bp, 17 predicted proteins | sample CNSS3metaG_FD_160074 | JGI IMG/M metagenome (GOLD analysis project Ga0214544, IMG submission 160074) | Root nodule microbial communities from cowpea collected in UCLA plant growth center, Los Angeles, California, USA - CNSS3 | ecosystem: Host-associated > Plants > Roots > Nodule | place: USA...
TGGGGGGGGGCATGTGACAAAAGTTAAGAACTTTGCTATTTAGTTTCCAACTCAAGTCCACAAAATGGGCAGTCAAAGCTATGAATCCCTCAGTATTAATAGATGTCCACAAATCAGATGTCAAGCATATCCTACCAGGAATTGAAAGAAGCAGAGTTTTAAGAATTAACTTTTCTTTCTCATAGAGTCTCCCAATATCTGCCTTAATAGTGTTTCTACTAACCATAACTGCATCAGGACACAAGTACCTAATCCAGCTCCTAAGTTCAGGATACTCAACAAATTTATAAGGCAAATTGTGCCTAACAATCAGTTCACACAACAACTGACAGTGCACTGATTGATCTATTTTCTTTGCCTTCAATTTTCCTTGCATATCTAACATCATTTGACCAATATCTTCAGTTTTGATTTTACCACACTTCATAATATGCCGATTCAAATGTGAAGTTCCATATTTTCTTCCACCACACGCAAAAACTTTGTTGCAACCATTACACTTTGCCTTATTCTTATCCTCCCCAACCTTACTAAAATACCTCCAACAATCAGTTGTGCTAGCCTTATTTCTCCTTTTATCAACCTCTACCGTTTCAGACTGTTTTTCAGTATCATCTTCTTCAATTTCATTTTCAGAAACAGTTATGTTAACATCATCCTTATCAGCCATTCTTGTTTCTAAATTAATCTAATTCAATTTCCTGATACAATACACACATTATCAAACCAAATCAGCAACAGCACCAGCGAAATGAACACACATTTGAAGCAGTACTTATAAGTGACTGTAAACATATAACTTCCTAATACTCAGGCCTACTACATGATTTATTTACGCAAACAAGTGCAGCCAAACAGAAGCATACATCAACAGATTCTTCATTTTAATTTTCAGAGTAAATAAATCCAACCTCCAAGGTTAGACATTGGAACCAGAAACAAGATCTGGTCCAACACAGAAAAACTGAGGTTCCAAAAGCAGTTTGTCTGATCCTCCTCATAGTAACAATCGAACAAAAGGGAAAGCAACATTTGGACCTAATGATATGGTAATACATACCTGGGAGAGAATGCAAAGCAGGGATTGAACATGGTTGCGGGAAATGGAATCACCAATGAGTGCCCACAGTGTCTAGGAGCCCACCTCCACTACAGAAACTCTCCATCGGGTGAAAGGGATGGAGGGAGAAGCTCCTTCGCTGTGCTGCGGTGGGCGTGGTGCAGATTGGTCGTCGTCGGTGGAAGGAGACCTGCGCTACTGTGGTTTCGCTCCCGTGGTTCACTGCCGTGCAGAGTGCTCGTCGTCGGTGGAAGGAGACCTGCGCTCCTGTGGTTCGCGGTGCGCTTCTGTGATTCGCGGTGCACAGAGCTCGTCGTCGGTGGAAGGAGATCGTTCGACGGCGTTGGCCGTGATGGGGTTGGTCAGCGGCGTGGATTGGAAGGAAAGGGGCACACTGAGTTTTTAGGGCAGACGAAAATGAGGAAAGGGGTTTTTACGAAAATGAGGAAAGGGCAGCGCGTTTCTTTCTCACTCTCACAGCAGCAGCATATCAATACACAAAAGAAGAGCATGTGGCACTAACTCAACTTTTATGCGGGCCGCGGACCTATGCGGGCTGGGCCAGATCGGGCCTGCGGGTTCAATTTTCAGGCCCGTCCCGCGTAATTTGTGTGGGCTTGCGGACCAGCCCGCCGAACCTGGCCCAAATTGCCACCCCTAAAAGAAATCACGAATTTAAGAACAAAATATAAATTAGATAAATAATGAAACTTATATGTAATATTAAAAACAATGGCGAATGTGCTATTTTTTGAGTATATATACAAACTATATATAAAGTAACTTTTATGTGATGAACGAAATTTTATAATAAAATTTATGTTTACTGAAAAGATACATAATTTTCATAAAATAAATATATAATTTAATTAAAAAACAAAATATAATTTTTAAAAATAGTTCATATTTAATCCATATATTTATATTTAGTTCATATATTTAATAAGATACAAAATATTGTCTAAATAAAAGTCAATAACATAGGTTTTATCCTTAAAGATAATGTGTTATTGGAAAATTCCGCGCATGAGTTATCACATTATAGTATTCTGTGATAGATACGCAGCATCATGCTCATCATTAGGGACCAAATGGCCTACACTGCATACATTGTCCTCTAAATTTAAAAAACGACCAACACGCAAGCGTTTTGTTTTCACATTGTGTGATTTAAGGCAATTAATGCAAAAAACAGGCAATAATACCTATCAACTGTACGTAACAGAGTTTCGCTTCACACACACACGGTCTTTTGAACGGTCAAAAAAGAGTACAGCCAGAATCTTTTTGCACATTGCGGGTCCATCCATCCAGAAGGAAATACTGAGTCATGGCAGACTTCATGACCCACACCTATTGCTTGTATTTCAAATAGGAACGATAACAGGTTAGAAGGAACGGATTTGTTATTTCATACCTATTTTTGAAAAAGAAAAAATTATCTCTATTTTCATATTTAATGAACATTAAATTTTTGTCTTATTCTTTTCACTGTTTAATATATATATATATATATATATATATATATATATTTATCCATACTTGTTTTGCTTACTATTTTATTATCAATTTTTATAAAATAATAAATAATTTTTGGTAAAAAAATATAATATTATTAAATATTCAATATAAAAAATATGTTCTTATTTTTTTAATATCAAATATTTAAAAAAAAATTGTATACATATTAAAGTATCAAATAGAATTTCATGCGAATCAAAATATTTATTACATTTACAAAAATTGATGAAACAAAGTTGATCAATTTTGAAAATACTTAAAATAATACAAAAAGAAAATACATTTAAATTTAAAAAAATTAAAATGTTTATTTACTCCAATCATTTAAATATTAATAAAATCTCTTTTTTTATAGACTAAAAAAATTTATAATACACTACTTGAATAAAAACACACAAAGAACAAAGATTAAACTAGTAATAACTAAAATTTAGCAGAGATCTTTTATCTTTTGAACTTCAATATAGATTGGATGGTGATAAACAAGATTCATAGTATTGACATTAAATTATTATATTATAGTAAATGAATAGTTTGTGATATTGAACACTTAAATTAAAAAGAAGAAAAAAATAATTGAATGTGCGTCTTATAAACAATCTGGTACATTATTGAATGAAATTGTATAAAGAAAAAAATAATGTGTAATTAAGGGTATGATAAGATAGAAAATACCATAAAGATCTAAGAAAATTTTTTAAATATTAAATTCATGAAACTGTTAAGAGATCATGAAAATTATTTTAGCAAAACAAAAAGAATTTTTCAAATGAAACAAAAATTGAGAATAAGATAATAAAAAAGATAAATTTTTTATATTACCTAATAAACTAAGGTTAAGCATTCTCATGCAAAAAAATAAAATAATAATAAAAAGGAATAGAAATATTTAAATATAAGACATAACAAAATATTTCATTTACATACATCATTTCAATGTAACTACACAAAGGTTCTCATAAGAGAGAAAGTATCTTGTAGATGTAAATTGATTTCATAGCTAGTTAAATAATTAGAAAAGAGAGAAAATGTAACACCCCATTTAAATAATTACTTTAATTAAATGAAATGTCACACAGATAATATAAGAAGCAAGTCCTGGAGTATAAACACTACTCCTTACAGTGTTCAAGACACTTAAAAATGAAGTATTAAGGCACACCACGATGCCATAGACTAAACCAGATATAAGTTACACAGTACTTAAATAAACAACCAAAGGGCAAGATAATACATGGGCTATAGCCTTAAAGAAAACTCGGACAAAACAAGATTTGATTCAAGATGAACTAGGCAGTGAAATCTCCATCACTCTGACGACCATGGGGAGTTCTCGCATCTGCTCACATCAATAAATTTGATGATCATCACAAAAAGAGAAAACCACACACATAACAATCAAACAAGCAAAGGGTAAGCTAGAGTAAAACATGATTTATCATACAATTACTTACAATTTCATAGTCCAAGAAACACACATCAATCAATCATGTTATGACTTACAAACAATACACTAAGACTCAAGACATGACTCCTTCGGATACATATAATTAGTCAGATTCAGCGGATGCTTGCACTTGTGGTGGTCTTTACCGCTCTATCGAGCTAATTGTTACAGTGTTTCATCCCCCCCCCCCCCCCCACGCACAAGGTTAGCCTTAAAGTGTTCAATGCCTCCTAATACTCTCACCACTTGAGTCAGTACGCTCTACGTGAGCCTCACTGACTCTTTAGAGTGTCAGAATGCAATCCTTACCTTGAATCCTTACTAAATTATATAAATGAGACACCACCATGAACACCCACTAATAAGGGTCATGGAATTACGTCCTGACCCAATGACGCACCACCATGAGATCTCACCTAGAGATTCATGGAATTACGCCCTGACCTGTGAGGCACCACCACGAAACTATCATGGAATTACGTCCTAACCACACCAACATCATGTTCCATCAATCAATATAGAATCATTTCTCATACCAATTCCATGCCACTTTTATAACCAATCATTCCATACATGTCACATGCCAAGATCATGTTAAACTTATCCATCTCAGACCATAAATCATTTTACTTATACATATTCACCCAATTCATGCTTTACAAGATTAATCAATCCAAACATATGGCAAACTTCCAAGTATAGAGGGAAAACAAAGTTAAACACATTCTCGCCCAACTTCTCGCTCAGGATGAAAGGTCTCGCTCAGGTGAAAGGGTTCTCTCGCACAAGCGAGCTCCTTTCACCCAGGCAAGAGCTCGAAAAGAGGAACAGAGAGCTTTCACGTTCTCTCACTTAGGCGAGACCTCCTCGCCTGAGCGAGATGAACTCTCGCTCAAAACGAGAGCTCGTCGCCTGAGCGACAGCTCGCACAAGTTCCAGGGAGCCACCTCTAGTACTCTTGCTTAGGCGAGACTAGCTCGCCTGGGCAAAAATACCAAGGTTCTCCTCTGTTCACGCGTGCTCAAAACATACGTTTAATCGGAACAACACCCAACTTATTTTCATACCATCAAAAGCTTTATACAATCATCAAGAGCACGAAATACAACAGGAATGAGCAAAAACAACTTAAAAAGGAGAAACCCTAGCTTCCCTTACCTGGAAAGAGCTAGTACGAGACTTTGTCACCAAACAGTGGTGCACGACAGCTCTAGGAATGGATTACGAAGCTAGAAAATTATAGGAACAATAGAAACGAAGTTACCAAGGGGAAACTTAGTTGGAACCAAGACAACAGTGCTAGAAATAGACCAGTACTGCATAAGGGACAACTTACGTGGAGAAGGAACGACGTTAGACTAGCTTGCTATAGAGTAGAGACGAACCCTAGCAGAGAAAGTTGTTGCAGCTCTAAGAGAGGAAAGAGAAAGGTTTTCTGAAAAGTGAAGGGAATGAGGGTGTTAGGACAGCTTAGGGTCTTTGGCTCCCTATGGGCCAGCCCTAGGCCCAACTGGTTTGGGGTAGCCATTAAACATTAGGGCCCAAAAATATAAGTGGACCTTACAAAAAGAGAGAGAAAGGTGTGTAGCTAAACGAAAAAAAAAATTATAAAACTAAAGACTAAGAATAATATATATATTAGATGACCTACTAAACTATGAGTATTGTAATAATTTAGACGAAGATGCGGATGAGGGCGAAAATGGATATTAGGGTGAGTATGATGATGGAGATGAAGCAGATAAATACATACCAATACCGATCCACATCTCATACCCAATTGTAAAATTTAAATATTACTCATAGAAGTACTATTATTTGGTTAATGTGAGATTTTTTTGTCAAAATTATGATGGATTGAGACAATATCTAGGAGATGAGTTTATTTCTCATCTAATTTCAAGTGACTTTTATGTAAAAGAAAAAAACTACATTTCAAATTACAATTGACTGTTAGAATTTTTGTGTGGTCATAATTTACTTTTACTTAACGATTGACTCATTAAGAATGATTTTGATGGCCTTTCAAGTTTACATTGATTTTTCAATAGGTAAATTATTTTTGTACTTAATATCTCTGATTATTGAAAAATAACCATTTTACCAAGTTAATTTAAACTTATGATTCATTTCAGAAGAAGAAATCGTAGTTAGTTTGTGTTATTTTTGGTTTGCATGATTGCTCCATACAAAAGCCATAATTGATTCCATCACACGAGGGTGTGCAAACAGACACATATTATTATTATTATTATTATTATTATTATTATTATTATTATTATTATTATTATTATTATTATTATTATTATTATTATTATTATTATGCATAATAGAGTATCCGAAACCAACGTACCGACAGGCTTGGCTTTTGGTAACTGAGTCTGTTCTGAATCTGCTCTGCTTCTGTCCTAAAAAACACTTTATATGTGTATTATGATTCCTGGTGGTCACGCGACAGAACAGTATCGAATCATCATACCTCGTTTAATGCTTGAAATTAATGTGTGGGAGGGACCCCTTTTGCTAACTTCACCCGAATAATAGCTGTAATCATTGGAACGTATGTGGTATGTATTCGATTCAGGTTACACCTTTTAAAAAAACAAATACGTCATTAATTGCATCACAGGTAAAAGTGGATAAGTTTTTAATAGGATTAAATATATTTCTCATCCATTAACGTTTAGTAAAATTTAAAATTAATTTTTTTTTAATTTTTAACTAATTTATTTTTTTATTTTTAAAAATTCGTGAATTTAGTTTTTTAATCAAATTTTGTTAAGTTTATTTGATGTTTCAAACGCGTTTTACAATAATATTTGAATTAATATTAAAAAAAAAATATATCAAACGAGGTAAAAAAATTCAAATACCATCATGAAATTTGTGGATTTAATTATTTTAACCAATTTTTTTAAGTTTATCTAACGTTTTAAATATATTTCATGATAATATTTGAATTGTTTATCCCGTTTGACACATTTTTTCTTTAATGTTAATTCAAATATTATTGTAACGCGCGTTTGAAACGTCAAACAAACCTAACAAAATTTAATTAAAAGGACTAAATTCACGTATTTCTACAAATGAAGGACTAGATTGGTCAAAAATTTCGAAAAAGAACTAATTAAAAATTTTACTGAAACTTGAGGGACCAAAGCGTATTTAACCCTTTTTAATATCTTAGTGCTCTACAATTATAAATTTTTAACATAGACTCTAAAAAATAGGAAAAAAATATTTAAATTTCATCTCTGAAAATTTTTAAACTCGGCTTTTATCGCTAATATTAATTTCTAATGGGTACACAAGTTTATGTCGACATTTGATAAAATATATTGACTTAAATTAAAAAAAAAATCAATTAACAATTATTATAATAAAAATATTTAGTAAAATATAAAAATAAATTTTTTTATAACATACATATAAAATACAATTATTTTTCATTTTTCTCATTTGTCTATGAAATTTGTAAACCACCTAATTTCTCTGAATATTTATTTTCTGTAAATTTTCCAAGTGAAAAATATTTCTTTCTGATTTTTATAATTTATTTCTTTCAAAATTTAACTGCACCTCGTATTAGTGAAGAAATCGTTAATGATTTTTATTTCATATTTTTTTATCAAGCATAGTAAGTTTTTAATTTATATAAATATTTTTTGTTTTTTTTTTTTTGGATTTGTTATGTGAGTCCAAATGAAAAAAAATTGACCCTAAAATTGGTTCAAATTGGTTGCACATACCGTTATGTTCGGATACTTTATTATAGTTTCTTAAAATTTGAAAAAGGGCTGTTTTTAATCGTTACATTTTAATGTAAAATTAAAATTCGTTTCTATTTTAAGATTTTATATAGTTGGTCTCCAAACTTTGTAATCCAATTGAATTTTTTGACATATTCTGACAAATGATAGTCTAGAACACCGTTTGACATGTAAAATAAAATTAATGTCATTGAGTTAAGAAAACTATATTTATTAGTTTTTAAAGTGTGTAAACCAAAATGCATTAAAGTTTGGGACATGGACAAATTTCAATTTCATGTTCAAGTTTAGAGATTACAAACATATTTAACCCTTTTTGAAAAATTTTACTATTTGGAATGTGAAATTGGTTTGAAGAAAGATATTTCAGAAAAGAGAAGTTATTTATATTTTTAAATATAGAACCTTATGATAAATGGTCTCAATGTGAAGGTGACTTGGTCATAAGATTTTGATTTCTATGTAGGGATGATGCTTTGTTTGGGAAAAATTTGAATGTTTGAAGTTGAATGTTGTTTGGGTTTTGGTTAATAAATATTTGTTTAAAATGTTTTGAACACCCTGAAGATGAGGTTGATTTAGTTGTTGGATAATGCATGTTAAGGTATGTACTTATTAAATTCGGTCATAGTTATTTGAATCAAAATATTCAATGCTAGTTAATCAGCTTGATACGAATATAGAAGTATCTATAATGAGTGTGAATGACTAGATTGAATTGGGATGATGTTTGAGAAAATTATAGATTATATTGATCATTTTGAACTATTTAAAAATTGTATTTGAAAAAGTGACTTTAAATAAAATATTTAAGAATTAATTTGCTCTACCACATTAGTTAGGCTTTTTGATATTTTTTCTCAAGTGGAAAATTTTCTCTTAAGCGAAAATAGTATAGAGGTACATAGCATACTCTCGACTTAATTTCGGCTCAAGTGAAAATAGAATTGATAACCTTGTTTTCAAACATATTTTCGCTCAAGTGAAGGATATTTCTCTGAAGCACAATTTTTTTTTCTCAAGTGAAAGTAGCACTACAACTCAAACCCTTATTCGACATTTTCATTGCTAGGTACAATAAGAAGAGATAACCATACTCCTTGCTTTAGTTTTATTGACTGCACTAACATGAGTAAACTTAATAATTATTCCAAAACTCCCCTCAAGCAGATTGTATGTTCCAAGTTTGGAAAAAATAAACTCAATCTCAAGTCCCCTTAAATACTTGGTCAACACATTTGCAAGTTGGTCATTTGATCCAACAAACTCAATACATGTTTCTCTCGTGTAACATCCCGGATGAATATTACTAATTAAAAAGAAATAAAATAGAGATATAAATAAAATCTCATTTAATATAATGTCCTTTCACAAAATGCGGGAAAATTTAAAACCTTTATTAACTCGTCTAGATATAAAATTCAAATTCCATTAACAATATTACAATTCAAAAACCAATAAAACATTGTTCTTCAATACATGAGAGTAAAAATCAGTAAATGCCATAAATTCATTCTCCCAAGCTAGCCCTTCTCCGGCTTTATGCCTCACCAACACCACCTGCAACATCATCTGCTCATGTGTAACGCGTTACACGATCATCGCCAAACACAAGCAGATAGGGTGAGCTTAACAGAATAAAATTGCACTACACAATGTAATAAATAACCATTCAATATTCCAAACACTTCTAATGCTCCCAAGTCTCACACCTCCAGTCTTCAGCACTTCCTTTATACGCCTCTTGATTCTACACCCTTTGATGTTTACATTGATCGATCTTTGAAGCCATGAGTGTCTACTCGCCACTCCGACAACAGGTCACCACCTATAGTCAACACGCAGGAACAATCTTGTTGCGGTTACAATCCGCAACACCAAGTGGAGTTCTCCAATACGAACCACAGTTCATATTTGTCCCCAAGACTACAAAACTCGTCGGATAAGACCAAGGAGGGCAATCTTCTGGAACCCATCCGTACAAGCCACAATCTCGCACACTCCACTGGACTTCCAAAACCTCTAGGCTACAACCTCGAGTGGCCACATGTTACCCTAATATAAGATGCACTCGTAACTAGGCCCTCAACAAAGCATCACATCAAAACCTCCATCTAAAGTTGTGTAAAATCCTCCACGTGATCCAACTCCGCACCCGAAATCGCCTAGCGCATCATACGCGTCACTTGGCACTATCTGGTTCTAAACTGCCTGGCGGTCTACTCACGTCACTAGGCGCCACGCACCTTCTAGTGCCTCTGCCAGTCTACTTTCGCTTGGCGGGACAACCCCTTCCGCCTGGCGGGACCACCCCTTCCACCAGGCGCCTAGCGACTCGTCCCGCATTGCCAGGCGCCATACCAATAACGCAAGTGCTACTTGTTTTTGGCATTTTAGACAGGTCCTAAAGGACTTTAAGCACTCAACATTCAATTTATGGCACAATAACGATTATCCAGTCATAATCACATGACTGAATCACAATTCCCACATTCATGGTTTCACAACTGAGGTCATTCCTTTATTCAATTATGATGCACTCCATTATACACTCATTATTTTACCATATAAACATACCACCTTTAACTTACACCAACAACAAAATTTGCACATAATGACAGTCTCCAAACATGCACCCAACAATATCACAGTCAAGGCAAAACCTTAGTCTTACACGCATTTAATCCCAACCATCACATAATTATTTAATTATCTTACATATTTTACTTTACCAATTAAGCATGCTAATTTGCATTCATATCAATCAACATAACTTTAAAATTGTACCCCCACATATCATATGGATCAATCCCTACATATTCATTTATATACTCCATCATTTAAATCCATGCTAGCATTCAATTCTAACTTATGAAGAATGCATGCTCAAATCAAATATAAAGCAACAACATTCTATCAACTTAAGGATATGATTCTATGCACCAATTTAATTTGTATTGATACACATGCATTCACCAATAAACCAATTCTCAACATGTGACTAACCCAAAGGAACGTTCAAATTCATAAAGACCTACAATATAACCCAATCATGTTCCCAACTCATGCCACATTAGTAGTTACTTGAAATTATCAAGAGATTGTTCATGCATTTTAAAGACTTCCAAACCAGAAATCATGAGTAAACTATATCTTTGTCTATAAACCTCTTATTCAAATCTCCACCATTCAAAGTAAAGAACAACATGTTATGGATCACCTGTCAAAATTTCACCTAAATCAGACATTTAATAGACCGAAAAACATAATTGGTGGTGAGTTGGCCAAGCCCCAACCAGTGAGCAATTGCAATTTGGGCCTGAACATGTTGGCGGTGAGTTGGGGGTTTCTGGCTTTGGAGTTTAATTTCCTAAATACCAGTTATTAATGTAAAATGGACTTAAGGGGTATTATGGTTGGCCTAACGCATAAATCGAGATTGAGAAAAAGTGTTAACTTGATTTGTATGAGCATTGCCCTAGTTGATGGTTGTTTTAAAGTTCAAAAGAGTAAGAGTAACTCTTAGTGAATTTCAATTGGTTGCACAATTTCAAGTATGAATGTAGATATATGTATTTAGGTGTGTATTAAATGGTTATGAGTTGTGTGATTGTACAATTGAGTCAACTCGAGTATAAGAGTAGTTATGGTTATATTCTGGATTGTGTGATTGTGAGTTGGGTTCATTGGAACCTGACTTGGAGTGTTAAGCCATAATTTGAAATTACTGGTGTGGCGCCTGGCAGCATGGGGTACGTCGCAAGGCGGAAGATGAATCTGAGAGGCCTAGCAGAGGGGTGGTGCCTAGAGACACCCTAGGACCGCCAGGCGAGAGCAACTCCAGTAACCTGGCGTATGACAGAAAGCATTGGACCACCATGAGGTTGTGTGAAAGTTTGGGTCCAGACTAAAAAATAATCCACCTTCTTCTATCATTTATTTCTTGTTTGGGTCCATAGCACTGTTTACTGGTCTACAATCAATCATACATGTCTCTTGTAATATATCAAGAGCATACTTCCTCCGAGAGATTACAACTCCATCTTTTGACTTAGCTACTTCAATGCCCAAGAACTCTTTGAGGCTTCATAAGAGAATTATGAAGTTCTAAAGAATTGTAATTTGAAGCATTTGTAACATCTAGAGAGGGAAAATCTTGCTAAGGAGACCTTAAGTAAGAATACAATCCAAGTGTTAGAAGGAACAATCAAGAATATAAGTTAATAGTGCCAAATCCTTAACAATCTAAAAATTTTATGATGAAAGCAAATAAGACTTTGGGGTTTAAAGTGTGGTTGACCCTATCGGAAAGTGAGAAGTTAGAGAAAATGCTTTGGTCTATAATTTATAAAGTGACTTTTTTGTATCAAACATGATCAAGAATATATTATTGTAGTTGAACATAAAGATGAAAGATGTTTAATGTGTATTTGTTTAGCTAACTTGTTAAAAGATCATAGTGAAGCATCAAAGACTTAACAAAATATTATTGTAGTTGGACATGACCCAGTAGAAATTGAGTAGTATTATGTAAGTGATTTCTTTTTATCACAGTTAATGAAAGCATATAAAGAAATATGGTTGATAGTAGTTCGATTGATGATGAATACACAAATCTCATCAGGGAAAATAGTTGTGTATTAAAAAGATTATGAGTTTTAGTTAATGGATCATCTTGAGAAAATAAGTACTAATACAAATATTTAAAACCACAAGGGAATACAAGAGTTAGTAGTTAAGATTAGAGAGTTGGAACTAAGTGAAAATTTCATTTTTGAATTTGGAAGTTTTGTATCTTCATGTCATGTTGATTGTAGTAGACTGTTTATAATTAGTGAGTTTGAATTTAAAGAATATCATGGACCTATTAAGTATTAACAAAACTAAAAGATGTCAATAAGGAAATTAAAGATACCTTAAGGTTAAAGATATAAAATTTGTGTCAGAATATGATGATCTAAAGTAAATGGAGGAAGGTATTGTTATAGGGTTGTAGTTGTTTGTTTAACTTGTCAAACAAAAAGGTTGAACATCATAGTTGTTTGTTTCTCTTCTACAATGATCGCATATTAATACCTGAGTAGAGATAGGCACAAATGGTGGTAATAACACAAGAGTTGGGGAAGGTCACTAAAAGCCTAGCATAGTAGTTAGCTTAGTGACGATGTATATCATCTTTTGGAAAATTGTATTAATTATAGTCAATTTATTTTGAAATACCTTGTGATTACATCTAAATGTATTTTTTCACTTTTTTTTTCATGTATTGTAAATATATTTAGATATTGTTATAGATATATATTTTTTGTTGACTCTGTTTATCATGAAGTAATGAGCTAAGAGCTTACATTTATTCTGCAAATTTTGGGTTGTTATAAAAGACACTAAGGATAAAAGGAAAAAATAGGAATGTAACAATCTATGATAGCTAAGAAAATTATAAATGGGATATGTGTTTCAAGTGGAACAAGTACCTTTTCTTAGAGCAATAGGCCATCGTAAATCACCTTTACCAAAATTCATGGTATTAAGTGACGAGGGAGAAGAATCTAAACTAGGGGATTCACCATGTTCTTGGATAACTGGACTATCCATCAGGGTCTTGTGTCGAAGGATATCAATATGTGGAGATGATGGTTTACGAGGATTTTGATCAAGACTTGGATTGACAGAGACATTGGAAATATTTAACTCAACCATTGGAATAAGAATGACATGTTGTATGACATGAACATCTTGAATAGATGCATATAAGTAATAAGTTTGTTCAAAGAATGTAACATTGGCAACCATGTAGTACTTTTTGGTTTTAGGAGTGTAACACCAATACCTTTTCTGAAGTCGTGAATAGCGCAAAAAGACACATTTGATAGCACGAGCAAAAAGCTTGTCTAACCTTGAAAACATGTCATGAACAAAACATTCACAACTAAAAACTCAAGGAGAAATGTGAAAGAAATGGAGAAAGGAACCTTATGATTGAGAGAGAAGGATGACATCCTGTTACTAAGAAAACATGCAGTTAAGATGACATCCTTCCAATGATGGACGAGAATATAAGCACCAAGCAAAAAGGGTACAAGCAGTTTCAACCAAGTGTAAACTTTTTGTTTCTGCTATATTATTTTGTTATGGTATATAAGGATAAGTATATTGATATAATATATCATCTCAACTTAAAATTACAAAAAAGTGGATGAGAAATACTCTTTGGCATTGTCACTTCTTAAGATTTTGATTATTTAACCAAATTGATTCTTGATTTCATTCAAAAATGATGTGAAGATGGGTAACAAATCAAAATGATCTTTCATAAGAGAAACCCAAGTACATCTCCAATATTCATCAATGAACGTAACAAAATACCTAAAACTAGAAGATGAGACACAACTAGGTCCCCAGATATTAGAATGGATGATAGAAAAAAATAGATTTACACTTTGATTGAGACCTTTTAGAAAAGGTGTATCTAATATGTTTTCCTAGTTGACATGACTCGCATTCTAAGGTCTGAAGACCACTAAGTTCAGGAAAAAACTTTTTTTTTTTTAATTTTGACAAATGAGGATGGCAAAGTTTGATCATGTAACATTTTACAACTAGGAACCACAATATAAAACATACATAGATGAGATCCAAAATGGTATAATCCTCCAACTTCATATCCTTCTCCAATTTGTTCCCCAAACCACACTCTTGTATAACAAAAGATTTGGTATCCAAGGTTATTGAACAATTAATGCTTTGGTTAATTAGCTTAAGAAAATTAAATTGAAAGGACAATTAGGGACAAAAAGGACATATTAGATTTAGGAAGGGAGACAAGGAGACTTGACCGACTCCTTTTAAGGATCTTTTAGATCCATTTGCAAGGGTTATAGAATGATGTTTTTCTTGGAAGGAAATGGTTGATAACAAAGAGGTTATGATCAGAAGCATTTGAATCAATTATCCATGAATTTTGACCTACCATGGATTAAGAAATGCAAATAATTGATGTACTTGGAGTTTAAGATATTTGTGCCAAGCCGTTAGACTTTAATTGTAAATACTTTTGATATTTGGAGTTAGTGAAGTTGGAGTTAGAAGTTTCAGCGTTAGAGAAATTAACTATTTTGAAAGAAAAATCATACAAGGAGTAGCAATTTTTTGGGTTTGACCCATCCTTTTATGGTATGTGCATCGAGGACACCCTCAACTTCCACATCTTCCACCTCTAGTGTCACTTCCTCCTCTTCCTCGTGGGGCAACCATGACATATTGTTCTACTAGTTCTTGAGCTTCCCGAGTTGGAGGCATTGGGACACGAATAAGGCATGTGGTCAAAGTATCCATGGAAGGGACCTCATGACTAGTAAGAAGTTAATCTCTAATATGATGAAAGTCTAGATATAAAGTTGATAATTGGCATTATCATATTTTTATTTTAGTTTATGTTTATGTTTATTACTATTTTGTTTTTGGATTTTATTTGATAATTTAGGTTTTATTCAATAAAAGTAAAAAAGATAAATGTGTGGATCACAAATAAGTGGAAATCTCAAAGATTTGGCAAGATTATCAACAAAATGAGTGGAATGTTGAATAGTTAAAGATTATCAACAATACCATATATCCACAAAGTTGGTTACTCAAATTACAAGTCAAAATAATATAAGAATAATTCAAATATATGGAATCTCCAAAGATTAAATATAGATATGAAGGATTATCTCTTGCAATTTATTCAAGTACCAAATCAAATGAAAATTTGGGTATTCCTTCTCTAGTCCATTTTAATCAATTTGAAGCTATTATAATGGATTAATTTATGCAGAAATATGAAAAATGCACATTTTACTTCCTTTTTAATGAACAAACATGCAATAAATTCAAAATATGGGAGTACTTCAACCAACAATTATTCTTGATCACAATAGAAAAGGAACTTTTCACCTTGGCAATGCTAAAAATTTGACCTTTGTTATTGTCACCTCATGTAACATGATCATTGGCTTTGTAAGATATCCTGCAGAACTTTTTCACATCTCCTTTCATGTGTCTTGAGCATCCACTATATAGAAGCTACATCTTGCATCAAGACACAAATGCAACATAGTTTAAAGAGAAGAAACAGGTACCCAAATGAATTTGGGTGCTTTCATGTTAGTGGCTTGAGGTGTTCCTTTAGGTACCCATTTGTACTTTCCTTTAGGAACCCCATAATTCTTAAAATAGAAAGAATTAGATGCATGACCAAGTTCAAAGCAATAGGAGAAAGTAACAGATGATGGTTTGCTCATATTCAGAAAATTTCTAGAGCCTAATCGATTAGATTCGCCAATATATTTCTATTACCTCTCTATTAAGAACACTTCTTTGAGATCCTAGCACTGATCAAGATTTGATCTACCTAAAGTGAATTTTGTAAGTGTGTTCATTAGGTAATCTATCTTTTTTAGTTGTCTTGGACAATTTTCACATTTGAGAGAACTTGTGCCATATTTGGACCTAGAATCTTTCTCTAATTTTTCTAATTTTTCAAAACTCACAGTCAAATTTTTGTTTTCCTTTTCTAGTTGCTTTACTTTGCTTTCTAGCCATTTATTTTTTCCTTTATACCTATTATTTGACTGTTGTAATTTTGTTGCTACCTCATGCAATTCTTTAAATACTTCAAGCAACTCACAATATTAATTTCATCATCATTTCAATTAAAGCTACTTACACTACTCTTGGAAGATTCTGCATCAGCCATCCAACAACAATTTGTTTCCTCTTCAAGACTTTCACTGGAGTCACTGGATGTGCTAGATCATCGTCCTCACATACGACGTAAGTCTTCTTCTTTTCCTTGTACTTGCTTGATTCACTTTTCCCTTCTAGTTTATGTTTTTGCTTAAGAATTGGACATCCAAGCTTAATGTGGCCAATTTTTCCATATTCAAAGTATATCCATGCAGTGGGTTGCTCCTTATTCTTGAATGGTTTCTTGTTTCTTGAAATTTTTTTATTAGATCTTTTCCTATATTTCAAAAATTTAAAGAACCTTTTTACCATTAGTCTCAATGCTTCACTATCAGAATTATAATCATCATTTGCATATTCAGCCTTTTTAGAATTGGATTTTTGCAGCAGATTTTACAACAGTCTTCAAGGTAATGGTGTGTCTCTTTTCTCCATCGTCTTCTTCCTTGAGTCTCTTAAGCTCTAGTTCATATTCCCTCAACTTTTTGAAGAGAGTGGCTATATTCATGCTAGTAAAATCTCTAGTTTCGGATATTGCTATTACTTTAGGCTTCCATGTTCTATTTAAACTCTTCAATATTTTGATGTTGAGTTCTTCCTTGTCAAATGTCTTGCCAAGAGCCATGAGATGATTTACTATATGTGTACATCTTTTCTAAACATCACAATTGCTTTCTCTAGCCTTTATTATGAATATTTCATACTCTTGAATGAGAGTATTCTTCCTTTATCTCTTAACTTCATTCGTGCTCTCATGGGTTACCTCCAAGACGTCCCACATTTCCTTGGCTGATTCACACACAAAAACCCTATAAAATTCATCCAAGGTTAGTGTAGAAAATATAATGTTCTTGGCTCTAACATCATAGTGTGCTCTTTTATTTTCATCAAGAGTCCACTAAGAGAACTCTTTAGGGATAATTTTGCCTTTCACTATCTTAACTAGTTGAAAGGGTCCATTTACCATAACATCCCACACACCTTTGTCCACTGATTCCAAAAATATTTTCATTCTGATTTTCCCAAAAAGGTAGTTTTCACCAGCAAACAAAGGTGGTCTATTGATGGATGCCCCTTAAGCAAAGGTTTGAGATATATTAACCATATCTAGGATCTTTCTAATCGATTAAGATTCGATTAACCAGCTCTGGTGCCAATTGTTAAAATAGATACGTCTAATATATGCCAACCAAGAGGGGGTGAATTGGTTTTGTAAGATTTTTACTAATTTAAAAGAATCTTGATATTATTTTCAATCTTTATAAATCCATTAATCAATTTTCCACTTCTGTGTTAATGGATTAGTTCAACCAATTAGAAATAACATAGGAGATGAAAGAAATAAGAGAACACAACGATTTTTATACTAGTTCGATTCTACACGAATCTACATCCAATTATCTTCTAGCAACCCGAGCTAGAAAATTTCCACTATATCAAAGAGCTTACAAGAATTATAAGTGCTCCTTAATAATTCTAAACCCTATGACATCAAGAAATTGATAATCCTATCAAGAATTACTCTTTAATGCAATACTACACATAATTGCATCAAGAACCACTCCCTAATGTAATGCTACACACAATTGCATCAAGAACATTCACTTGCATAGTGAATTACCTTTCTAGCGTGACCTCCCAAGATAGGCTTCATCATCAATCTCCTTAAATACCCAACAAGATGATCTCTCAAGAATGCAAGAACTTAGTATTTTTCAATCTCTCAAAATTGCTTCTCGATTCAGTATCTCGTGTGTTTCAAACTGAGTTGAGATTTGTTTTAAAAGGAGAATTATGTTGGTTATATTAATGGATTACCGTGACTGAATTTAGATTGCAGTGCACTTTGATAATCCATTAGTTAAATAACTAATTCATTAATATCTTATGTAAAGCTTATTTGCACATATTCTAGAATTAGATAGTTGATCTATGCAGTTCAAGCTTGGCTTACATTTATTCTAAGCGTGCACTATTCATTCAAATGAAAGATCTAACTTATAACTAGAGACAATGTCTCATCACGTTGCTTGACTTTAGACATCATCATCTTTTTCAACATGCATATGGCTTCCATCTTTCTCAAGGTGGTCATGATGTCCTTGGCCAAGAAACCATATTTCGAAAATAATAGACTGAGATATATTGTCCATTTAGCTTCTTGGAAGTAGTGGAAAGACTTTCAGGAAACGAAATAACACTTTCGGTAGCCATTTTTTATCAAGGGAACAAAAAACCAGTGAGAAAATGCTAAAATGCCAATAGAAAAACAAAAGCCCTAGGGTGACTTCCACCAGGTTGGCTTTTGGACTTCACCAAAATGAAGTCTCGAGGATCAGAACAGATAGAGTGGCTTTGATGACAACTATAGGGGTGGCGCGATGACGTGATGATCAGGGGACTACAACACTTGGACAACACATGCCTGGTTGCAAGGGACAGAAATGACATGCGTGGCGGTGCGTGGGGCTGAACAAGCCTTCAGAATAGGCAGGGTTGACCATTGCTTGGAGCAACAATCTTGGTCTTGTGGTCGCCAGATGAAAGTGCGATGGTGGCCAAAAAAGACAACGACAAATCAACAAAGAGCAGTGGTTGACAACGTTGGACAATTTTAAAAGGTAATGGACAATTGTAGATAAAGATGGACAATAATGAATGGAGCTGGACAGTTGAGCATAGCGGTGACTACGTTTAGCACACAAGACGAGACAAAATCTAGAGTGGATTGACTCGCTCCAAAACTAACTTAAGATTAAAAATAGAGAAATATATTTCTAAAAGGCTTGAAGGAACCTTCTCATGTTCTTTTATTTATATTGATAAAAAGTTGATACAATAGGGAAATGAAAGGTCAAGGGACTGTCCTAGACTACTAGGTATAGAACTAGGAACAATTAGTATAGATAACCCAACACACTACTCCTTTCTTTAGTCTTACTAACTACATTAACATAAGTAGAATTAATAGTTATTCAACACAAACAACTTTGAAAACAATAGAAATCTAAATCAATGCACTCAAATTTTTATATTGGTTCACTCCAATGGAGCTACATCTAGTTAATCAAGATAACCTTAGCTTGATCTTTCACTAAACACGAGAATTTACAATATTCTTACTCTTGAATTCTTGTAAACACAAATCACACTACCTAGTTTTTTGAATAACTTAAGAAACACCAAAATGCACTACAAGAAACATTGTTATAGACTTGGACTCACACCAATAACACCACAAGTGCAAAAGAAGGATCAAATCTCAATGGTGGCTCTCCCTAGCCAACAAAAAAATTTTCTTCAATGCATAAAACCAAGAGCAATCATAGCCCCAAGACCTATAAGTTAATCACACACAACATCAACACTTAGTTCTTTAAAGATAATGAGATTTTCTAATTTTGCAAATGATTTTACGTCAAAAGTGAACCTCTCTCATTCTCATAGAAAAATATAAGTTTTATAACTTGTCAACTAAGATATTGAACCGGTTGAAAATACTTATCAATTGGTTGATTTCACTTACTTTAAGTAAAATCAATTGATTGATTGTATTTTAGCCGATCAAATATGTTGTTCATAGATTAACCTGTTAAAACATTTTTAACAGATTGAATAACTACAAATAGACACAAGACTTCTATCCTAAGTCAAATAGTCTTCAAGTTCAAGTTTCATTTTTAAGCTGCAAGTCCTTGGGTTTCAACCAATTCAAGTTTAATAAGATCTTCGATCCTTCATCAAATTTATATGCAACATTGCGCCAACAATGAGAAGAGCATTATACATTTGAAAATAATAGTGCTAATAAACATAGAAAAATAAATGTCAATGAAATACATTATACTATTCCTAATGATCTTGTACCAAAGTTGAGATGAAATTTAATATAGAAAATGTAGCCTACAACTTTTGCATATCTTATACAAGTATTTGTTGTCATTGGTTTTTTAATTTTTATGGGCAACCTAGATGGTCAAACTCAAACAAATAAGAAGATACAAATATATGCGAAATATCAATTGGGACAAAAGAAAAGAAAATAAAAAGATAAATTGGACCAATGAAGAGTAATAAAAGAGAGAATGTTTCTTTGTCCACATTTGTCTGTGTTCAATTTCAAAGAATTATTAGTGTGTTGTCTAAACTAAAGTAAATATTTCTGTAAAATAACAATAATTTAGATAGTTTCTTCATTTTATTACTTTATAATTCTGGTGGTTTGCTGACATAAGTTTCTGTTATCTTATTCGGAAGGAAAAACATAACTTTTTGTTAGGATATTTTAGAAATATTATATGCATCATTTTTAATACGCAGTTTATTTAAATTATTTCTATATATTATATTTTTTTTTTATAAAAAATGGATACCAAATACATTCACATTTATATATTTATACCCAAATACATTCACATTTATATATTTTTTTCGTTGATAGAAAAATCTTTAAAAAATAAATTAAAAGCGGGTTCTCTAAGAATATTTCTTTAATGTTATACTATTACCTTCAAATTGTTGAATTTCTCAAGTTCTAAATAGGCTAAATAAATAATAATAATAATAATAATAATAATAATAATAATAATAATAAGTAATAAAGAAATCCTAAGTCATTTAATAGTTTATTTTGCAAACCACTATTAAGTAATAAGTAATATTACACCATCAGTTATATATACCAACTTATAAAGCTAATTCAAACCACAAATAGCAACCTATAGAAAAGTCAAAAAGAAAATCTTGTTGGGTTATATCACAACTTCAACTTTGCACAATATCTGATTTCAATCAATATTATCTTGGTGGATACAGTGGACTGTGTTCATCATGTGTCATAACAGAGACATTTTTGTCTCAACACATTTGATTATATTATATAAATTATTAATTAAAGTAGTAGACTTTTAAAACCTATTACACTCACAAATTATTTAATTTCTGACCTATTGACTTTTAACTGCGCCATCTTGACCGCTGCAAAATTACAACCTCGTAAATTCGTAATCAACTATAGTGCATTGTTGGATTCATGGTAATGTTGGTTTTGAATAAGAAATAAACTTCGATAAAAAACTAGGGATGGCAAATAACGTATTGTGAATCCTCCCCATCTTTGATAAAGAATAGGTAAGGGTTTGTTTACATTTGACTTTCTTTTTTTATAACATTTAGAAATATGAGTTAATATTAGTTAAATTATTTAAATTATAAAATAATTAAAAACTAAAAGTATAATAAAATACTTAAATTTTTTTTTTAAATATATTTTCATGTTTGAATTAAAATATAATTAATAACTCAATATAAATATTATTTAAAATGTATGTATAAATTAAAAGTGCTAGAATTTAAATAGGATGATGTATTTTATGATAGTTTATCCGAACCCAGTAAAATCCAATGGGATAAGGATGGACCTTAAAGCTTAAAGCTGTTTCTTATAAACATAGTTACACAAAAAATTATTGAAAGTAAGACATTCAGTCCACTTTTTATTGTTAAGTGAAGAAGTTTAATCTATATCTTTTAATTTTTTTTTAAATTAAACAATTTTAGTATGGAATTAATATATTATATTTTTTAATTTTTTAAAATTAAAATTTTTAATATAAAATCAATATGTTATCTCGAATTGAACTCGTATCAATAAGTGTACAACAACTTATATATTACACTCGAATCTTCCTCACATGTAAACCATAATATATGTTAAAAATATATTATTAAACCTTATTATCAGTACTATCTGAATAATTAACTAATACAATTATAACTGATAATGCTTCGATATGTATATTCACAATTTAACCTGCACGGCACTTGTGGAAAACCTTCCTCGAGTAAAACCCTTTCTGAAGCCAAAGAAATATATATTAATAATGGATTCAACAACTTAGCTTTAAAATATTAAAAAACTGCATAATGATTTTTTATAAAAATATTACATATTTACGAACAAAATTTAAGAATTCAAATATAACTTTAAATATCACATTAACGTATAATGAAAAAAAAAAAAAACTTACAAACTCGTTACTTCATATTTTGGATCAAAAATTTTGTCAAATTTTTTATATAAGTTTGGATATTATTATTATTGAATTTTTTTACCTATCCGACTCAAAATATATTATTATTGTTAGATTCAAAATAACTAGTTATAAATGGACCACCTATATTTTTTATGTTTTGTTAAGTAATGGAAAATCTGGAAATTATAGAAATTCTCTAAGAAAGCAGAGAGGTGTCAGTTAGGTACAGTAATCAAGAGTAATGATCATTAAACTTAAAAATATAAATTAATTTCGTTTTTCTTTTTATTTTATTTAATTTGGGCTGAATTAGTGAGAGGGAAAGGAATGTGTGAGAAAGCAAAGAGTTAGAGAGGATGATAGCCAAGAGAAACAGAGAGGGGACTGGAATTTTCGTGGTCTAGAGGGAAAGAGTGAGGGTTGAAGGGAGTTGAAGAAGATACCTTTAGAGGAGGCTTTGGACAACAGGCACCAATCGTTAAATTACAATCGGAGCAAGGAAAAATCAGGTAAGGGGAGCTGTTCATGCTTGTTTAATGATTGTTTATTTGTCTGGAATGATAGTTGAATTTTTCCTTCCATTTTGCGTGCCTGTTTGAAAAATCTAGGTATCTATTCAGAAACTGCTTGGCGACTGAGAATGCTCCGCCAGGCGACACCTCCAATGTTGATGATTTCTGGGTTCTGTGATGAACCGCCTGGCGGCAATGGGGAACCGCCAGGCGGCGTGCACTGGAACTGCGTAATTTGTCGCATTTTGATGTTTCTGTGAAATTGTTTGGTATGCTGAAATTATATGATACTAATGATAGGTTCTTGGTTTGATTGGATGATAATGAGTTTGTGAGTGCAGATGGGATGCGTATGGGGTTGGGTAAAAATGCATGTTTACTATGGGTTGAGTTCGATTGATAACTATGATGTACATGATTCGGCAATATGTTAATAATAAGCATCAATTAGATTGTATAAATTGATCATTGCGTGTTAATTGTGTGAATCCATATAATTGAATCGGTGATGGAATGTGGATTCGGGAATTAGGGATTTTGGAACTCTCTCTGCGGGTGCGAGGAAAACTGGAGGTTTTCAGGTTTCCGACGCACCGCCTAGCGGTACACACTATGCCGCTAGGCAATACTGGGCTGCCAGTATTTGGTTGGTGTTCAGTGGGAAACAAAGTAACTTTACGAGTGTTGTAAATGACTGATAATATGAAAATGAGGGTAATGGTATGATACAAGAATTATAAAATGGGTTGTGTTGATCTTTGAACCATCCCCTAAGGAGTCATGAGAAAGCTCCAAATGAGTATCACAGTAGGATATAATGGCATGGGCTTTTGTACGTACAAATTGCTGGCATGGGATTTGTGCCTGATTGAAGTGTGTTATTTAAACTGCTTATAGGTGTCGAATTAGTATCGAAGTAGAGTGTGAGTGGATTAACGTTGAATGCTCTTAATAAACTGTATTTTGGGATTTTGTGAAATGAAAGTAATGTCATGTAGAGAGGTGTGGTAATGATATTATTGGGATACTGGTTGTAGTATCATATGCATAAGTAGGGAATTGATCTTTGTGTGCTTAAACTCCAAACGTAAAATTTATAAGCACTTGCTTTGGTGTATGTGCTATAGTTTGATGATTGTAGTATTGGAAATACCTGAAATGGGTGATTTGCATGTAAGGTTGAATGATTGCATGTGGTTGAAAGTCCTTGAAAGTGTCTAAACCAGTAGAAGAGTGTTTCTACTGGTGTGGCACCTGGCGGTAGGACATGCTCCGCCAAGCGATAAGCCACGAACAAGAAGGGTCGCTGGTTGGGTGGCGCCCGGCGGTAGAGGGATACCGCCAGACGGTCTGGAACTATTCGCCTAGCGGTTCCTAGGGAAGTGTCAGGCAGGAGCGTAGTGATAGGGGTCCTTTGTAGATGGATTTGCATGGACGTTTCCTTTTCTTGATAGCTTGGTCAGGGATATGCTGGATTGGTTACGAGCGGGGAGGTTCGTAACGGAGATTGGAGATGCGTGATTGATGCGGGCGGGTAGGTCTGTATCTGTTGTACTCTTGTGTGGGGATACGAGCGGGGAGGTTCGTATGTTCCGTGATCACACTTGAGGCTATTATGAGCGGGGAGGTTCATAGTAGGTGTTTACACATGTTGGACTACGAGCTGGAAGCTTCGTAGAGTTGGACTACAGGCGGGGAGGTCCGTAGAGTTGGACCACGAGCGGGTAGGTTCGTGGGAGCATGATAATTCCTAAGGACCAAGGTTGTGGTTGAATCTTTCTCATATAGGTTATGAGATTGGAAGTATATTGTGATAACAAGATTACTAAACTAAAATTAACTAAGTTAGATTGGGTGAGGGGTAGTTCTTATTATCTTATTGTTTAAATTATTTTTTTCTTTTTTTTTTCAGCTCACCCTTTCTTGTTTGTGTGTTTTGTGTTTGGCGATGATCATGTAACTTGTTACGTGGGAGCAGATGTGACTTCAGGTGAGAATGCTGAAGCATAGAGAACGGAGCGGGGGCTTACGATGGGAGATTTTTTCATAATCTTCATTTTCATGCATTTTTTGTAATAGACTTTATGATGTTTTCTTTATTATGGACTTGTAATAAAGACGGAGTACTATAATTGGATTATCACGATGAAAGTTTTAAATTTTCCCGCGCTTGGGAACTTTATATAATGTTGGATTTCCAAAAGAAAAATTCATGATTTAGGCTGTATCTAGTAATATCCATTTGGGGTGTTACAGATTCAAGTGTGTGATCTGTATAAAAGATTAATACTAGTATCAGAAAAAGATGATATTTATGATAATATAAACATAATATAAATTATAATAACTGAATCCAGTTATTATATATTTTAATATGGTGTTATAACTTAAGTTTATTTTAGGATTAAATATGTTTTTGGTCCTTCAACTTTTAGGAAAAATTGAAATTAGTTACTCTTGGAAACTTTGAACTAATTTAGTCTCTCATCTTTAGAAATGCATGAATTTAATTCTTTAAATCAATTTTTTTAATGTTTATTTGATGTTTCAAACACGTTTCTCATCTAACACTGAAGTGAAAATGTGTGTAATGGTGTAAACAAACTAAAATATTATAATGAAATGTGTTTAAAACATCAAATAAACTTAATAAAGTTTGGTTAAAATGACTAAATCCACACATTTATAGAATTGAGATACTAAGTTGGTTCAAAATTTTGAGGAGGGACTAATTCCAATTTTCACTACAAGTTGAAGGACAGAAAACATATTTAACCCTTTATTTTACTTGTTATTATTTTCTACATGCCAACAAGTCAGAGGCCAAGTGGAGGCTTTTTTGTATTTGGGGGTCGGTTTGAAGTGGAAATTGTAAATATGGGTCGTTTGACTTTTTTTATTTCTGTAAAACATGGTGAAGTCGTTAAGGAGGAAGAATGACACTAAAGCTGAAGTCGTCATGATATAGGTCGGTTTCACATTTTTTTTTTATAAAAAGCAAAGTCATCATGAGTCAAGTGAAGTCGTGAAGACTCATGACGACTTCACTTTAATATTTCTTTTATTTTTTTCAGCGTAATTAAATTGTTTTTTAATTTGAGTTGATTGGTACAATAAATAGTAAAAATACAAAGATATTATTGGAATACATTAGATAATATTAAGATCATTAGATTAGATAATAAAAAATTACATAATAAAGTACATTGAAAAATGAGATAAAGCAACAAAGTACTGACGATAGAGACAATTTGCCCTTGTGATGTTCTTCATTTCTACAATATGAACATTTATTTCGTTTGTTGGAATTTGGTTGATCCATTTCATTGTGGATTCTAGTAGTTGGAGGTCTTCCTGGTACCCTACGGCACATGTTTGGGTTTGGAATGAAATTTGGTCCGATGTATGTAGATTAAGAATCTTTATTTTGAACTAGATGAAACTATATTTCATATGCTTTGTTAATGTTGTAGAGGCTATAAACTAGATGGATGTATGTGGTCAAGTCTATACGGAAGAAAGAGTAGACGACTATTACGTGATGACAAGACAATCAAAGAGCTTGGAACACCACTAGTCATTTAATTTAACTGTAAAAGACGTTGGTTGGTGGTGATCATGTGAAGAAAACATCTCATGAACTTGAAATTCATTATTTTCTCTTGAGTATCGACGCACTTGACACATTCCTACTTGTTGATTTTTTTCTAATAATAACATTTATGTCTTCGGGATACTAGTGGACTGCTCGTAACATTGACTCTGCCTTGAGCCCTCACTCAACAAACCATGTTGCAGTTCTTTCAAATGTTGCATTAATTTAATTATTTATTGTTCTTGTTGCCTTCTAACTTACCTAACATGCAATTATTATATTTTTATCTGCATGAGGCTAACACATTGGACAAACTTAAGTTCCATTTCAGTTAGTCAATTTTGCTTGAGATTTGATCAACTATGTACAAGACAGGTAATAATTAATCTAATTGAAAGATTTCTTTTAAACATTTGAATCTAATATCTACCATTTTGTTTCAGTTCTTGTAGAGGCCTTACATGAAAAACGAAATCAGTCGGTTGATTGTCATTTACATCCCTCCAGTCGCCCGAGCAATAGTCCCTATAATTTGCTTCACGATAGTCGAAATCTATCAGGCGCATCGGGTCATGTGCCAATTTCGTTTAAGACAAAATATCATGTCATACCTAGTTAACCTGGATCAAGTTCTCAAAGACGACTTAAGGGGGAGAAATGATAGAGATTAGACAGTGCATCATCACCAATGGATTGCAATTTGGAAAAACCGACATAATCGGGTCATTCAAGGTACATCATTCACTGGAAATGGCCATTTGCGTGATGAAACACCCTACATGCAATGGTACATAAACCACACTATCTGCTATATATCTCCATTTACATATTCTTCCGACAATGAGGTTAGTTTTACTTCAATATTGTACATCTATTTATCATGCGTACTTATTCATGGCAATAACCCTGTTATTTGTGTTACAGTTGATATGTCACAAGAACCTCCCCAACTTGCTTCACAACCTTACATTGGCCATGTCGAGTCTTCTCCAAATTTTATACATCCTCCCCACCAATTTTTTGGATAGTCGTCTATGAGTCACGGTGAAATGTTTGGACATTCACACCCTCAACACCTCCCTTCCTCATACACATTCTTTCCATCTCACTCAAGCTATGGTACAGGTCCATCACACATGTTTGGCACCTCAGCGATGATACCACCATCTGTCCATTATCCAGGATCTTCATCATCAATGCCATTTTATTCTCCACCAATGCCTTTTCAAACACCCCAAACAACGGTTCACCGTCCCCAATTTTCTCAAAGTGATCAAGATGAAGATGATGATGAACCACACCAACAACAACCACTCAAACAACCAACCAGACCAAGAAAACGATATCCATGTGACACTTTAGGCCATATATGAATGTGTTATTATGTTCCACAAACTTTATTGTTGTATTTCAATTTTTAATCAATATTAAAATATATTAATGTCTACTTTTATTGCAATAATATTTTCTAGTTTTACTATTTACTGTACCAATCAACTCAAATTAAAAAAAAATAAAAAATATTTAATTACACTTAAAAATTATTTTAAAAAAAAAAATACTGAAGTGAAGTTGTTATAAATCCTGACGACTTCACTTTTCTGATACATGGAATCCGGTCTGACTCATGATAACTTCACTTTTTTAGAAAAAAAAAAGAAAAGAAAAAAAATTGGTCTGTATCATGACAAACTCACATGTAATGTCATCCTTTCTCCCAAAGATTTCACCCTGATTTAAAAAAAAGAAAAAAAAAAAAAAAAAAAAAAAAACCCCAATTTAAAAATT
>Ga0214544_1004378_pt1 | contig 28454 bp, 23 predicted proteins | sample CNSS3metaG_FD_160074 | JGI IMG/M metagenome (GOLD analysis project Ga0214544, IMG submission 160074) | Root nodule microbial communities from cowpea collected in UCLA plant growth center, Los Angeles, California, USA - CNSS3 | ecosystem: Host-associated > Plants > Roots > Nodule | place: USA...
AATGGTAAAAATGTGAGAAGCACGTCACTACAAGGCTAGGCTAGAAGCCATGACAACCTTGAAGATGAGTGGATGTGTGCCGCCACTTGCTATGCAAGATAAGGCTTAAAAGTATTCACTCCCTAGGAAGGAAACTCTCACATATGGTTGAGACACAATAGTGTTTTTACTTCAAAATGTTCAACCCTTTTACATGTCTAGGAGCACCCCTTATATAAAAGAGTTTAGGAGCCTCTAAGCAAATAAAAGATACCTAAGGATGTCTTTACAAAAACCTAACCCTAGCTTCTAGAAACTAGGTCAAATAAGGTTACAAAAAATGAGAGACAAAAGAGCTAACTATGGTGTGTGCAAGGCTAATTTCGTTCTAGCACAAAAGGAGGCAAAAAATGTGTCACATATTTCTCCAAAAAGTGGCTAAAGTGTGCTAAAAACAAAGGAGACCAAAGGTATATAGGTACACTTGTTTTATGCCTTTTACTTTATGCTTTATGCCTTTGCTTTACTCTCTCCTCCACATCATTTATGCTCCCCAATCACCATGCACCACCTAACATTGCTTTCTTACTCCTAATTAACCTACAAAGCAAATAAACATAGATTAGCATGTTGGCTTAAGTCAAGTCAACCCTAGTCAAAGGTCAACAAGTCAACTAAAGTTGATTCAACTAAGTCAACTTAGGGAATCAAAAATAACAAACATAAATGAAAGGGATGAAGGATTAGTGAATTTACTTTCTAAACATGCTTAGTCTTCTTAAGCATGTGCCTACATCCTTGGTTGGGGTCAATCCTTCATCAAAAGTCCAAGATGATAATGTTATATAATAAGTGATTGCACGAGTATTAAGTAATGAAAGTATTGCAGATTCTCCATAAGCATTAGGTAATGAAAGTAGTGTAGTTTCTCCATGCTCCTCTACTACAACACATGTTCCTGGTTATAATGAGGTACCTAAAGTTTGTGAAATATTTTATGCAACCTTTCACAAATTGAAAAATGACTTGTCACGACCATTAAGTTGTAAAATGTCACAACTTTCTTTTTGATTTGAAAATATGATATGCCCTTACATGGAAATCACTTCATTGATGGTGTCAAGAAAGTAGGATTTTGTTGTTTTTGTTGTATCTTTTGTTGGCCGTGGTAGTGCTTTTGTTTTAGTTGTGTTAAGTTGAGGTGGTAGGAGTGTTTTGTTATTGTTTTATTGTTTGGAGATCAAACAGTTGCTAAGCATGTTTGAGTGTTGCATGTGTGATTCTCTCATGGAATTTGGGTAATTAAGTCAAATAGTGTGTTATTTATAGATTATGTCATTAATTGGATGACACATGGGGTGTTCTGAATTACAATATTATGCCATTTTTCTTTGGGTCAGTTTGGTGAGGGGTTTTATGAGGCCAGAACTTGAAAATAGAGTTGTGAATAAACGTAATAAAAATCATTAAGTAATATTCGAAGTAATTGTTGCAGATTCTCCATAAGCATTAAGTAAGTAAAGTATTGTAGATTCTCCATAAGCATTAGGTAATAAAAGTAATGTAGTTTCTCCATGCACCTCTACTGCAACATATCTTCCTAGTTATGATGAGGTACCTAAAGTTTGTGAAATATTTTATGCAACCTTTCACAAATTGCAAAATGACATGTCACAACCATTAAGTTGTAAAATGTCACAACTTTCTTTTTGATTTGAAAATATGATATGCCCTTACTAGGAAATCACTTCATTGATGGTGTCAAGAAAGTGGGATTTTGTTGTTTTTGTTGTATCTTTTGTTGGTTGTGGTGGTGTTTTTGTTTTAGTTGTGTCAAGTTGAGGTGGTAGGAGTGTTTTGTTATTGTTTTATTGTTTGTAGATCAAACGGTTGGTAAGCATGTTTGAGTGTTGCATGTGTGATTCTCTCATTGAATTTGGGTAATTAGAAGGTCAAATAGTGTGTTATTTATATATTATGTCGTTAATTGGACGACATATGGGGTGTTCTGAATTACAATATTATGCCTTTTTTCTTTGGGTCGGTTTGGTGAGGGTTTTTGTGAGGCCAAAACTTGAAAATAGAGTTGTGAAGAAACATAATAAAAATCATTAAGTAATAATCGAAGTAATTGTTGCTTAATGTGGTGATTAGTTTGTTTATTTAAATTTATAATGAGTTATGTTATAACTATTCTAGTGTAACATTTTAACCTTGTGCATGTTACCAACTTTATAATTGAATGTATTTTAGGAGTTGAATCGAATAAAAGGAAGTGAAGTTTTCTTTTATTCCAGGCCTCTAGTAACATGTATTAAAGTTGGAACTAAAGAAAAAGGTATAGCCTTCACAACTTGATATTTTTGGTTTTTATCTTTGTTGCAGGATGGAGTTGAAGATAATTTGGAGAAGAGAATTCAGACTATAAATAAATTAATTACTTTTGTTATTTATAGGTTGTAATTTCTTTTAATTTTTAAAGTCTATTAGGTGACTTTATTTGATGTTTTTAGTTGTACAATTATATTTTCAAATGTAGTTGCACATTTACTTATAATTTTATATATTGATTTAATTGTTTCTAATACATTTGTTTACTTATTTAATTATTTCATAAAAAAATGAATAAATTGTGATGGAAAGTAGCTTCTATGTTTTTAAATACAAACTCATCTCTAGAAGAAAGTTTCTTAGAGAACAAGAAAAGTATAATATTAATTTTATAATTCTAATGAGGTTGAAAATGAATGGAAACTAATGTACTCCATGGCTTGGTGCAATGCTCTAGAATAGTTTGAAAATGACATCTCCTAACTAAGAGGGCTTCTCCGTACACCTCCAATCACTTCTCATGTACTTCCAAATTAATTTGTAATTTCTACTTTTACCCTTCAGTAAAAACAAAATCATTTTGTTTTCTCTCTCATATTTAATGCGCAAACATTGAGCTCCACCTCCAAATGCTTTAACCTAGCCACCCCTCTTTCCCTTAGTCCTCACGTCCGCAAGTTGTCGTCACTCTCCACATCCACAAGTATGGTTGGCACCATTCTTCCCACATTTCGCAAGTGGATCGTCCTAACCATTAATTTGCTTGATTGTGTACAAAATCATGCAACCACCCCAAAAAAATATTTTGGGTAAGATATAACTGGATTGATTATTTGAAGTAGATACCGAATGTGGACATCCATTTTTGAAATGTTTTTGTCTGTTACGGATGTCAACATTTGGTTTGTTGATGTGTGACACGAATGTTGACTTCTGACGTGCTTGATTTGTGTTTCTTATGGATCTCCACATCCAGTATTGTGCCATTTTTTACGGATGTCGTTTTCAGAAAATTTTGGTCTATTGCGGATGTCGACATTCGATTTTTACCCGTGATATACAGATGTCGACTATCATCGTTTTTTGTGGGCTACAAATGTTAATATGTTTATGCCATTGAGAAAGAGCTGCATCGAACGACTATGATCGAGCCACAACACGTCTCGTGGTGGTGCAACTCTACAACGCCGCTGGGTTCCACGATGCCAATGCTTCTACACTGGATTCCTTCGTTGGCATCGCAATCTGCTTCCTCCACTATGTTGGGTTCCATGTGTCACTCTAGTTATTAAGGTTTCCGTTTTGGATGAGGATAATGTTGGTGATAGGAATCATGCTTCAGTGTTGGAGGCATTTGCTCGGCAATTGAGATGCTTGGGAATGAAGGGTTAGGTGGTGATGAAGATGATGGGTTGGGGGAGAGAGAAAGAAGTGAGCTTCCTGTTGTGGATGGGAAAGTTAGGGCTTGCGATGCTTTGGTGAGGACTTTGTGACTTTGTAGAATCATTCTTAACATGTTTTCAGAACAATTGAATTTGTTTCTTTTTCTCCTCTAAGTTGATATAATCATGGTAATAAAGATTACGAGTTAAATTGTACACTCAGGTGCTTTTACCATCCCAGAACCTTGGTTTCAATCATCTCACAACCAAAATCAATTTGGTAAACTCATAGAAGAATCACATTGACTCAAACAAACACACAAGTTCAGGTTAATAATTAAATAATTCAATTTTAGGATCTTTTAAATAAATTAATCATTTATTTTAAATTTGTGAAGAAAAAATAATTTAAAAAATACAGGATATACATCCGATACAAGTTGGCATCCGTAGTGTAACAATTTTTAATTTTTTTTATTTATTTTAATTATTATTTTTTGTAATTATTGTTAATTTATTTCTTATTTTTATAATTTTATTTTAATTATTTAATTCTTTTAATAATAGACTAAATCAGTTTTAAGGTTTCTAAATTAATTTAATGGTTTTTTTAAAGGGAATGAAAAAAAAATTAAAATAATATTAGATGTCCATGTCCAGTAAATGTAACATCCGAATGTCGTTATTCATAGTATAACATTTTTTTTTAATTATTTTATGTATTGTAATTATTAGTTTTTGTAATTATTTTTAATTTATTTCTTATTTTTATAATTTTATTTTAATTATTTAAATTTTTTAGTAAATATGGTAAACGACTTTAAGGTTTTTAAATTAATTTAATGATTTTTTAATATTTTAAATATTTAAATCCATAATGTAACATTTTTTATTTTATGTATTGTAATTATTTCTTTTATTATTTATTTATAACTTAGTTATTATTTTTATAATGTTATTTTAATTATTTAAATTTGTTAGTAAATAGGCAAGGTTTTCAAAGAATTTTTATTTAAGTTAATGTATTTTTAATGAAAATAAAAATTAAACAAAATATCGGATGTGGACATTCGGTACAAATAGTAAGCGGATGTCGATATTCGTTTAGTTAAATTTTAATTTTTCTTAAATAATGTGTAATGATATTTAATATTTTTCTATGATAAAAATTATTAAATTAAAACTCTAACACCTTACCTCGTATGATCTTGCTTTTGTAATATACCGAACCCATTCAACAATTTTTATCCACTCTTTTCCCATACCCCCAAATAGTAAATTACAAAATCCATTTAGTTCTAACAAAAATTCATCATTGAATTCGAAACCAGGTGAAGGTGGCCAATAGCCATTGCTTGAAGAGGTATGAAGATTAAAATAGCAAAAAGAAATAGAGCCATGAAGAAAAGCTAGTTAAAGTGTTAGTAGAAAGGAGAATGATGTTTTGTATAAATAAAAGGTGTGAGAGAGATTCAAATGTTGAGATCTGATTGTAAATAAAAAAGATTTAAAAGCATCGCAATGGATGTGGAGACCCGGTTGAGAAAAAAAATACCAGATGTCGACATTCGTAGAACAAAACATGGATTGTCGACATCTGTAGATGAAAAAAAAAACAATCAGATGTGGACATCTGTAGTGAAAAAAAAAAGAAATACCGAATGCCGACATTTGTTAAACAAAATAAGGAACCAGATGTTGACATTCGTAAACGCAAAAAAACATGGAAGTGAGATCAGTTAGTGTGGTTTAAATAGGAGAGAGAGAAAATATATTTACTAAGAGACAAATCAGGAATTTAAAAAATATTTGGGGGTGGAGAAGAAATGGTTGGAGGTGCAGGGAGAAGCACCCCAAGTAATGAGGATCTCCAAACCTCTATGCTTCCTTCATGATGTATTGATCGAATTTTCTAACATTTTTTACTTTGGGTTTGGCAATTGAAGAAGGTTAATTACTTCCTGCAATATATCATTTTCTTCCTTCACTCCATCATTTTAATTAATTCCAGTTTTATCCTTGAAACTTTTATTTAAAATTTGTCTTAAATGAAGGAGACACATTGAAAAACAAAGGATTGGTGTTGTTGGAGAAGGTTTTTTAAGACATTTATTGGTATGTTTTGAAATTGTTGAGTTGTTGGAAAAGTAGTGCTAGTCATTTGAAGGAGATATACTGATAGAGATAATAATCACGGGGTGTGTTTTTCGGTGTGGGTTGAACTGATATGGTGAATAATGAATGGCTTACCGAAAATCGGTTTTCAAAAATATAGTAACGAAAAATGTTATTCATAATAGATGTGGAGGTGTGAACATTTATTCCAGAGTAAAAAATAATTTTCTAGAAAAATAAATCCATAATTGGTTAACGACTATTCTTGAGATTCGTAATACTAGAATTGGATTCCTCTAGAAATTTACTTCCATAATTGGCTTGAGGTGTTTTCTAGAAAGGTGTATACGGTATAAAAAAATGTGACTTTTGAACAGTCCTTTTTCGAATGTGGAAAATGAGTGTTCCAGAAAAAAATATCTTACTATGATTTTATACTACTGGATTAGACTTTTCAAAAGTCACCTTTACAATTCCAAATTTTTGTTTATGGAAATAAATAATTAGTTTCAAAATATGATTTTGGAAAACATCATAATAATGGTTTTTATTTTTATTTTTAGTTTTAAATTTATTTAAGATGGGGACATTTAATGATGTTGAGATGTGTGTTGTTGAGTTTGATTTTGATATGGAGAGTAATTAATTGGGTTATGAATGTATCTCAAAGGTTGCACTAATGTCTTTAACACTACAATGTTATTGAATTTTGGTCATGGTAGAAGCCGGTAGCAGTTTCCCAACCTGTTGCCACAATAAAGCGTGGGCAACTAAGATTTTTCTTAGTGGCCTATGACAACTTCTTTTGGCATGGTGGCTGGCAGAACAATCATGGTCGAAAAATCAGACTAGAAAAAGAAGCTAAAAATTGAAGAAAAGAGAAGAGATGAAATGGGAGATAGAAGGATAACCATCAAACCGTAATTGCATCCTTTGTTTTTTTAGTCTTTAAAGAATTGGGCTTAGTCCATTAAAACTATTTATTTAATCTAACCTAATGTGAAAAACTTTTTCACTCTTATTCTTTTACCTTCTTTTACCTTACATTATTAGATCCACTAACAGTAAAATTTCCTTTAACCTAAAACAATCACCAACGTTATTCTTTCCCTATGTTACTACATCAATTGATGTCACTGCCAACCACTACTATCGCTAGCCACCATCGCCGCTAGCTACCACCGTTGACTGCCATCGTTGATCACCGCTACTATCGTCAGCCACTGCCAAGTCTTTTTTATTTTTTTGTTTTTTTCCTACTTCTCTACTTTCATTATAATTATTATGCAAAAAATATACCTATTTTCCAAGGCAATAATGGCCAATCATCTGGATACTTCAAGAGCATCTCATATAAGTGACCTAGGTTGGAAACATTGTCATCTGATAGATGAATCAAATTTAAATACAGTTGTTTGCAATTATTGTGGTCAAGTTATGAAAGAAGGAGTTACTAGAGCAAAAAAAAATTAATGGCAAATAAGAGCGATATTGCTGCTTACACCAAGACTCCAAAAAATGTAAGAGAAGAACTTTGGAAATTATATAAAGAAAAAACAGATATCTCCTCCGTCAATCCTGGATATAATGCAACTAATGATAACTATGAGAGTGAAGATAAAGTTGAAATCTCCACGGCTAGTAATGACAAAGGGAGAAATAGGGGTGGAAGAAAAGGACCATTGGATATGTTGTGTAGAAATCTGGCTATTGCAATAGAGAAGCAAAAAAAAGACAAACTAAGGCAAGCTAGCATTAAAAGGCATATTGTTCGATTTGGTACAAAGTAGGCTTGTCATTCAACCTTGTGAGGTTGAAAATTTTTCAATATATGATTGATGTCATAGGTGCTTATGAACCTAATTTACCTGTTCTTACTTATCATGACATTAAAGTTCCCTTATAGGGACAATGTTTCTCAAGTCCATTGATGGTTCTAACTTTGTAAAGACAAAAGAAAAAGTATTTGAGATGCTTGATTCCCTTGTGGAGAAAATTTTATAAGAAAATGTTGTTCAAATTATAATAGATAATGGGAGAAAATTATGTGTTGGTTGGTAAGTTGTTATAAGAGAAAAGACCCCATCTCTATTGGACTTCTTATGTTGTCTATTTTATAGATTTAATGCTTGAAGACATTAGAAAGCTTCATTTGATAAAGAAGAGAATTCTAACAAGAGCTAGTTCGGTTGGCTTTATCTATAGCCATTCTAGTACCTCGAGTTTGTTGAGAGTATTTACAAATAAGAGGAAATTAGTAAGATATGTTTTTTCAATGTTTGCTACCTCTTATTTATCATTACAAAGATTACATTAAGAGAAGGGAAATTTGAGAAAGATGTTCACTTCTGATGAATGGAGTAATAACAAACTATCCCGGGAAACCAAGGGGAGGTAGGCTAAAAAAATTTATTCTTATGCCTTCATTTTGGAATCAAGTAGTTTTCACTCTCAAAGTCATGACTCCTTTTGCTCATGTGCTTCGTCTAGTGGATGTGGAAAGAAAAAAAAACTATGGGTTATATATACGAAGCAATGGTGATGAAGCTCCATGCACCAATTAGAAGGAAGAAGCTCCATGAATGAAGTGCAAACGCAACTAGAATGAAGGAGTGGATATAAGTTTGAAGGATCTTGTAGCTGTGGAGTAGTTTGATCGATATGAAGTCTAGGAAAGAAGGTTATCCTAGGGAAGGGGGGCTAGAGGAGCTAAGGTAGAAAGTTAGTCTAACAATTGACTCTTGAGGTAATACTGTGGAGTACTCTCAACATCTAGTATATTACCAAGTAAAAGTAAACCAATACAAGTGTAAAGAGGCCCCATTTATAGTAGGATGGTCAACCTTAATGGAATGAAAATGCACCATCAAATGAAATGTAAATGTAGGTTGGAGAGAAAGCTTGCTCTATGGTCATGTGATGCAAAGGATTGAAGGATCAAGAGCCATGTAGCAAGTCACACTCTCCATGCTTGCACCATGAGGAACATGCGCACTTCCACCTTGCTCTCCAAGTCCATTCTCGACCAAGCTTGTAATTGGGCTTGAATCAATAGACAAAGGGATTTGGGATGCAATTGTTAATAGACCATACACTCCTAAATGTCTTGTTGAAAATAAGCAGGTGGACAAGCCTTGGACTGAATGGACAGATGAAGAAAGGAGAAGAACTATGATCGCAATGTAAAGAATATCATCACTTCATCTTTGAATATAGATGAATTTTTTAGGGTCTCCCAATGCAAGAGTACAAAGGAAATGTGGGATGTACTAGAAGTCACACATGAAGGGATGAATGAAGTGAAAAGAGCAAGGAAGAATGCCTTCATTCAAGAGTATGAGCTTTTCAAGATGCAAAAAGGAGAGTCCATAGTTAAAGTTCAAAAGAGGTTCACTCACATTGTTAACCATCTCATGGGTCTTGTGAAAACTGCACTACTTTGAAATATTAAGTGAAATATCATTTGAAAACTTGTGCAAAGTTCACAAGAGGAAAAGCAAACCTAGAAGTTGTTCTTGGCTCTCAAAGAAAGCCAAGAAGTTCTCTAGTTTCTTTTCCAAAAGTGAATCAAATGCTATGCCATTAATTTCTTGCAACTATTGTATGAAGAAAGGTCATGTGCTTAAGAATTTCTATTCTAGAAAATATGATATACCTAAGGGATTTATGAAATGGATCCCAAAAGGATCTGGAAAGGCATAATCATGTTGGACCCAAACTATCAAAGGGTACCATGTAGTGCTATGTTGTTTTGCAGGTCATAAAACATGAAAAGAAAGACTTATAGTACCTAGATAGTGGCTACTCAAGGCATACGACTGGTGACAAGTTCAAGTTTGCAAAGTTGGAACTAAAAGATGAAGGCTTTGTTACTTATGGTGACAATAACAAATGTACTTGGAAGTGGAGTCATAAGTAATGGAGCCTCATTCAACATCCACAACGTGTTTCTAGTTGAAAGGCTAAAGCACAATTTGATAAGTATAAGCCAATTATGTGACAAAGTTTTTAAAGTTGTGTTTGAACCAAATCATTGTCTTATATATGATGTGTAACATCCCGATCGAGTATTACTACTTTTTATAAATAAATAAAAGAAATGAAAACAAACCTCATTTATTATAATGTCATTCCCAAAACCTGGGAAAATTTAAAACATTAATTATCACCTCGTGATAATACACATAAAAGTTCAACTATTAATCCAAGATCATAAATCAATAAAAAATTGTTTACAATATCCATAAAAGAAAAATAATGATAAAACTCCAAAAAGCATTCCCAAGCTAGCCCCTCTTTGGCTCTATGCCTCACTAGAACCACCTGCAACATCATTTGCTTCCGTGTAATGCATTACACGATCATCGCTAAATACAAGCAAATAAGGTGAGCTAACATGTAAACAATATATATATATATATGTATACATACAAAAATCATAATTCAACACTACACACAACCAACAGAGAACTCCATCCTCTCTACACACACACACACACACACACAAACACACACACACACACACACACATATATATATATATATATATATGTATACAAACAAACATCATAATTCAACACTACACACAACCAACAGAGAACTCCATCCTCTGATTCCACAAACCATGGCCACTACCATGTTTATTCACGTTTTACATCTTTAGATGATAACCTCAAGATACCCTGTGCTGCCTCCACCCTCAAGCCATAAATTGTAGAACATGTGCAAGAAAACATGCTACGGACCACAGTTTGTAACGCCAGATGGAGTTCCCAATATGAACCCTAGTTCGTACTCTCGACATAAGATTAGGACAGCACTGACCACAACCTGTGATTGCTCAATCGAGTGGAGACCCTCTGTACAAGCCATAACTTGCACACTTGCACCGGTAACACTCGCCAATCCAAGTCATAACTCAAGGAATGCACGTGTTCATCTGCCATCCCGAGCCACAACTCAAGGGATGTCATTCCGAGCCACAACTCAAGGAATGCCACAACAAGTCCATCTTGAAGGTACCATCCAAAGACTTGTAGACCATGCACATCCAATAGATACACATATCTTGTTGCATTATTGTCTGGCGTTGCTCTAGAGCCACTAGGCAAAAACCAATTCCAGATCGCTTGGCGTAACCCTTATGCCACCAGGCGCCAAGTGCCTAAGAATACATTATCTCTACAAGTATCGTTTGGTAGGATGACCCTAACCGCCAGGCACCATGCGTCCAAGTGACCCTCTGGAATTGTAGCTATCGCCTACCGGTCCCAAACTTACCGCCAGTCGCTACACCAGTAACTTGTGTAATACTAGTTTAGGCATTCCAACAGAGGTTTTATGCATCCCAATCCACTTAGTTCACACACTCAGGATACCCAACACTATTATGTGTACTCATCATAACCTACACACCCCTTCACTGTCTAAGTTAAGTAATTCCACCACTTAGTATGATCCAGGTTTCACTTCCACCATGCCATTGCCAAATCATGAATAAACCCCTTATACCACATACCTTTTGAACCTTACATGCCAAAGAACTTCCTCGTAAAACCAACATATCTATAAAGATCCCAACTCCTGATACCAGTGACTCTGTCTTCAACTCTAGGCCCACATGCAACTCAAGGCCCAAGCCCAATCAAAGGCCCAATAATAAGAGCCATGCTTAGAAAGATATAAATGGGCTTTTCTCAAGATGGCCAAAATCATCATGGGCTTCAAATTTTATTTTCATGGACTAAGGAAGATGTCAAAATATGAAAGGATGCATGTTGGAGCTTTTTTATTTTGGGCCAAATGTTAGCCTTGCATTGTGAAAAAAAAATGCCAAAGTACATTGTATTTAGGCTTCAAAATTGGGCTAATTCAAGCCCAATTTGAAGCTTGGCCGAGAATGCTTGGTGGGAATTAGATTGGTGCACATGTTCCTCATGGTGTAAGCATGGAGTGTATGACTTGCCATATGACTTTTGATCCTTCACTCCTTTGCATCACATGACCATAGATTAAGCTTTCTCTCCAAGCTACTTTTCCATTTCATTTGATGTTGCATTTGTATTTCATTATGGCTGACCATCCTATTATAAGTGGGGCCTCTCACCATTTGTATTGGGTTACTTTTGCTTGGTAATAAACTAGATGTTGTGATCACTTCACACTATTACCTCAAGAGTCAATTTCTAGACTAGTTTTCTACTTTCACTCCTCTAACCCCCTTCCTTAGGATAGTCTTCTTTCCTAGACATCATCTCCACCACACCACTTCATAGCTATAAGAGCCTTTAAACTTATCTTCATCTCTTCATCCAACTTGATGGAGCTTGGTGGAGACATGAAGCTCCAAGTGCAGCGGAAATGATGGAGGAAGCATGGAAGAGTGGAATGCAAGTTTGTAGGCTCTTGCTTGCAATGGATAAGTGAAAGGATGAATGATTTAGAGGTGGTTCTAGCCTAGGAAGGGGGCTAGAGGTAAAAAGAGTAAGCTTTCTAAAAGATGACTCTCAAGTGGCAATGGTGAGGAGTGTTCTCAAATCAAAGTGTCTATTGCACAAAAATTCAAGAGTGAGTACAATGCTGAAAAATTAAGGCTTTTATACTTAAGCCATTTACACATGAGAAAGGAAAGCCATTAGATGGAGTGGGCCTTGATCTTGGCCCTTAGATCAAGCTTGGAGAAGGAGGCTTGATCTTGGCTATTGGATGATGCCTTGGAAAAGGAGGAAGCATTCCTAACCCTTGGATGCTTTGGATCCATGAGGTGTAGGAAGAAGTGTTGACTTCCACTTAGTCCACCTTGGCTCTTTTGATAGCTCATGGCCAAATCTCCTATTGGGCTTAGTCAAGCCCAATTTTATCAATTGAACTACTCATTGTTTGACTTATTATTCTAGAAAGCAAAGCCTAAACAATGGGCCAATATTATTACTATTTTATTGCTCTTTGAGACACCTCTTCAAATTTTCACATCTTCTTTGGCCCATGTGAAGAGTATGAGAAGTCCATGTGGGTTTGGGCCATCTTGAATGAAGCCCAATTTGATCTTTTTTAGCATGCCCCTTGTTATTGGGCCTCTTGATGGGCTTGGGTTTGAAGGTGCATGATTGCCATGGATTGGGCCTTGAGCATGATTTGGGCCTAGGCGTTGCTCAAGCTATAAGCCTTGTTGGGATCACATCACAACTGCATTTGTTGTCATCCATGGAGCTCTTCTTCCATTTTCACACATAGAGGTTCATCAAGTGGTATCTAGAGCTATCCAAGCCTTGGTGCATCCTTTCTCTCAGTTTGGGTAAGGTTTTAGATCCATTCTTGTGTTTTTCTTCCATTTTCGTCTTGTTTCACTTCTTCTCCATGTCTTCTTCAAGTTGGTCTTCCCTTCTATCGATTGGCTTTGACTCTACATGAATCTTCTTGATTAAAATTGTACTTCTCCTTGACTTAATGGTGTACATGTGTTTTTAGCTTCCATTTTCTTATTTCCAACCCTTTGTTCTTGTTTCCTTGTTGTTTTCTTCATTTTAATTGATGCATCTCTTTAATTTTCAGTTCATTATGTTGTATTTTGTCTTAAGCCATGTTTAAATACTTTTTTTCATCTTCACTTTCATTTCCATTGCTGAATTATGCACTTTCTTGATGAGAACCAAATCCTACATCACACAATTCAGCTATGAAATTCAAGTGATGTTTGTGGATGTGTAAGACAAGGTCTCACTGTTTTTTGTCCATTTCATTGATTGGATTATGCTTTTAAGTGTTCTAGATGTTCTTCTATGATTCATGCTTGATTTTAGATCATAATCAAGTTCATTCATCTTGAATTTCATAGAACATCTTGCAATTTCCAGAAGCAACTCTACTTCATTTCTGTTTTTTCAATTTTCACTGCATGCCCACCTACTATTTGTGATTTATTATAAACAAATGACTCGACCAAACTTTTATCTGATTTTTGCCTCTTAAATCTAGGAGAAAAACGAAAATAAAAAAGAACATTCAAAAATGTTGAGTACAAAAAATATGATAAATCTTTGAATCAGAGGCATAAAATCCAGTTTTATGGTTTGGCATCTTCAGGATTTTCAAATTTTAGTGCGATTTTTGGTGTGTTGGCAACTTCTTAAGTGCTTTTTGTTGTTATAATTGATCGCTTGATTGTGTACTCTACATTGCTATAATTTTGCCTTCACTAGAAGTGGATTTTATTCTCTCAATTTGGCACAAATTTGCAATGAGTATAGTGATTGTTTTGTGAGCACTTTTAATTCTCTGTTTTTTAGTTTGCTATTCCATTCTAGTGCTATTCTAGGTTTCTTTTTTTTTGTGCTAGCCTTTATTTCTTGCTTGTCATTTCTTGGCTTTCTTTCAAGTCTTGTATCATCTTAATTCCATTTGGCTTAGCTTCCTTAATTAGCATTTCTTACTTTACTTCTGTGCTTCATTCAAGTTTGTTGGCCTTGTGTTTACTACGATATTGTGGGGATTAGGCTCTATGAATGATTTCTATGCTAGCGGTAGCATCTTAGGAGGTGGAGTTTAAGGTAGACTTTTAGTTTTCTTGATTTCTTGAGTGCTTCCTCCTTTTTGCTTCCAACTGGTGTGAGCTTTGAGCCATATTTCATTGTGAGTGTGAGTGCTAACATTTTGGATTAGCATAGTTTTTCTTTTGCTAATTTTGTGCAGGTTTGCGTTGCTGTTTTGGGCAGAGTAGTGACTGTTTTGGTGATGTTTTGAACCTCAATTTGGTTGGCTAAGGTGCTTTACAAGTGCCTTAATTGGTGGTTGATCTTTGATCATTAAAAATAAGGCTACATGCCAAGCACATTGCTCTCAGATTGTCCATTTTTGGCAGCACATTGACAGCACATTTTGGAGTTTATTTGCTTGTTATTTTAACTTTGCTTCATTCTTCATTTTTCCTCTTTTGGACACCTTATTTGGTACCTTTTTGGAGCTCCCGTTATTTGTGAAAATTGCTTCTTTTTAGCATCAAAATTTGACATATTAAGTGGTCTTGGGTTGCTTCATTTTGAGTACCAAATTAGTGCACCAAATTTGCTTTAAAAGTTTTCCATTATAACTTGTGGCCTACTTAGGTGTTTTAGGAAGCCAAATGTGTTCAATCTCATCTCCTAAGTGGAACGTTTTTCACCAATAGTGCAAAATTTTTAGTATTAAGTGTGTTTAAAGTTCCAAGTGCTTTCTCACCTTGCTTTTTAGGTCGCATAGTTAGACGCTTAGTGGCTTAAAATTGTTAGACCAAAGTCTTTAAAATTTTGCCATTTAGGGGTTCGTTTTTAGTGTTCATCTTTTTCCTTTTTTTGAGTCTTGTTTGCTTGTTTGTGCTTAGTGACTAAAGTGATTCTATATTCTTAGCACTTAGATAATTGTGTGCTCTTTGAAACCTTTTGCAAGTGTATCTTGGCAAGGATTGGCCTTGGTACTTAAGAAGTCTTAAAGACTCACCTCACCTAACCTGGAGGTCCACTTGTGCTTGGTTTCTTCTTCCACACTTTGTTCAAGTTTCTAAGTTCTTTCAATCACCATGAGCACTAGAAGGGCTACTCGTGCAAGTACCCAACATCAACAACATGTTGATGATTCCAACCTCCATACAAGTGGTGAAAAGGAGGTTAAGGTTGATCCTAGAGTCCTAAATAACCTCTCTCATGAGGTTAGGGACCTCAAAGTTCAAATGGCTTCCATGCAAGCCAATCTTCAACTAATAGCCAATTAACTTACCCCTCCTACCTGTATTCCACGTGCCTCTCCTATGCCTTCTCGTGCTTCTTCGAGGCATGAGTATGAAGATGAAAAGGACGATGATGAGCGCATTAACATTAGACAAAGGCACATACCTCCTCACCCTAAAGAAGTTAGGATAGAATTCCCGCCCTTTCATGGAAGAGACAATGTTGAGGCATATCTTGATTGGGTGGCAAAAGTTGAACAACTCTTTGAAAGCCATTTTGTGGAGGAAGAGAGGCGTGTGTCTCTAGCTACTCTTAATTGGTGGACTTCCTTAGTTCTCCAAAGAAGGAGAAAAGGACTTCCTTAATTGGTTTGATCTTAAAGAAGCCTTTCATGCCCGTCATGTTCCCTCTTATTACAAAAGAGAGGTCTTGGACAAACTCCAAAGGCTCCGACAAAGGTCTATGACAATAGAAGAATATAAATAAAAGATGAAGCTCTACATTATGAGAGCGAGAATTGTAGAAAATGAGGATCTTACCATTGCTAGATTCTAAAGTGGTCTCAATTTTGCAATAAGAGATAGAGTAAAATTGCTCCCCTATAATAATTTGAATGATCTTGTGCAAATATGCATTAGGGTTGAGTAACAACTTTTAAGAAGACCTTCTCGCAAGGATCTTTCTGTCTCTTATTCCAAAAATGACCCACCAAAAGATTTCAAAAGGGATTTTTCTAAGGCAAAATAGTCTCCTCTTAAGAATCTTGCAAAGGTAAGTGACAAAGGTAAAACTTCTACCAAAAGAGGTAGTGAAATCAAGTGCTTTAAGTGCTTAGGAAGAGGTCATGTGGCTGCCCAATGCCCTACAAATCACACAATTGTGTTAAAGGGCAAAGACCTCTATAGTAGCCAAGATGAGTCATCTTCTTGAAAAACACATGTTATTTGATCATTGATAGTGGGTCATGTTGCAATTGTTGTAGCACAAGGTTGGTTGAGAAGTTGAACTTAGCTTTTATACCTCATCCCAAACCTTATAACTTCATTGACTTAATGAAGATGGAGATATCAAAGTTAAGCATCAAGTGGACATCAAGTTCTCCATTAGGAAATATAAAGATAGAGTGATATGTGATGTCATTCCTATGGAAGCTTGTCACATTCTCTTGGGAAGGTCGTGGCAATTTGACTGCAAAACCACCCACAATGGCCATACCAATGAGATCACCCTCCTTCATAAAGAGAAAAAGTTTGTGCATCACCCTCTCACTCCTAGCCAAGTTACTAGTGATCAAGCTCAAATGAGAGCTAGAAGAGAGGAAGAGAGTTCCAATAACTCTACTTTGAATCCTAAGAGTGAGTAGGGGAATCTCTAAATTCCACTCCTGAGGTCATTTCTCATTAAGTACTTTTAACTCAAAAATCATTGCTCAATATGCTTCATGAGGAACAATCTTCCTATCTCCTCTTATGTCATCCTTCCCTTACTTATCCTCTAAGTCCTTCACTTAAGGATATACCTCCTTCTATTGTTGCTCTTCTTCAAGATTTTCAAGATGTTTTTCCAAAGGATATTCCTTATGGATTACCCCTTACTAGAGGAATTGAGCACCAAAGTGATTTTGTGATTGGGGCTAGTGTTCCCAATATACTTGCCTATAGGATAAATCCAATTGAAACAAAAGAGATAGAGTCTCAAGTGAATGATCTTCTAGAAAAGGGTTGGGAACAAATGAGTCTAAGTCCTTGTGTTGTTGGTGCCCAAGAAAGATGATAAATGGCGCATGTGTTGTGATTATAGGGCTATCAACAACATCACTATCAAGTATAAACATCACATCCCAAGACTTGATGACATGTTGGATGAATTACATGGAGCAACTATTTTCTTCAAAATTGATCTCAAAAGTGGCTACCATCAAATTCGTATTCAAAAGGGTGATGAATGGAAAATCGCTTTTAAGACAAGGTTTGGCCTTTATGAATGTTTAGTGATGCCCTTTTTCATAACCAATGCTCCAAGCACTTTCATGCGCTTAATGAATCAAGTCTTGAGGGATTGTATAGGGAATTTTGTTGTAGTTTATTTTGATGATATCTTAGTGTTTAATAAGAGTCTTAATGATCATGTAGGTCATCTTAGCAATGATCTTTCAATTCTTAGGGTAAATCAACTTTATGCAAACATAGATAAGTCTACTTTTTATGTGGATAGTGTAGTTTTCTTAGGTTTAGTAGTCAACAAAAATGGGGTTCATGTTGACCCCGAGAAAATCAAGGTCATCCAAGAATGGTCTAGTAAGCTTCTATAGAAGGTTCATACCCAACTTTTCCATTCTTGCTTCACTTTTAAATAAGCTTGTAAAGAAAAATGTTCCTTTTGTTTCGGGTGAAAGGGAACAAAAAGCTTTTGATGAGATTAAGGCTAAGCTCATTGATCGAGGTCGTACCCAATCAAATAAAACAGATTAAATGTAGTATGTGAAAGTTGAACCAAAGCGTCTCCTAACTACAAATATTTTCGTCCAAAGCTTAATTTCCAGATGCAAACACACACTAAAATGGGGGTGGGGGGGTTGACAGATTCTAGAAATTCAACACAACAATAAAATGTAATTGCAATTTTGATTAAACAGCCACAAAAACAGCAATGATTCCTTACTTCGAATGAAATTTCACCCATCACAGATTACAAACTGAATTGGTTTCGTTATTCATCATGAAACTCATTGTTAAACAACTAAGCGGAGGTTAACCATGAATTCAACATGCAATTAAGAAATGCAAGCGTTCATGAATTTGTCATAGTTCATTAAGCATGAAAATGACCTAAAAATGTTCGGGACATCCGTAGTTTTCATGGTCTAGCTACCTTTTATAGAAGGTTCGTACCCAACTTTTCAATTCTTGCTTCACCTTTAAATAAGCTTGTAAAGAAAGTGTTCCTTTTGTTTCGGGTGAAAGGCAACAAAAAGCTTTTGATGAGATTAAGGCTAAGCTCACTGATCGAGGTCGTACCCAATCAAATAAAACAGATTAAATGCAATATGTGAAAGTTGAACCAAGTCGTCTCCTAACGACCAATATTTTCGTCCAAAGCTTAATTTCCAGATTCAAACACACACCAAAAGGGGGCGGGGGGTTGACAGATTCTAGAAATTCAACACAACAATAAAACATAATTGCAATTTTGATTAAACAGCCACAAAAACAGCAATGATTCCTTGCTTCGAATGAAATTTCACCCATCACAAATTACAAACTGAATTGGTTTCGTTATTCGTCATGAAACTTGCTATAAACAACTAAGCGGAGGTTAACTATGAATTCAACATGCAATTAAGCAATGCAAGCGTTCATGAATTGTTCATAGTTCATTAAGTATGAAAATCAACTAACACGAATTTCCCACTCTTAAAATTAAGCAAAAACAGATTGGGTTCTTCAATTAAAACGCAAACGTAAATCCATAACGAAGAAATAAAAACCCACCGAACAAAACATTAATCTCAAGGTTTCATTTCATTCTTTGCAAGGAATCAGTGTATACGAAAATTAGTTGCCATAGAATTCGAATCAACAACCAAATACGAACTAAAATGCATAGTTAAGAGGAGAAAATAAGATAGAAAACTCAAATTTAAAGAGATAATGTGCAGAACACATTACTAATTACTCCAATTTGTGGAAGAATCAACAAAATGCATGAACCCTAACAATATGTGCTCTCCAAAACATAAAAGCAAATTGGGGGAAGAAGAAGAAGTGGTTGCATGAGAAAAATGACCTAAAAATGTTGTCACCTCAATTCTACCACTCAGAATTAAAAAAATGTCATTCTACCACTCAGAATTACACAAATGCCACTATGGGCTGAAAATGCTGACCCAATGACGTGGACGGGTTGACTGGCATGGCGTAGACGTGGCAATGATGTGGAAATCATGTGGCAACTTTCTCTTGACCTTAAGATAAATGTCCAAGCTCCAAAATTTGCTCCATATAATACCTAAAAACAATTACAAACAATAATTAGACCAATTAATGCCAAATTACTCAAAATTCGGAATAATGGCCCAATGAAGTCCAATTGAGGAAAATGAATTAACAAAAGACAATTAAGCACTAAACAACTATCAAATAGGTACACAAAGGCTAGTGGAATGGAGGAAAATAATGACTCATCACTCACTCAAGCTCCCGTTCTTTCTCTTCCAAATTTTGCGAAAACATTTGAGCTTGAATGTGATGCTTCGGGTGTTGGCACTGGTGCGGTTTTGTTACAAGAGGGTCATCCCATTGCATACTCTAGATTTGATACCACTTCCTACTTCTTTTTATTTCATCCATAAAGAAGGGGTATCTAAATCTACGTTCATAAAGGATTTACATGAAAAGGTGAGAAACCAAATTTAAGCTCAAACTGAAAAAGTTGCCAAATATCACAACAAAGGCAAGAGAGGTAGGAGTTTTAATAAGGGTGACTTAGTTTGGTTACATTTAAGAAAGGAAAGGTTTCCACATTTGAGAAAATCCAAACTTAGTTCCCATGGTGATAGTCCATTTCAAATAATTAAGAAGATCAATGATAATTCTTATAAATTGGATCTTCCTGCTGATTATGGTGTTCACTCCACATTCAATATATATGACTTAATTCCTTTTATAGGTTCTATGGATGTTGATGAACATCAAGAATTGAGGACAAATCCTTTCCAAGGGGGAGGAAATGATGAGTCCATCATAAGCCCAACTCTAGGCCCACATGCAACTCAAAGCCCAAGCCCAATCAAAGGCCCAATAACAAGAGGCATGCTTGGAAAGATTCAAATGGGCTTCTCTCAAGATGGTCAAAATCATCATGGGCTTCAAATGTTATTTTCGTAGACTAAGGAAGATGTCAAAATATGAGAGGATGCATGTTGGAGCATTAAAGTAGAATTTATTTTGGGCCAAATGTTAGGCCATGCTTTGTAGAATAAAATGCCAAAGTACATTGTATTTAGCCTTTAAAATTAGGCTAATTTAAGCCCAATTTGAAGCTTGGCCAAGAATGCTTGGAGGGACCTAGATTGGTGCACATGTTCCTCATGGTGCAAGCATGGAAAGTGTGACTTACTACATGGCTTTTGATTCTTCACTCCTTTGCATCACACGACCATAGGTCAAGCTTTCTCTTCAAGCTACATTTCCATTTCATTTGATGTTGCATTTGTATTTCATTACGACCGACCATCCTACAATAAATAGGGCATCTCACCATTTGTATTGGGTTACTTTTGCTTGGTAATAGACTAGATGTTGAGATCACTCCACATTATTACCTCAAGAGTCAATTGCTAGACTAGCTTTCTACCTTATCTCCTCTAGCCCTCTTCCCTAGCATAATCTTCTTTCCTACATTTCATCTCTACCACATCACTTCATAACTACAAGAGCCTTCAAACTTGTCTTCATCTCCTTCATCCAGTTGCATCCGTTGCCATCAATGGAGCTCCTCTTCTCCATTTTGACACATAGAGGTTCATCAGAAAGGCCCTTGGAATTGCTTCACATGGATTTATTTTGTCCTTCTAGAACTATGAGTTTTTATGGAAACTATTACGCATTGGTTATTGTTAATGATTTCTCTAGATTTACATGGACTTTATTTCTAGCTTCCAAGCATGAAACCTTTTATGCTTTTAAGAAACTTGCTAAGGTTTTAGAAAATGAAAAAGGTTCTAAAATAGTCTCTTTAAGGTTTTGAACCGTGTGTTGATAAGGTCAATTTTAAAGAAAACACCTTATGAGCTTTTCAAATGTAGAAGGCCTGTGTTAAATCACCTAAAAGTATTTGGTTGCAACAGAAGACATCTTTGGCAAATTTGGCTTAAAAGCGGATGAAGACATCTTTCTATGTTATGCTATAAATAGCATGCATATCAGGTTTACAACAGAAGACTAATGATTTTTGAAGAGTCTGTGCATATGTATTTGATGAAACTAACCTAGTGTAGCAGGATCAAAGACCTAGGATTGGAGATGAAGAATGTATGTTGCGGGAAAATCAAACTACTACAGAAAAGGAATCTCTTGCAGGAAATTAGCTAGTTGAAAAGGAAATTCAGTCAGCTGAAAAAGCTGCAAACAACAACTTACCCAAGGAGTGGATTGAACCCAAGGGATTATCAAAGGATAACATAATTGGTGATATAAAACAAGGAGTATCCACTAGACATAAACTTGTATTATTTGAACATGTTGCATTTGTGTCTCTAACTGAACTTAAGAATGTGAATGATGCATTAAGTGATACTAATTGGGTTGTTGCTATGCAAGATGAGCTTAATCAATTCACTAGAAATGATATGTGGTCTCTTGTTCCTAGAATAATGAAATTAATGTGATTGGTACTAAATGGGTGTTTAGGAATAAAATGGATGAAAATGGTAACATTGTTAGAAATAAGGCTAGGCTAGTTGCTAAAGGTTATAATCAAGAGGAAGGTAATGATTTTGATGAAACATATGCACCTATAGCTAGGCTAGAAGTTGTGAGGATATTGTTAGCATATGCTTACATGTGTAATTTCAAACTTTCTCAAAAGGATGTGAAAAGTGCATTCATTGTTGGTTTCTTAATGAAGAAGTGTATGTATCACAACCCCTTAGCTTTGAAGATCACCTTTATCCTAATCATGTTTTCAAATTGAAAAAGTATTTGTATGGTTTGAAACAAGCACCACGATAGTGGTATGAGAAGTTAAGAAATTTTCTTTTATCTAAAGGATATGCTAGAGGTGCAGTTGATAAAACACTTTTCATTAGAAAACATACAAGTGATGTGTTGATGGTATAATTTTTGGATCAAATAATAACTCCATGTGTGAAGAGTTTTTTTGTAGCTATGCAAGAAGAATTTGAGATATCTATGATGGGTGAGCTAACCTACTTTCTAAGGCTACAAGTGAAGCAACTCAAGCATGGGACATTTTTAAGCTAGTCAAAATATTGTTTTGACATGCTGAAAAAGTTCAAAATAGAGGATTGGAAAGAGGTTGTCACACCAATTACTACAAGCTCCCTTATGGATATAGATGAAGTTGGACAACAAATTGATTCAACCAAATATAGAGGGTTGATTGGTTCTTTGCTATCTAACTGATAGTAACCTTGATAATGAAAAGTTGATTGGTTCTTTTATATCTAACCCTCTACATTTGGTGGAATCAACTTGTTGGCCAACCTCATTTGCATCCATAAGACAGGTTTTAGCAATTGGAGTGTCAGTTGCATTGCAATCTTCCATTTTGAACTTTTTTAACAAGTCAAAACGGTATTTTGATTAGCTTAAAAATGTTCTATGCTTGAGTTGCTTGACTTGTAGCCCTAGAGAGTAGGTAAGCTCACCCATCATGGACATCTCAAATTCTCCCTACATAGCTGCAATAGACTTTTCCCACATGGTTGTGATACATACACTTCTTCATTTAAGAAACCATTCAAGAATTCATTTTTCACATCCATTTGATGCAATTTAAAGTTACACATGCAAGCATATGCTAATAGTAATCTCAAATCTTCTAGCCTAAGTGCAGGTGCAAATGTTTCATCAAAATCAATGCCTTCTTCTTAATTATACCCTTTAGCAACTAGTTTAGCTTTATTTCTTATTATGTTACCATCTTCATCCATTTTGTTTCTAAAAATCCATTTAGTTCTATATTCATAGGAACTAGAAACTAAACATCATTTCTTGTGAATTGATTAAATTCATCTTGCATAGCAACTATCCAATTACTATCATTTAAAGCATCATTCACATTCTTAGGTTCAATTTGAGAAAAACAACATGTTCACAAAATACAAGTATGCGTCTAGTGGATAATCCCTATCTAATATCACCAATGATGTTGTCCTTTGATAGCCTTTTAGGTTTGATCCACTCCTTAGGTAAGTTGTTGTCTGCAGTTATTTCAGTCGGCTATTTTTACTTTTCAAGCAACTGATTTTCTACAACAGATTGCTTTTCCTGCAGAATATCATCTTCATTTGCATTCTTTGACACTTGATCTTGCAGCTTTATGTTAGTTTCATCAAATACAACATGCATGACGTCTTCAACAATCATTAGTCTTATCTTATAAACTCTATATGCATGACTATGTATAGCATAACCAAGAAAAACACCTTCATCCGCTTTGGCATCAAACTTGACAAGTTGCTCTTTGCCATTATTTAAGATGAAACACTTACAACGAAATACTTTTAGGTGGCTTAAATTAGGCTTTCTCCCTTTGAAAAGCTCATAGGGAGTTTTCTTTAAAATATAACTAATCAACACACAATTTAACACATAACAAGTTGTGTTGACTGCATCAACCCAAAAGTACTTAGGTAGTGAGTTTTCATTTAACATGATTCTAGCTAGTTATTCAAGTGATTTATTATTTCTTTCAACTACTCCATTTTGTTATGGAGTTCTTGGAGCAGAAAAGTTATGTTTAATCCCATGTTTCTCATAAAAGTGTTCAAATCTTTCATTTTGAAACTCTCCACCATGATCACTTCGAATAGACACTATCTTAGAACTCTTTTCATTTCCTAAAACCTTGGCAAGTCTTTTGAAAGCATGGAATGTGTCAGTTTTAGCTGTTAAAAATAAAGTCCATGTAAACCTAGAGAAATCATCTACTATGACTAATGCATAAAAGTTTCCACCAAGACTTATGGTTCGAGATGGACCAAATAGATCCATGTGAAGTAACTCCAAAGGTCTTTTAGTTGAAACAAAATTTTTAGGTTTAAAAGAGACCTTGGTCTGTTTTCCCTTTTAACAAGCTTCATATACTCTATCCCTCTCAAATTTGAGTTTTGATAAACCTTCAACCAAATGTTTTCTATTTAATCGATTAAAATTATGCATGTCTATGTGACAAAGTGTCTTATGCCATAATGAAGTATCATCCTTTTTTGAAAGCAAACAATGAATGTTAAATGATGCATGATTCAAATCAAGCAAGTATATATTATTGACTATATTTCCTATCAATACAATACTACCACATGCATCATATATAAGGCAATGGTTTGGTTCAAAAACAACTTTAAAACCTTTGTCACAAAGTTGGCTTATACTTATCAAATTGTGCTTTAACCATTCTACCAATAGCACATTCTTGATGTTGAATGAGGATCCATTGCTTATGACTCCATTTCAAAGTATTCTTCCTTTGTTGTTGTCTTTATAAGTCACAAACCATTCATCATTCAACTCCAACTTTGCTAATTTGGTTTTTTCACCTGTCATATGTCTCGAACAACCCTTATCAAGGTACCACAAATCTTTCTTCTCACTTTTTACGACCTGCAAAACATATTTGTATTACATGGAACCCTTTGATAGGTTGAGTCCAACATGGTTATCCCCTTTAAGAACATCGTACTTTCTAGCATAAAAATTCTTAATAACATGACCTTTCTTCATACAATAGTTACAAGAAATGAATGGCATGTCATTTGGCCTACTTTTTGAAAAGAAACTACATAACTTCTAGGCTTCCTTTTTTAAAGTAGGATTGTAACCAAGTCCAACTTTCCCCAACACACAATTTTTGAGAGCCAAGAACAAATTCTAAGTTTGATTTCCCTCTTATGAATTGTGCACAAGTTTTCAAAAGGTATTTCACTTGATTTTTTAAAATAGTTTAGTTTTCACAAGGTTTTTTAGTTAGCTGATTTCCAGAACAATCGATTAAATTACTATAAATCATTTCTAAGTGTTCGAAATCTATTTTTAAATCAGTTGTTTATTTTTCCAGATGATTGAATCTGTTTTTCAACCAGTTGTTTAAGTCTTTCAATCAATTGTTTAATGCAAAAAATATTGTTTGCTTCATTATGCAACTCTTCAAAATCATGTAACAATTGATTGTAGTCATTTTTGTCTAGAGAGCTTACTTGACTTGATGAGAATGATTCACAACCAGCCATGAGGCATAAGTTGGCTTCCTCACTTTTATCTTGTGATGAGCTACGTGTTGAATCATCATTTTCCTCCCATGGTATGTATGCACATCTTTCCTTGGGTTTCGTCTTTATTTTCTTGTCAAAACTCTTCTCCTTCTCTTTGTTAACAATTGGACATTAAATCTTGATACGTCCTTATTTTCCACAACTATAACAAGTGAAATTAGAAGAATTTGACTCAAATTGTTTGCAAGTGTACCTCTTTTGATTACCTTTGCTACCTTGATTTTTAAGTTACTTCCCAAACCTTTTGACAAGAAGATTCAAGTTATCATTATCACTTGATTCAACCACCTCATCCTCAGGTTCATCATTCCTCTTAGTGCTAGTCTTCAAGGCTATATTCCTCACATTTTTCCACTTGACTCTTGCTCATTTAACCTTTCCATCTCAATTTCATGCTCCCTTAGCTTGTCAAACAATGCAGTCGTAGTCAATGTAGATAGGTCTCTTGATTCTAAAAATAGTCGTAACCTATGGTTGTCAAGATCTATCAAGACACTTCAATACCTTGATGTTTAGCTCCTCTTTGTCAAATTCCTTACCCAAACCTATGAGATGGTTGACAATGTGAGTGAATCTCTTTTGTACTTCTGCTATGGACTCTCCTTGTTGCATCTTGAATAGCTCATACTCTTGAATCAAGGTATGCTTCCTTGCTCTCTTCACATCATTAATCCCTTCATCTGTCACTTCGAGCACCTCTCACATTTTTTTGGCACTTTTGCATTGAGAAACTCTAAAGAACTCGCCCATGTTCAAGGATGTGAGGATGTTCTCTACGGTACAATAATATTGAGTTCTCCTTCTTTCTTCCTCTGTCCACTCAGTCCAAGGCTTGTCAACCTGTTTATCATCAACAACATGTTTATAAGTGTAAGGTCCATTCAAGATTGCATCCCATATACCTTGGTCAATTGATTCAATGAATACTTTCATCCTAATTTTCCAAAACTGGTAGTTTATGCCATTAAACATAGGTGCCCTATGAATAGAGGCACCTTCAGCAAAGGAAGCTTGTTTTCAGCTATTTCAAATACTTCAAAAACAAGTTTAGGATCAAACTTGAGTAAATTTTAAGAACCTTGCTCTGATACCAATTGTAAGTATTGAAATGGTTGAAATGCAAAGAAGGGGGTTGAATTGGGTAGTTAAAAAAATATGTTGACTTTTAAAAGTCTAAAACAATTTTCAATTGAATCAAATCAACCACGAAGTATGGATGCAAACACTCCTAGACTGGAAACTTTCAATCGATCAAAAATAAAGATAGCCGATTGATTTCATTAAACAAATATAGTACTGATAGAATCAATATATTGAATCACAAAAACAATCGACTGAAAAACTAGGAAAATTGCAAAAATGCGAATTTGTGATTTAAGCAGGAATAGTATGAAAGATCAAATAAGATAAGTTCAAATGAGTTAGACAAACATGAGAAACGCTACAGATAATGTCAGATCAAACAAGAATGTCAAAAAGATGGTTCAAATCAAGATTATTTAAACTTTAAAGTGCAATACAAAGTGAGAAGGGTTTGAGAGAGGAGCAATGCATAAGATTTTTATACTTGTTCACCGAAACATGAGCTACATCCAGTTAGGGCTGCACAAAAATAACTTAACTGTATTGTACTTAAGTTAATTGTACTATTTTAAACAAAAAATAACTGAATTATTAATAGTAAAATGAAACTATACTATTTTTTAGTTAAAGTTTAAAAAATTGTACTGTAAATAGTTAACTGTTCACATCCAATGCACTGAACTGTCATTTTCTCTTTCTCTTCAATCCCAATCGTTCCACACACACTTTTGATTCAATCACCACCGAGATTCAACCACGACCAAGATGGATCCTGTCTTCGTCGCCTCGCCACCGTCGAAGGTTGTGCCACCGTCGAAGATTGCCGCCATCGAAGGTGATCTCTTTATATCTTTAGGTTTTCATTTTTCTTCTTCTTTTTTCTCCAATTCAATCATTCTAATCTTTTATTGGGATGAACCTGTTAGGGATTTCTTCGTCAACAACATGAAACACAGTTGAGAAACATAGCCCTGTGCACTTCAGATTTTACTGTCTCCCAATTAGGATTATTGGCTTCCAGTTTCAAGTCAGTGAAGTCGATTACTGTAATAGATATGCTACATATTAAAACATTTATGTTGTTCTATTATATTGTTGTGATTTGAACATTCTATGCAATAATAACTTGTAATTTGAAACAACCAAACATATCAGGCTGACACAGAAAGCAAAATTAGTTGGGTTTCTAGTTCAGGCTCTGTTTTAGGCTCTTGTTATGGAGTTTCTTACCAATCAATTTGTTGCAAACGTTGAACAAAATAGGTTGGGTTTCGACACCAGACTCATTTTTGGGCTTATTTTAATGTAATGATTAGTATAAAAGGCAATGCTCATTTGTGATTTTGAGTTTTGACTCCTATTTATCTTCAATGTATGTATAAAAGAGAAAACACAACAAAAGCCTATACTCAGTCCAAGCAAACACAACTGTTAATTATTTGGTAAAAGGGTCAATATAAATTTCTTTTTATCAAGTCCCTTCAATGTTTTCCCATACCAAATTTGTTTTCTTATGCTTCTAATGTCTCTGGTACCAATTCCATTTGACACATGCCTTTCCAAAAATTTCACCGGATATATTTTTTTAAGCATAAGTCTTTTAGCTTTGAAAGCCTTATACGTTCAGGTTGAGCTAATGAAATTCAAAAATTTGCAGAAAAGGTAAAATCAAAAGACATGAAAGCATGGTGTAGTTTAGACCACTTTTAACGCTAGGAATTTTCTTTTTCCTTTTTTCTGAAGTGAATAAGCGAGCACAAGGCCATTATCATATATATATATATATATATATATATATATATATATATATATATATATATTATTTGTTTTTAATTTATTTATATATATATC
>Ga0214544_1004379_pt1 | contig 28446 bp, 13 predicted proteins | sample CNSS3metaG_FD_160074 | JGI IMG/M metagenome (GOLD analysis project Ga0214544, IMG submission 160074) | Root nodule microbial communities from cowpea collected in UCLA plant growth center, Los Angeles, California, USA - CNSS3 | ecosystem: Host-associated > Plants > Roots > Nodule | place: USA...
GGGTCTTGTTTGGTAAAATGCTCCCACACATCTGATCGACCTTTACTATGCTCAGTTGATGATGTAGCCATAAAAGGAGGTAAAGGATCAATCCCAGAAGTAGCTGGTGTGAGAGTTTCGACAGTTTCTGGCAATGTAAAATCCATCTGATCCAAGATTGCAGCTTATAAACTTGATTGTTTTGTTCTCCAACCTAAATTCATCTTCTCCAACCTGATTACATATTTATATCAGTAAAAAAAAAAATGTTCCAAGAGACCATTGGCTACTTTTCATGTTAAATTTCATAACAACTCCTATTGTTTACTACAGTAACAACTGGTTTGCTCTTAACACTAACTTCTGCAAGTTTTGAAACTTTCCAAAAGTTGATGGAATAATCCCACTGAAGCGATTATATCCCATCACCAATTGAGTCAAGCCAATCAGATTTCCCATTGTTGTAGGAATATCTCCTGATATCTGATTTTCTCCAACATACAACTGGTTGAGTTGGGTGGAGCAATTGACCTCCAAAATTATTGTCAGATATATCCAACTTTTGCAAACTACTACAATTTTTCAATGATTTAAGAAACTTCAAATCATTAGTTGAATTGTCACCTAGATTGTTTTGAGACAAACCTAAATAAAAAAGATGTTGTAGCTTTTCCAAATCTGGAACTTGTCCTGTGAATTGATTTGCACCTATCTCTAGTAGTGAAAGGGTAGATGCATTTGAAATGGAAGGTGGGATTGTACCTGAGACTTGATTTAGAGCGATGTAAAATTGTTGGAGATTGGGGAGAGTGTGGAACATGTTGGATGGAAGAGATCCAGTAAACTGATTTGCTGTAGCTGAGATCACAGTCAGAGATGAGATGTTGTATAAGCAAGAAGGAAATGTACCAATGAAATTCCAGGATAGCAGAACTCCATAAGGATCACTTGATATGGATTCTTTGAATTTAAGTAGTGCCAAATGATCAGTATGGTTGCCTGATGCAGAGACAAACATGTTTGTGCTAAGCCATAGCTTCAATGCAAAGACAGAAATCAAGTGGACAAATATATAACAGAATGCATGAATGATGAGAAAAAAATGCTTCATTTTGGTGAGGAATCAGAGGTTGCTAAATGGTTATACATCTACTCATTTCATTGATATATAGCTTTATAGAATTTATGATTTAATGTGATCAATGAAGAAGCGCAAGTTGTTTGATCATGTCAATAATTGGCAATTAACTATCAAAAAGAAAGCTGCAAGTGTTCAACATGGGACCTAGTTTATCATGGTATATGGACCATGTTTAATGAACTAGTTTTTATACCCGTGACATTTTAAAATGTATTTTTTTTTATTATAAATATAAGATTTCAATAAATGACAAAATAAGAATACTAAAAATTAGAATTTTAAGATTTTAATTATATTTAATATCATTTCATTTAAACACTATTCAATAACCTTCTTTCAAGTATTTAGAAGTACAGAAATTCTTTTATCTACTTTCAATTTTGGTATTTTTTGTTAGATTTTGATCAGGAATTTACATTTGAGGTGCATGTAAACTATGAAGAAAAATGACGTTGGTTACAAGCTAAATAAAAAAAAGAACTTATATATCACAAAGAAAAACAAAGATGATTGAGAACCTTCAGAGAAATTTCAAAACAACTTGACATGTTTTTGACCTTAGCTAATTCTATTTTTGGCTCAATAGGATTATATTGAAACTTTTCCCTGTAGTGGCCTTTATGGCCAAATCCATCCAAACAGTACTCTTTTCCATCTTTCTCATCTCCGATCACTTAACCTTGCTTTCAACTATTTCTATCCATCTCATTTTTCATTTCACTTTGGTGCCTTTGCCAGCCTCACCTACCTAAACTTATCTACTTCTTCCTTCCAAGGTCAAATTCCTTCACAAATCTCACACCTTTCCAAATTAGCCACCCTCGATCTTTCCTTTAACTTTGATTTAACGTGGAAAGAAGACAGTTGGAAGAGACTACTCCAAAATGCAACACATCTAACAGAGCTTGTTTTGGATTATACAGACATGTCTTCAATTTCAACCAAGACTCTCAATTTGTCTTCCTCTTTAGTTACTCTTAGTCTTCCAGGGACTCAGCTAAGAGAAAACTTGACAGACGGTATCTTTTGTTTACCAAATCTTCAACACCTCGATCTTTCATATAATTTGTACCTTAGAAGCCATCTTCCAAAAGTTAGTTGTAGCACTACTTCTCTTAATATCTTAGATCTTTCACTTTCTCAGTTCCAAGGCTCAATCCATCCATCCTTCTCTAACCTCTCACATCTTACTTCATTGGACCTCTCATGTAACTCTCTTGTCGATTCAATCCCATCCTCACTCCTAACCCTTCCACGTCTCTCTTTTCTCAATCTCCTTAGTAATAGTCTTAGTGGTGAAATCCCAAATGTCTTTCCACAGGCAAACAAATTTAAAGAATTGCATTTCAATGGTAACAACTTAGGAGGTGAGCTGCCATCAACACTTTCAAATCTTCAACATCTCACTCTCTTGGATCTTTCAGTTAATAAATTCAGTGGTCAGATCCCAGACGTGTTTGTCGGGCTAACCAAATTGAATGTTCTCTATCTGTCATATAACAATTTTGAAGGAAAAATCCCATCTTCATTGTTTGGCTTAACTCAACTTTTGGAACTGAAATTTTCTTATAATAAGTTACAAGGCCCTTTGCCCGACAAAATATCAGGATTTTCTAGTCTAGTTAGCTTATCATTTGATAACAACTTGATGAATGGGTCAATTCCTTCATGGTGTTTATCCTTGCCATCTTTGGAGTATTTGTTTCTATGGAAAAATGAATTCACAGGGCTCGTCTATGCAAACATATCAAATTCCTTGATGTATCTAGATTTCTCCTACAACAAGTTACAAGGTAATATACCAGAAATAATTTTCAACCTTGTAAATCTTACTAAATTAGATCTATCATCCAACAACTTAAGTGGATATATTCACTTTTCACTTTTCTCTAAGCTTCCAAATTTGGAATCTCTTCTCCTTTCCCAGAATGATCTGTTATCCCTAAATTTTGAATCTAATGTCAACTACACTTTTTCCTCGTTACTGATGTTGGACTTATCTTCTACAAGTTTAGTTGAATTTCCAAAATTAGCAGGAAAAGTACCACTGAAACTGGGTGAGGAATGGTATCACTGAAACTGTTGTTACTAACATCCAGAGTTAGCAGATTGGGAAAAGATGAGAAATTGAGTGTGAAGAGTACCTTTTATGCCATGATTTCTTTCTCAACTGGGTTTCAAGTTATTGACGAACAAATCCCTAACAACAGGTTCATCCCAAAAGATTAGAATGATCGAATTGGAGAAAAAAGAAGAAGCGAAATGAAAACCTAAAGATATAAAGAGATCACCTTCGACGGCAACAATCTTCAACGGCGACGAAACCTTCGACGGCGGCGAAACCTTCGACGGCGACGAAACCTTCGACGGCGGCGAAATCTTCGACGGCGGTACAACCTTCGACGGCGGCGAGCGACGGAGACAGTATCTGTTTTGGTCGTGGTTGAATCTCGGTGGAGAAAAAAGAAGAAGTGTGTGTGGACTGATCTGGATCGAAGAGAAAGTAAAAATCACAGTTCAGTGCACTGGATGTGAACAGTTAACTGTTTGCAGTACAGTTTTTCTAACTTTAACTACAAAACAGTACAGTTTAATTTTACTGTTAATAATTCAGTTATTTTTGGTTTAAAACAGTACAATTAACCTAAGTACAGTACAATTCAGTTATTTTTGCCCAGCCCTACATATATCACTCAAAATACAAAGCAAATTCATGACCAAGAAAACAGTAAAGCGAAAACCTAGAACCAAAAACCATTCCAAAACCCATGGGCTTTCGCACTCCCTTTCAGACAGGATTGACTAACGTTGTTAGTCAATGTGTCACGTGTCAGTATGTGGTTTTTTTAATTTTTTTTAAAATTTTATTTAAATTTTTTTAATTTTTTTTAATATTTTGAAAAAAAAAATGCCACGTGTCAAGTCATATGTGTGACACGTGGCATTGTCAGTGTCACGTGGCATTGCGTATCAGTATCACTATCAGATGTCATTGTGTTGATTTCAATTTAGTCTCCATATATGTTTTTTTGTTTCAATTTAGTACCTACTTATGTGTATCTGATTCAATTTTGACCTAATATTTTTTAATAATTAAAATTCATTTTTTATAAAATTAAAAGTAATTAAGTATAAAAGTTTTACAAAAATTAAGTATTTGATATTTATATTAAAATTTATTGGTAAAAGTCATTTTATTAAGTCATTTTTAATAAAAAAAATTAGTATAACATTCATACCAATAGAAATTTTGGTTTAAAAATAGTAAGAGACAATATTGTTCTATTTTGGAAAAAAAATAAAAATTAACAAAACATGAGTACTTAATAAAAAAGTAATTAATAAAGTAATATGTTAAAAAGTCGTTTTTAATAAAAAATATTAATATAACATTTATACAAATAATAAATTTGGTCTGAAATTGAGAGGAACAATATAAATATTAGTACTTAATTTTGTAAAAATATTTATACTTAATTATTTTTAATCTTATAAAAAATGGATTACAAAAATATTTTAATTATTAAAAAAAATTGGGACAAAATTGAATCAGATACACATACTTAAGTACTAAATTGATAGTATCACTGACACGTGGTATTGCAATGTCACGTGGCACTGACAATGCCACGTGTCACATAGGACTTGACACGTGACATTTTTATTTTTTTTTTCAAAAAAACAAAAAAAAATAAAAAAAATAAAAAAAGTAAAAAAAATCACAGACTGACACGTGGCACGTTGACTAACGGCGTTAGTCAATTCTATCTAAAAGGGACCTAATTGAAGTACTTTTTCAAAAGTTGGGATGCAATTGACACTTTTTTTAAACCGGATACCTATTTGACACACTAGCCACAAACTATGTACTATACGAGTAATTATACCTATTAGGAATGATAATGTATGTCAAGTCGGTTTGTAAGTTTGTAAGAAAAAATGTACGTGGACCGAGTATTTTAGTCTGTGGACTTACTTAGGTTTATCTTGCATAACTTGTACCTCAGGTGGATTAATGAATGATCGACTCACAAAGTCTTATTAATTTAAATTTCAAAAATCCAGTAGCATCAATACAAAACGTTGTGTTATTTCTTATATGTAATTTGTTCATTTTCGTTTCTTCTCTAGCCCATCCAAAAGTAATATGCTCATTCACGTTCAGTTTATCCAAAAGTTGCTTCCTCATTTGCGTTTTTTTTTCTTGTTTCAATCCAATTCAAAGCCATTTAATTTTCAATAGGCTTATACTTAAAAATTATAATTATAAAATTATGAATATTATTTATTTTAAGAAATAGACTCATAGAAATTATTTTTTGCTAATTTAATTAAAAAAATTAAGTTATTAAAATTGTTATGTGGACCACGAGCAAAACGTTATGCAGTGTCGGTCAGAAAAATTAACTCGTATTTCTTATGCAAGGCGGATCATCTCGATCCGTGGGCAAAAAAAGCGGGACAACTTACATTGTCATCCCTAGATTTCATTTTCTAAGTTCAAAGGTACAAATAACTACATTCTCGCATAATGACTCAGTTTAGGCCTAAAAAAAGTTTTTTTAAAAACATTGTATAAATATTCCTCCATTAAACTAATTATAAAATTATGTTTAAGAAAAAAGCCTCAAATATTTTTAGTACTAATATACCTCTATTAAATTAATTATAAAATTATGTTTAAGAAAAAAAAAAGACTCAATTTTTTTTAGTACTAATATATCTCTATTAAATTAATTATAAGTTTATGTTTGATAATAAAATTTAATTAAATTATTATTAGTGTATGTTAATTTTCATTAGTTTTAAATTGATATTTAATTAGTTAAAAGCTTTTTTCAATAAATTATAATTTTGTTTAAGAAGAAGATAATGATTAGTTATCTTTAATCTCTTATAATCAATTTTGATTCTATTTACTTATTTTATCTCTATGTGATTTCTCATCTATTAATTTCACTCATTGTCTCTCTTGCTTTCTTCTGATATAAAGTTCTTCTTCTTAGGGTTTTTGCATATTTCATTCCTTGAATCCCATGTTGTTTGTGCGTACCAAACTTTTTATCTTATTTATGTTACTATTGTTTTTATTTTATTTTGTTTAATTTGTATTAGGATTATAAATGTGTTTCTTTTGCTTGATTTTATTTTTTGATACTTTTTTATCTATGGGTTTCAAGAATTTTTTTGCATATATTTTGAGGAGGAACCGAAATTTTTCTATAAAACTATTAATTAGGTTAAAGGTTATCCTTTTTGGGGATAATAGATTGATTGGAGCATTAGCCGTAATAAATCACAAACTTGATAGAAAAATAAGATCCAAATCTAAACTCTATGTTCAAAGCTAGGTTTTCTATAGAAAAATAATTCAAATTTGGGAAAAAAGAAAACTTACCTTTTTTGTCACCAAAATCATAGAGAGGAACTCTCCCGGATTTCACAACTGTCATTGCCTCCATCTTTTCATTGTTTCTGTCCCCTCCTTCGCCCACTACTCAGTCCATTCGCATTCGACCATTAAAGATTTAGTTTTTCTTTTCATGGTTCTAATCGTTTAGATTAGTTATTTTGTTCTTATCATTACTTTCAATTTTATAATATTTCATGGATTCCCATTTAAACATGGGTCTTTTTTAAACGAAAGGAGAAACACAATTATATATATATATATATATATATATATATATATATATATATATATATATATATGATACAAATTTGAGAGATTTATTGCTAGAAAAAGGTTCTATTAAAATCATTGATATAGATTTTTCTAAGGAAATACATTTTTGGCACTTTTTTTCATCAAATTATATTCAAATATTGACTAATGGAGAGAAATACGAAAGAAGATGACTAATTTATTTTAACTATCCATCTTCATTTTTCATAATTATATGGTGTTAAGTTGATAGAGAAAATCTCTAGGAAGATCTTCACTAGACATTAAGATTGTAAGACCCGGAAAAAATTAGACTAAAGGGGGACACATGAGAAAAAATTAATAGCTTGATTAATATTTTTGATTTATTTAATTTAATTAGGTTATTAAATTATGAAATAATAATTATTTTAAGTGATGTAAGTTATTGTTTTATTTATTTTAAATTTTAATATTATATGTAATGTTGAGAATATATGTATATAATTAAGTTTGCGCATTATAAAATTGAAAAGTAATTGGCTTCTTGGTTGGAGAGTGAATATGGGCATGCAGGTACTTGGGTTTGATCCTTGCTGTGTTCGTTTAGAGGTTTTAATTAATTTATTTTTCAATAATGGCGGATGAACAATATACTTTTATAATTCATTCATGCATATTATATTCTGAGAAAGCATCTGGTATAGTGGTTGATGTATATCTGGAGTGTGGCGTTGTGCGCGAGTTTGAACCCTTTCGGCCCATAATGTGTAATGCTATGTTTATTTTTCCCACTCCTTAAAGCTGTGGGGCCCACGAAACTCTTAAATTCATTTTCTCTCTCCTCAATTCCGTTTCCAGTACGTGATGTAGTAGCATGGTTTCAAATTCTATTTGCTTCCTTTCTTCTTTCTATTTCTTTGCTGCCACAAATAAAAACAAAACTCCATGCAACATTCTATTTTTATTTTTAAAAATTTGTTGATGTTACATGAAGATAATAAAAGAGTGAGGTTTTTATTTTATAAAATCTTAACCAACCATTTGAGAATAAAATAAGGATTTTAGGTTAAATGCTAGGGTTCTTTAGAGAGTTGGAAAAATGGGAGAAAACGTGGAGAGGAAAGGAAGAGACTGTGGAAAGTGTAAGTCCTAGAAGGATTGCTACACGAGGTAGGGGAAGTTAACTTTGTTTTCTGTTTTGTTTGAAGTTTGATCTTTTCTCTTTTCTTTTATTATATTTTGATTGTTCAATGAATGAGTCTTTGAATTGGTTGGTGTTGTCAAATTAGTGTGGTGAATGTTTGAGATTCTTGTTATATATGGTGCAACTTTAATGGGTTGTTGATGCAATATTCTTTATACTCGTATAAGGCATGCCACAGACTGCATGGTTGTTTCAAGTTTCTATAGGTGCAAATCAAATGAATTGGGTTTCTCTTCTTTATGCATTACGTAACAACATTGTTTTATGGTGGTGATTTCCTTCTAAATCTTCTGGAAACTTTCTTATGGGGTTACCGAACATATACACATGAACCATGACTCATAAGGGTTGGTGGAGAGCTTCTTATTTATCGTGCTATAGCTTTGTTCAGGGATGGGTTCTGCATTTTTTTTCTGCACTTGTTTTCTTTATAGCATGATTATTTCTCTTTCATAACATGTAGTGAAGATTGGATGGGACGTGGTTAAGTCTTGGATGGTTAGGCTTACGGGTTTCTTTCTCTTATGTTTTATTCATGAATCATTTTTTTTTATATATAAGATAAGTTGTAACGTCCCATTTAATTAATAAACGTAATTAAAGAAACTCCACACACAAATAGTACACAACGCAATCTTGGGGTCCTTAACCCAACCCCTACAAAACTAGGCACACCACGATGCCAAAAGCAAAACAGTTGAAAAGTCTAACAAATACAGGTAGAGTAATAAAGCTTATCGCAATACATGGGACAAAGCCTTAAAGAAAGCCCAAAGAAACTAAGATCCAGCCCATGCATATTATGCAGCGAAACCATCACCTCCGTGTTGCCCGCGGGTGTTCCTCGCATCTGCTCACATCAACAAGTTGATGATCATCGCAAGAGAGAGTACCACACAGCAGAACACACAACAATAAAAGTAGGGTAAGCTAGAGCACAAAAGACTTCATCGATACAATCAAATATATTTTCACAATCTCATATACACATCTCAATCAAGCATGTTATGACTCCTCAGACAATACACTAAGACACGACTCGACTCATCCGGATACGTATAACCTGGTCGAATTCAGCGGATGCTTGCACTTGTGGTGGATACCTCTGCTCACCCCCGAGATATGTGTTACAAGTGTTACAATGAATCATTTTCCCTCACCACAAGGTTAGCCCTTAATGAATATCAGGCCTCCTGTTACTCTCACCACAACAGTCAGTCCGCTTTAGGTGAGACTAACTGACTCCTTAGAGTGTCAGGATGCAACCTTACCTTGAATCCTTACCTAGTTATACAAATGGGGCACCACCAGGGACACCCACTATCAGGGGCCTTGGAATTACGTCCCGACCACTAAAGCACGACCCTGGAATCTCACCTAGAGATTTCAATGAATTACGCACTAACTACTACTAAATATAAACAAGCAACCAATTAATAATTATCGCGCATACACACACACACACACACACACACACATATATATATATATATATATATATATATATATATATATATATATATATATATATATCAACTCTCGCAACCAACCTTTTTCATATTCCAGATCAAACCAAAAGCAGTTGAAAAGTCTAACAAATACAGGTAGAGTAATAAAGCTTATCGCAATATATGGGACAAAGCCCAAAGAAACTAAGATCCAACCCATGCAGATTATGCAGCGGAACCATCACCTCCATGTTGTCCGCGGGTGTTCCTCGCATCTGCTCACATCAACAAGTTGATGATCATCGCAAGAGAGAGTACCACACAACAGAACACACAACAATAAAAGTAGGGTAAGCTAGAGCACAAAAGACTTCATTGATACAAATAGATATATTCTCACAATCTCATATACACATCTCAATCAAGCATGTTATGACTACTCAGACAATACACTACGACACGACTCGACTCATCCGGATACGTATAACCTGGTCGGATTCATCGGATGCTTGCACTTGTGGTGGATACCTCTGCTCACCCCCGAGATATGTGTTACAAGTGTTACAATGAATCATTTTCCTTCACCACAAGGTTAGCCCTTAATGAATTTCAGGCCTCCTGCTACTCTCACCACAACAGTTAGTTTGCTCTAGGTGAGACTAACTGACTCCTTAGAGCGTCAAGATGCAACATTACCTTGAATCCTTACCTAGTTATACAGATGGGGCACCACCAGGGACACCCACTATCAGGGCCTTGGAATTACGTCCCGACCACTGAAGCACGACCCTGGAATCTTACCTAGAAATTTCAAGGAATTACGCACTGACTACTACTAAATATAAACAAGCAACCAATTAATAATTACCGTGGATACATATATATATATATATATATATATATATATATATATATATATATATATATATCAACTCTCGCAACCAACCTTTTTCATATTCCAGATCAAACCAATATCAGCACATCATGCTCCACCCATGAATTAGAATCCAAATTCATCTCATAACCATGCCATTTTTGCAACCAACCATTTCATGCTCATTTCATGCCAAGGATTTATTCAAGATTGTCATTCATAATTCATACACCCTCTCACACATTCATATTATATCCTACATACCATTATACAATAACCCCATCATTTGCATGCCAAACATAAAAGAGTAGGGAAGTAAACACCCAACCAGCACGTACCCTCGCCTAAGCTCGTCGCTCAGGCCAAGGGGTCTCGCTCAAGCGAGAAGGACTCTCGCTCAGGCGAGTTCCCCTTCTCCTAGACGAGAGCTCGATAACTCTGACAGAAACAAACGCGCCAGCTCGCTTAGGCGAGCTCACCTTGCCTGAGCGAGGTAGTCTCTCGCTCAAAAAATTAGGACCACTCACCTGGGCGACAACTCGCGCAGAAGGTCTGGGCGAGCCTCCGTCAGACTCTCTTAGGCGAGTCCGACTCGCCTGGGCGAGATTACCAGTTCTCGCCCTGATCTCACCTACAACAGATGTGTTTTCCAATCCAACCAATCATACAAAGTATTCCACACATCAAAAATAATGATTAATCCATACAAACATCAAGCAAGCTCAAGAACATGCCAAAAATAACTTAAACTTGAAACCCTAACTTCCCGTACCTGGAAATGGGTTAAAAAAAGGCTTTGGCAGCTAAGCGTAGAGAGCGCAACAACTCTAGGAACGAATAGAGGAACTAAAATAATAAAGGAGTAAGAACACGAGATGGGTTACTATGAAACCCTAACTGGAAAACACGAAGAAGAATACGGAGACTAGTACGAGCTAGTAAGGGTACTTACGTGGAGTAGAAACGACTTTGAGCTAGCTTGAAGATAACGGAGCCCTAAACCCTAGCAGAGCGTTCTGTGAGCGAAACTGAAAGGTGACGGCTGATTCTTCTACAAAAGTGAAAGTGCGAATTAGGGCAACTAGGAATGGTTTTTATCCTTTGGGCCAACCTTTAAGCCCAACAGTTGTAAGGCAACCCTTAAAATGTTAGGGCAGAAAAACTGGGCCTTACATAAGCTATGCATAGGCTACGGGTATTCATGGTATGCGGGAGTTTGATTCATGGTGATGGGAGTCGTGAATGAATGGGTTATTTTGCTTTAAGTGCCATGCATTGGTTTATGGTATGGGTAATCTTTTAGGAAGATGATAGTTTAACAAAAAAATTTGACAAACTTTTGACAAATTACCTTTTTAAGTAAAAAAAAATATACAATTATTACTTTATTTTGATTAAAAAACAAAAAATTAATCTATTTAATTCTATTTATAGAAACTTTGTCAAAAGTTTGTTAAAATAGTTTGTCAAAAGATAATTTTCCAATCTTTTAGGGATGCAGTAGTTTCCTTCTAGATCTCTCAAGTTTATCATTTTTTGGTTGGTGCATGGGTGGGGTCCACGTGAAAAGATTGGTTTCTCTATAATCTATTGAGTTGCATGGTGGTATATGAATGGTGGAGTGGACGAAACGTAACAGAGTGGAGTGGGTTAGTAATATAAAACAAGTTGGATGCATGGGTTCATGGGTTACTTTTTGTTTCTTTTGATTTTCCGTTTTATGGGTGCAGTGGAGGTTTTGACCATTGCTTTAATTACATCTATCTAGTTTTTCAAGTTTGCATGTTGATGGATGCATGGGTGGGGACCACATGAAAATGCAAATTCTCTTTCTTAAAAATGCTTGCAATGTTATCTAGATGTGAATGTTCACTTCTAAGTGCTCTAGAGAAGGAGAGGATTCAATTAAACAAGAAAGTAAAACAACAAAAAAGCATCATAAATTTCAAATTTAAAGGGCATCAAAAGAGAAGAAAAGATGAATAAAAGATGGAAGACATGAAAGAAGAAGGGGAAGCAAATGAAGAATGCCACTTAAGGGGGGCCTTTAAGGCTCACCAACCCAAGATAAGTGGGGATGCCGCCACTTGAGCTCTAGACTAAAGATAAGACTAGAGAAGGTGACACTCTCAAGGAGAGCCCTCTCACAACAATGGTCAAATATAGGTAATTTTACTCCAAAATATTCAACCTTTTTACAAGTTTAGGAGAGCCTCTTTTATAAGTGATGGAAAATGGTCTCTTAGAAAAAATATGATGTTAAAGGGTGCACTAGCAAAAACACAAACTAAGGTTCTATAATCTAGGTAAAAAAGAGGTGTCTTGAAAAGGAGAGAACCATAGCTTGGTCTTTAAGCCTCTCTTATGCGCCTATTGACCTTCTAAAATGAAAGTGAACTCCAAGCTCCCTCTCTCCAGGGATGTGCTAGGTATGTGTGGTCCCAAGATTAAGGCTCTCCTCCACTCCAAGTAGTGTTATCCTCCTCCAAGTTGGCACAAGCTTGTCCTACAAAACAAAGAGACAAAAGGTCAACAAGTTAACTTAAGTCAAGTCAACCAAGATCAACAAGTCAAGTCAACATAAATAAACATAAGAAAAATCAACATAAAGAAATAAAAAATAAGGACAAAAAAGATAGTGTTAATACAGATCTGTCTAATATAACCCAACCAAGAGAGGGGGTGAATTGGTTATTCTATCTTTTACTGATTTTAAATGAATCTTGAAAGTTTCTTCAGTCTTTATAACCCCAAATAACCAATTTGCTAGTTCTGTATTAATGGACTGATTAAAGCAATGAGGAAAGGCATAAAAGATGATAGAAACAAAGAACACAACAATTTTTATACTGGTTCGATTCAAGATAAATCTACGTCCAGTCTTCTCCTAAGTAATCCACTTAGGAGGATTCCACTAAATCAATAGAGTTACAAGAATTACAAGAGCATATATATAATTCAAGACCCTAAAGACTAAGGAGCTTGCTCTACAAATCAAGAACTCCCCCTAGAAGCAATGCATCCACACAATTGCACCTAGACCTTCACTTCACACAATGAATCAACTATAAATAGAAATACAATAAGAAAAGAAGCAAGGAACGAATACACCTAATGGATGTGCAGATTTATCACTTGATCCTAGATCCAAGCTTGACCCTCCAAGATTGAATCCACCATCAATCTTCTTGAATGTCCAATTGAATGATCTCCAAGAAAGCACAAGGACTTTGTGAATCTTAATTCCAGAAAAGAAATCTCTCAGTTCGTCTCTCAGTAATTCAGTTATTTCTCACTCTTTTAAAACTATTTTTATATCAGAGTTCTGATGCAATAATTAATGGATTAGGAATTTACCTAATAGATTATCGTGCATGTATTTTCATTGCATCAGTGCAGTGCCTTCATATAATTTATTAGTTAAGTGTTTAATCCATTTATGAGTTATGCATTAACACATTCAAGAGTTTGATAGCTGATTTAATTCAGTTCAAGCTTGTTTTACATGTAATTCTAGATATACAACACCTAATGCAAAAGATAAAATTCAGGACTAAGCCTAAACCATGTTTGTATAGCTTTCATCAAAATCATCTTCGTTGAAGTTGAACAAGTTCCCCCTCTCAACAGATAGGTTAGAGGCCTACCTTCTAGTCATGATCATTGTGATCTTTCTAAGAAGGTCCTCAATGATTGAGGGTGAGTAATGGGCTCATAAATGATTTTTTGTCATTTAACACTTTTGTTTTCCTAAAACACCTATTCTCATACGGCAACACGTGTCCCTACAAGGGTTTTTTTAGGTCATTTAACAATTTTTTTTTCCTGATCACCAAGTTTCCCTCCCCCTCAATCTCTCTGCTTTTGGAAGTTTTTTGAAATTGAAAATCCATACAAGTGTTTTCAAAGTTATGTTTCTCTGTTTCCTCCGGCCTAAAATCTCCATTGCGTCGAGACCAAGGACGAGTACAACAATTAAAGAAGTCTACATTTCAACTTTAAAACGAAGGTATGTTGTTCTATTTTTTTTACTTAAAAGGTGTTTATGTTTTGATAGAATAATTTTGTAAGAGATAAAGATAATGTTTGTTTGTTTGATACTAAAGCAAGAGGTGAGATTGAAGAAAAATGTCATAGATGGAATCAAGAAGTAATAGCCCTTTCTGTGCACTAATAATGGTAAAGGTAAAAAGGTGAGGTTTTTATTTCTATTCCTTCATTGTTTGGTCTTTCTCTAATTTTATTGCTTGAAATCTTATAGCTGGATAGAAGAGGTTTTGAACCCAGAAAAAAAAAAATCTTGTTATACAGTTAAATATATATGCTTTTAGGTTCTATTTACAATTATGTGCTTTTAGGTTATATATATATATATATATATATATATATATATATATATATATATATATATATATATTTCCTTTGTCTTTGAAGTACTAGCTTTTATTTTTCTATTTTGTATTCATTTCTATTTGTTTTTTTAGTTATCTATGAGCACTAAGAGGTGGAATTTGTGTTCCACTCTAAACTTTAGGGATTGGGAATTTAAAGAATATGATAACATTTAAATTCCTCTTTAGTCATTACTCTTTTTTTGGATTGTTTAAAATTTTCATTTAAATTTGTACTCATTTTAGTTTATTTATTTAAATTTTGTATGCATTTAAATTTTTGGAAGCTAGTTGGGTTCTAAAATTGTTTTACTTAAAGTTAATTTTTTTTTGTTTATATTATTGGTATTAACGTAAAAATTATCATGCGTTCCATAAGTGTTGGCATGGAACACACAAAATAAGTTTTGAAAATCTTTTTTCGAAAGACACTAATCCCGCCCTTATCTGGATACAAATTTCTAAAAGTCTGTGATGAGGTGCATGACAAAATTTGTTTGATAAGGTGCAATAAGAAACACCCTTACATGTATTGCAATTTCATATCATTGGGTCTAGTTGCACAACAATGACATTTAATCTAGTATTAACGGGCTTCTCTCTGCACCCCAAATATTTTTCTGTATCCTAAAAAATTACAGTTTTGACCTTAAAATTTGTTTACCTATCTCGGTGGTTGAAAAAGTTAAAACGCAAAAAAATAAAAATAAAAATAATAAAACGGATGTCGAGATCCGTTTCAGAAAAATGTGAAACGGATCTCGACATCCGTTTCACAAAAACAAAAAAATATAATGAAACGAATGTCAAGATTCGTTTCAGAAAAATGTGAAACGGATTTCGACATCCGTTTCACAAAAAAAAATAATGAAATGGATGTTGAGATCCGTTTCGGAAAAATGTGAAACAGATCTCAACATTCGTTTCACAAAAAAAAATAATGAAACGGATGTCGAGATCCGTTTCAGAAAAATGTGAAACGGATCTCGACATCCGTTTCACAAAAAATAAAAAAATAATAATGAAATAGATGTCGAGATCCGTTTCAGAAAAATGTGAAACGAATCTTGACATCTGTTTCACAAAAAAACAAAAAAAAATGAAACGGATGTCAAGATTCGTTTCACATTTTTCTTTCAACCATTAGGGTCAAAACTGTAATTTTTGGGGGTACAGAAGAATATTTGCGGGTGCAGAGAGAAACCCCTTAATATTATAATCATATTGCTTTATTACACGTGTGGCCCATTTAGGCCCAATTGTATAATATCCAAAATGGACTAATATATGGGTTTTAAAATAAAATGTAATAAATATATCTTTACATTTAAAAATTATTATGTTGAGTCTTAGATTTATTTAATAATTTTTCTATTCATATAAAATAAAAAAATTGACTATCATGTCGAGTCTCAAACATATTTGATAATTGAGATTTTCATCCATATAATAATCTTGGAAAGTAATAATTATCGTGTTAAGTCAGAGTCTTACTTGATAATTAATTTTTTTGTAAAAGTATTGAAGATTAGTAAATGTTATGTCAAATCTCGAATTTGTTTGATGATTAAAACCTTCGTTCAAGTAAAAATCTAAAAGAAAAATTAAAATTTCAAAATTAAAAAAGTATCAACCAACCAAACTCTCCTTTATTTTAAAAAACTATGTAATTCTTATTTCTCATTGTGAACCGTTGATTTTCTTTGATCCTCATCTCGTTCAGTTTTTATGGCCACTAGTTCCTTTATTACACCGTGAAGTTAAAATAATTATTTGAGTATCTGCTTACAAAGTTTTCTAGTACCTCATAGTTGTATCCTTGATACCCTTTTATCGATGATATATATAATGTATTTGAGTTCCTTTTAGTAATATGATATATTATGAAGTGAAGAGTTGACAACTCCAGATAGGGAAATGAATGTTCCCTACCTACATCGAGGAGTAAATATTAAACCCATGATTAAAATTGATAAATTTGGCTTAATTAATTTTTTGGTTTAACTAATATTTTAGTCTATATAGTTGAGTCAAATAGTCAATTCTTTCTCAATATTTTTTTTGACTCAATTATATCCCAATTTTCTTTAAAATAAGACGATGTCAAATCTTCCCTTATATTATCCTTAAGAATGATTAAATTGGATGAGTTAGCATGCTAAAAGATATTGATGGTAATGAATATGCTTAAGTGACACAATATGGCCAGGTAGCGGATGAATTTTATTATTATTATTGATAATGTTGTCGTTAAGCGATCAAATTACCACTACTTAACTTTAGCAATTTCAGTTTTGCCAAGTTAGTAGTGAACAAACTAGTTAGGGTTAAACTAACCCTGAGTCGTCTCACAACTAAAATAGAATTGATCTCAAATATTTGATTCTTATAAAAATGCAATTAAAACTAGTAACAAGAAAAATATGGGGTTTTGATATGCAAAGAATGAATGTCACACAAATAAAAGATTATAAACACAGTAATAGAAAATAGGTCAATTTCATTGCTTTTTCAAAATAGTATTCTTCATCGATTATCTAGAGATTATTGTTAAATTAATTATTGTTATTGATTTACAAATCAATCAATGTAAAATCTCAATTCATTTGTTGGCATTCTCACTTTTAATCAAAGTACAGTCTCAATTAAAAGTGAGAATTTTTAGATTATCCATAGTAAATTCAACCAAAGTACAATCTCAATTAAATTTTACTATGCCTAATCATGTTTATTCCTTTGTTTCCTCAGCAAATAGAAAACTTAATTTATCAAAGTAAAGTCTTGACTAATTTTAGTTAAAGTGATTACCTTTAATCAAAGTACAGTCTCAATTATTGGCAAAAACTTATTTAATCACATGAAAGTTTCTAAATAAAATCAAAGTAAAGTCTCAATTGAATTTAAAAACCTTTTCACTTATATGATTATCATGCGTGTTGATTTAAAATCATTATTTTCTATTCAATTAAGAAGCAAAGGACATAGATAACAAAAACCACAACAACAATCAAAATAACAAATATATAAATTCATCTAACCTCAGAATCCAGTTAAGAAATTACAGTGGAATCAACACTAAAAGCTTAGCCCTCCATGGCTTTGATGGAATACATGATAATATGATGAAGGAAAGAAATATAAAAAGAAAGGAAGAATGAGAGATGTGGTGGATGACGGTATCTGCCAAAACTAGAGAGTTCTAAGTGTCATTCTTCTACTCTCTTAGGTCTCTTTATATAGGCTTCGACTGGACTTGGGCTTTATTTGTTCTGTTGTTGAAATATTTATCTTTATTTAATTAATTAGCAACTTATTTTATGTCTAATTTCCAATTCTACCCCTCTTATATAACCATTTTTACAAAATTGACCAGAATTTGACCGGAGTTGACTACTCCATTGACCAGTTTTGACCAATTGACTGCCCATTTAGAGGCTGACATGTGGTAGAGTGCTTTTTCTCCCAAAATTAGGGTTTCTCACACTGCGTGTTGGAAGTGCTACGTTGTTTGAGCATCGTTCAACAATGGAGGCTTGGAGGTTTCACGATGATGCTTCAAAAACTGCAGGTGCTTCTCCGACGAGTTCCGACAAGTGGTGGAGGCTCGCTGCAATGGTGGATGAAGATGGAGACCTTCGAGTTGCAAGTCGCGCGTGGATGGTGGAGTCACAGGTGTAGGCGTTGTGCATGATGTTTTTCATGGTTGAAGGTGCTGGAATGGTGAAGGAGGTGTATTCGCTCCACTGTATCTGGTGATTGTTGGTTTTGCGTTTTGCAGCTGCGATGGAGATGATGATGCCTTAGTCACAGTGGTGGTTTTCGCAAGGTGCAGGGCTGACTCGCAAGTGTAGGTGCTGGCATGTTTCGTGGTCTGAACTGATGTAGGCAATGCGGTGAAGAATGATGCGTGAAGGATGGCGGTTCGATGGTTGAGCCGCAGTAGGTGCATGGCTGCCGAACGCTGGTGACTTGCAGATTTGGTGGTGTTGTGACGTGTGCGTGATTCATGGCTTCCGACGACTTTGCTGCACTTTGAAACGTAGCTGCAATGGTGGTTGTTGTGCGTTGGTTCGCTCTCGCTACTCGCGGTGGAGACTCGCTGGTCATGGAGGTGTGCAGGTAGGCTGTTGTTTCGACGTTGACGGCACAGTGCGAGGGTTGCAGCGACTACATGTGCGTGATGATGGAAGGCTGGCGGCATTGTAATGGTGGTTTCCATGGCTGCCTAGGGTTTCTGATGGGAGAGATGAAGATGATGACGTGGCAACATGCTATTGGCTCAGATTCTTTAGTGGAGATTAAGCCCACATGGCTTGTGCTGGTTGATAATTTTAAAAGGTGAGGATTGCCACATGGTAGCATTTGAGTGCATCTATTTTATGAGTTGAAAAAGGGGTGCAAATAGACAAAGGCAGGGGGTGCAGAAGTAGGTTTTGTGAGACCCATTTGGAAAGAGGGGAGTGTATAAGTAATGTGTGGGGTACAAAAGTGAGTTTTCAAGAACTTGCTGATTTTAGTCTTATTTAAAGGTGGTTTGTAAGTTCAATCATTTTATTTTGCCACCTTGAATGAGCTTAATTTTAACTTCAACTGCATCAACAAACGTTAAAATATCCAAGAAGTAATTTATGCAGCTAAAAAACCACTTTTTAAGACATTTTTATTACATAAGCTCAAATAGCCTAATTATCAGAACTGTCAATTAAATCACTCTTTAAGCACACAAATTTAATTAAATACCCCAAATTTAAATATTAAATGAGGGCAAAAATTTGAACTCATCACACACCCACACTTATCATTTTGCACTCCTAGGCAAAATTGAACAATTTCAAAACTTTATTCTGAGGTATTTTATTCCATATCTTCACTGGATTAAAGGAATGAATACAAATGGAAACAAATCAATCTTCTAGAAATCATGTTGTCATGCACATACAAATGGGAAGATTCTATTTTCACACATGAGTTAATCTTTTGAGTTTACAAGATAATCAAATATGAAAGAGAAACACTCAAGTTAAATGTATATTTTCTCACCAAAATTCGCTCAAGTGTTTTGGCTTATGTTTCCTACTCAAAATACCCATGCAAGTAAGCACTCTCAATGCTTAGCAAGACTCTAATATTCACAACTTTCAGAAAGCATACATTCAAAAATCATGAGGAGTTTTCACAAGTTATAACGGGGCCAAGGCAAAGGTAGGAAATTTTTTTTAGGATTTTTGTGTTTTTGAAATAGTTAGGTAGAAGGAATTATGAAGCATAGTTTCAAAAACAATCCCTTTTGTCTTTTTTTTTTCTCTTTTATCCTTTGTTGCTCTTTTTCGGAAAGCAATCATTTTTCATTTCAACACTTTATCATCAACAAATTTTTACCTTTTGCCATTTATAACTTTGTGGGTGAAATACTCACCCCCACACTTTACTTCTCAACCAATCTTAACATAATCCACTAGCTCCTTCTTTCTTCCTATTGTACGGAAAAACATGGTCTTTTTCTTTTTAAGGTTTAGCAATATGCTCAAAATAAGAAAAAGAGTTTAAAGCTCAAAGGGTCTACCAATGGATCAATGTCATGGTTAGCTTATTTGGCCAAGTAGCTAAAAACAAGAAATGCCTCAATCATATCAAATCATGCATATTCACCTAAGATACAAGACACAAGAATCAAGCTAAACATTTTAGTATAAACAAGACATGAGCAAGTCACACAAGAAAAATTGGAATGACACATGGTAGTCCATCCTTTACAATAAAGCTCAAAACTCACAAGGTCAAAACTCTTTCACAAAAGATTTATTCTAGAAACTCTCAAATCAACTCAATTAGTAAATCACAAAAACAATCCACTCATAGCACATGACTCTTTATTTTCCCAGAATTGTGATAGTTCCGATTAGTGAATCAAATCCCAAAATCCAATGTCAATATGTTTTATTGAAAGCAATTTTTTTTAATAAAAACAAACAGAAAACAAAATTAGAAAAGAAAAAACAAAACAAATAGAAAACAAAATCAGAAAAGGGGAAAAACAAATTTTCTCCCCACACCCCCACACTTTATCCATGCATTATCCTCAATGTATTCAATATGTATATAATGCAAAGAAAAAGTATGAAGGGTACTTACCTCCTTAAGGCGAAAGGTATGCGGGAGAAGTCAAGTTCATCCCATCCATCGTCTAAGGATTTTTCCTTGATCTCCACTGCTCCATAAGGGAATATTTTTGTAACAATGAATGGTCCTTCCCAAGTGGAGCGCAACTTACCACTCATGTGACCAAGCTTGGATTTGTATAGTAACACCTTCTAGCCTACCCTGAAATCCTTTCTAGCCACAAGCTTTTGGTCATGGAACTTCTTGGTTTTCTTTTTGTAGAACTTTGAGTTTTCATAGGCTGCAAGCCTAATCTCCTCTAGTTCTTGCAACTGAAGTTTTCGCTCTTTCCCTACTTCTTCCAAATCTAAGTTGCATGCTTTCACGACCCAATAGGCTCGATGTTCAATCTCCACAGTTAGATGACAAGCCTTTCCAAAAATCATCCTAAAAGGTGACATACCTATAGGTGCTTTGTAGGCTGTCCTGTGTGCCCAAAGTGCATCATCCAATCTTGTGGCCCAATCCTTTCGACTAGGCTTCACTACTTTCTCTAGTATCTTTTTAATCTCCCTGTTAGAGATCTCTGCTTGCCCATTAGTTTGAGGGTGATATGGTGTAGCAATGCGATGTGTCACCCCATACTTCTTCAACATGTTCTCAAGTAGCCTATTACAGAAATGAGTCCCCTGGTCACTGATGATGGCTCGTGGTATCCCAAATCTGCAGAAAATATTAGACCTGACAAAACTCATAACAACTCGAGAATCATTAGTCCTTGTAGCTACGGCTTCCACCCATTTGGAGACATAGTCTACAACAAGCAAAATATAAGAAAACCCAAAAGAAGGAGGAAAAGGACCCATAAAATCAATACCCCAAATATCAAATACCTCACAATATAGCATGGGTTGTGGAGGCATTTCATCCCTTCTTAAAATGGATCTGGATGCCCTTTGGCACTGCTCACAATTTTCATATACCCTCTGTACATCTTTAAAGATAATATAATCCACAATCCAACACTTTCCTACCTGTTCTTTGTGTGCCATAATGTCCACCAAAAGGAGACGAATGACATAACTCAAGCACATGTGGTATCTCGATATCTGGAACACACCTCCTTATGACTTGGTCACTACCAATGCGCCATAAGATTGGGTCTTCCCAAATATAGTACTTTGCCTCACTTTTTAGCTTGGTTCTTTCATACTTGGAGAAGGAAGGAGGAATAGCAGAAACAACCAAATAGTTAACAATGTCAGCAAACCAAGGTTCAGGAAACGTACCTTTCACAGCAGTCAATGCTAGGACGACTTCATCAAGAAAGTCATCTTCAATAGGAATATTATCTTCTCCATTTTCAATCCTGCTAAGATGGTCGACTACTAAGTTATGCACCCCACTTCTGTCTAGAATCTCAATGTCAAACTCTTGGAGCAGTAGCATCCATCTGATCAACCTTGGTTTTGAATCTGCTTTCTTCAGAAGGAATTTTAATGCTGCATGATCAGTGTAAACAATTACCTTAGAACCAAGTATATACGGTTTGAATTTGTCCAACGCAAACACAACAACCAATAATTCCTTCTTAGTTGTAGTGTAGTTAGCCTGTGTTGTGTCCAATGTTTTGGAAGCATAATATATCACATGCAGTAGCTTCCCATCTCTTTGTGCAAGTACCGCTCCTACTGCAAAGTTTGATGCATCACACATAAACTCGAATGGTAATGTCCAATCAGGTAGTTGGATGATAGGAGTGGTGGTAAACGCCTTTTTCAATGTATCAAACGCTCTTTGCACCTCTCTCCAAATTCAAATGCTACATCCTTTTGCAGCAAGTTGGAGAGAGGGTTTGCTATCTTGCTGAAGTCCTTGATAAACCTCCTGTAAAATCCTGCATGTCCAAGAAAAGATCGAACCTCTCTCATAGAAGAGGGGTAAGGCAATTGTGAAATAATATCAACTTTAGCAGGATCTACAAATATACCATTCTTGGAAACAACGTGACCTAAAACTATACCTTGTTCCACCATAAAATGACATTTTTCAAAATTTAGAACAAGGTTAGTTTCTTCACATCTCTCCAAGACTCTAGCAAGATTAGACAAGCAGTGATCAAAAGATGAACCATATACACTAAAATCATCCATAAAAACCTCAATACAATGCTCCAAAAAATCTGTAAAAATACTCATCATACATCACTGAAATGTTCCAGGAGCATTGCAAAGGCCAAATGGCATCTTCCTATAAGCATATGTACCAAATGGACAAGTAAAGGTGGCCTTATGTTGATCCTCGAGGGCAATACAAATGTGAAAATACCTAGAGAATCCATCAAGAAAACAGTAACGAGACTTACCTGCCAATCGGTCTAAAATCTGTTCCATGAATGGTAAAGGAAAGTGGTCCTTCCTGGTGGCCTGATTTAGTCTTCTATAATCAATACAGACCCTCCAGCTATTCTGAATATGAGTAGGAATCAACCCGTTCTTCTCATTCTTGACCACGATGATCCCATATTTCTTGGGGATCACATGTACATGACTCACCCAAGTGCTGTCAGAAATAGGATATATAATACTTGTTTGTAGCAACTTGGTGACTTCCTTCTTCACAACCTCCATCAGCTGAGGATTCAATCTCCTCTGAGGTTGCCTTGCTGGCTTAGCATCCTCCTCCAAGAGTATTCTATGCATTCAGAAAAAAAGGACTAATACCAGGAATATCTGCCAAAGTCCAGCCTATTGCTCTCTTGTGATCTTTGATAACCTGCAACAACTTTTGTTCCTGCTCATTTGTAAGCAAGGCAGATATAATAATAGGGAGTTTCCCATCCCTCTCAAGATAAGCATATTTCAAATGGAGATGGTAAATGTTTCAACTCCAAGGTGGGTGGTTGTTCCACAGATGGCAACATTTTACTGCCTAAGGTAATTTTAGCCTCCTCAACATCACACTCGGACGTCGCAAAGGTATCATATAGTGACACCACGTCTTCAATATCACCTATTTTATAGTTTTCTTTTTCATCTAAAATTGAGCACGAAATATTCGAAAAAGAAAAATTCGTAGAAGAAGAAAAACCAGAAAAAACATCCAATAATCCAAAAGTAAAATTGTTCACTACATTACTCAATAAATCAATACAAAATAAAGAATGGTCTTCGGTTGGGTGCTTCATGGCTTCTAGCACATTGAATTGCACCTTCTCATCTCCTATCTCCATAGTTAAGGATCCTGCATGCACATCTATCTTGGTACGTGTTGTCATCATGAACGATCTTCCCAAGATAATTGTGGTTGAACTCATTCCTTCATCCTTCATGTCCAAGATGTAGAAATCTGCAGGAAAAATTAACTTGTCCACATGGACAAGCACATCTTCTAGCACACCTGCAGGGTTAACTGTGCTACGGTTGGCCAATTGAATGACCACACCAGTAGACTTAAGAGATCCAAGATGAAGTGAAGTAAAAACTAATAAAGGCATTACATTAATGGAAGCTCCTAAATCTAACATAGCATTGTCAAACTTAGTACTTCCTATAATGCAGGGAATAGAAAACATACCTGGATCCTTACACTTTTGCGACATTCTGACTACAGGCTTCTTAATTAAGCTAGACACATTTCTTCCCATGTTCACTACCTCTTTGTCAATAACACGCCTTTTATGTGTACATAATTCTTTGAGAAACTTGGCGTATTTAGGAATTTGTCTTACAACATCCAACAAAGGGATGTTTATCTCCACTTTCGTGAAAGTATTCAAGATTTCTTTGTCTAACTCCTCCATCTTTTTAGTTTTTGGTTTCAAACGATTTGGATAAGGAGGAAGAGGAGAATAAGGTGAAGAATTTTCAGAGGAAGTATTAGGGGATACTAACCTGGAGTTATGACTAGGTTTAGGCGTTTCAGATGTTGCTTGTGTTGCTTCATCTGATCCTCCACTTTCATTATCAGGTACAACTTCATTGTCCTTATCGTCATCTTTTTTGGCATCCCCAAGGCCTTGTATTTGCTTACCCGATCTTAAAGTAATAACACTTACATTTCGTGGGTTGATTACAGTTTGTGCAAGCAAATTGCTCGAGCCTTGTTGAGACTTCATCTGGTTCAACTCATTTGCCATTTGTCTAATCTGGTTCTGCAAATTTTGATTAGTTGCTTCCATCGTCTGTTTCAACTCATTGATTTGTCCCTTCATCATGTCAGCCATCATTTTCATCATTGTTTCCATGTTTGAGTCACTAGAGGTTGCAGCTGGTTGTGGTTGTTGCCTTTGTTGAGGTAGAACATAGACTTATTAGTGTTGAGACTGCTGATTTCCCCATTTCTGGCTGGGATGTTCCTTCCAACCTGGGTTGTACTTGTTGGAGGACAAATCATGGTTGTATTACTGCTGAGGTGATTTATTATTGCCATAGATGTTTACAACATATGCCTAAGGTTGTTCATTGTCTAACGTCCCTGTCTCTGTTAACATAGAACAAGCCTCGGTAGGATGATTAGTAGAAGCACAAATTCCACATAAGGTAGAAGGGATAGGCTTTTTCTATAAGTCTGCCAAGGTCCTTACCATGGCCGCTAAGTCATCCAACTTCCCTTCTATTTTCTTGTGATCTGCAACATATGAAGTTTCTACTCCATGGATTCCCCTCAATAGAGTTATAGAATTATTCATGGTAGTAAATTGTTGATGGTTCGATGCCATATTCTCAATCAATTGTCTTGCATGTGTTGGCATTTTGTCCACCAATGCCCCTCCACTTGCAACATCTATCATTTGTCTATCCATGATACTCAATCCCGCATAAAAGTACTGAATGTAGAGATGCTCGTTTATTTGGTGATGAGGACATGAAGCACAAAACTTTTTGAATCTTTCCCAATACTCGTGAAGATTTTCTCTTTCTTGTTGCCTTATCCCATAAATATCTTTGCGAATAACAGCAACTCTAGACGCTAGAAAAAACTTTTCCAGAAATAATCTTTTCAGAGTCTCCCAAGTATTAATGGATCCTGGTGGAAGGCAGTGTAACCAATTATCAGCGGCATCTTGCAACGAAAATGGAAAAGCCTTAAGCTTAATATGTTCCTCTATCACTGTTGTAGGTCTCATGGATGAACAAACAACATGAAATTCCTTCAAGTGATGGTCAGGGTTTTCTCCTGCTAATCCATGGAATTTAGGTAGAAGATGGATTAACCCAGACTTAAGCTCACATTCTCCATCCAGATTTTGGATGCACATGTTTTGTGTAATTGCTACATCTGGTGAAGCTAACTTTGTTATTGTTCTTTCTTGCATTCTATCTTCTTGAATTTCTAGTTCATGTGATGGATAAGAAGATATGTTAATCACCGGAGGTGATTCTAGCGGTACACTTTCAGTGGTAGGTTCAGATGATGACGATGCTCCTTCAGTAGAACACCTGAGTTCAAGTCTCCTGCGTGATTCACGCAAGTTCCTTTCAAGTTCTGGATCAAGTTGATAGAATTGACCCGGGTTGGCCTAAGTCATGCAATACGCAATCCACCTAAAAGTGTTCCTCTGTTTTTTTCTTCTTCCTATTCTTGTTTTGGAGAAAGATTTCAAGAAAGAAATTAGTTAAGATGTCGTTGGGTCTACTCCCAAGAAAGAGAGATGCGTCATAGTGGACAACTTAAATACCAAGTCTTTCCTAGACAGAGTTTTCCTAACTAGTCTCAAAAAATTTCTTAAAAGAAATTCTTAATCAAAACAAAAATAGAAATTTGCTTGAAATATATTAAAAGAAAACTAAAGACTGCAAAAAACACAAACTCTATTAAACGTATATACGTAAAAAAAATATAAATAATAAATAATAAATTAAAAAATAATAAATTAAAAAATAAATAAATAAATAAAATCAAAATATAAGAAATACTAACCGTATTCCTCGGCAACGACGCCAAATTTGATAACGTTGTCGTTAAGCGATCAAATTACCACTACTTAATTTTAGCAACTTCAGTATTGCCAAGTTAGTAGTGAACAAACTAGTTAGGGTTAAGCTAACCCTGAGTCATCTCACAATGAATACATAATTGATCTCAAATATTTGATTCTTATAAAAATGCAATTAAAACTAGTAACAATAAAAATATGGGGTGTTGATATGCAAAGAATGAATATCACACAAATAAAAGATTTTAAACACAGTAATAGAAAATGGGTCAATTCCACTGCTTTTTCAAAATAGAATTCTTCATCGGTTATCTAGATATTATTGTTAAATTAATTATTGTTGTTGATTTACAAATCAATCAATGTAAAGTCTCAATTCATTTGTTGACATTCTCACTTTTAATCAAAGTACAATCTCAATTAAAAGTGAGAATTTGTAGATTATCCATAGTAAATTCAACCAAAGTACAGTCTCAATTAAATTTTACTATGCTAATCATGTTTATTCCTTTGTTTCCTCACCAAATAGAAAACTTAATTCATCAAAGTAAAGTCTTGACTAATTTTAGTTAAAGTGATTACCTTTAATCAAAGTATAGTCTCAATTATTGGCAAAAACTTATTTAATCACATGAAAGTTTCTAAATAAAATCAAAGTAAAGTCTCAATTGAATTAAAAACCTTTTCACTCATATGATTAGCATGCGTGTTGATTTAAAATCACTATTTTCTATTCAATTAAGAAGCAAAGGAACATAGATAAACAAAAAACATAACAATAATCAAAATAACAAATATATAAATTCATCTCACCTCAGAATCCAGTAAAGAAATTACAGTGGAATCAACACTAAAAGCTTAGCCCTCCATGACTTTGATGGAATACATGATAATATGATGAAGGAAAGAAATATAAAAAGAAAGGAAGAATGAGAGATGTGGTGGATGACGGTATCTGCCAAAACCAGAGAGTTCTAAGTGTTCTTCTTTTGCTCCCTTAGGTCTCTTTATATAGGCTTCAACTGGACTTGGGCTTTATCTATTCTGTTGCTGAAATATTTATCTTTATTTAATTAATTAGCAACTTAATTTATGTTCAATTTCCAATTCTACCCCTCTTGTTTAATCATTTTTACAAAATTGACCAGAATTTGACCAGAGTTGACTACTCCATTGACAAGTTTTGACCAGTTGACTACCCATTTAGAGGCTGACACGTGGTAGAGTGCTCTTTCTCCCAAAATTAGGGTTTCTCACGCTGCATCTTGGAAGTGCTACGTTGTTCGAGCATCGTTCAACAATGGCGGCTGTTGCATTCTCGACTGTTGCGTTCTCTGATAGAGGCTTGGAGGTTTCACGGTGATGCTTCAAAAACTACAGGTGCTTCTCCGGCGAGTTCCAGCAAGTGGTGGAGGCTCACTGTAGTGGTGGATGAAGATGGAGAACTTCATGATGAAGGATTGACCCCAACCAAGGATGAAGACACATGCTTAAGAAGACTAAGCATGTTTAGAAAGGAAGTTCATTAATCCTTCATCCCTTTTATTTGTGTTTGTTATTTTTGATTCCCTAAGTTGACTTAGTTGAATCAACTTTAATTGACTTGTTGACCTTTGACTAGGTTTGACTTATTGACTATAGTTGACTTGACTTAAGCCAACATGCTAATCTATGTTTATTTGCTTTGTAGGTTAATTAGGAGTAAGAAAGCAATGCTAGGTGGCG
>Ga0214544_1004381_pt1 | contig 28436 bp, 8 predicted proteins | sample CNSS3metaG_FD_160074 | JGI IMG/M metagenome (GOLD analysis project Ga0214544, IMG submission 160074) | Root nodule microbial communities from cowpea collected in UCLA plant growth center, Los Angeles, California, USA - CNSS3 | ecosystem: Host-associated > Plants > Roots > Nodule | place: USA...
ATATATATATATATATATATATATATATATATATATATATATATATTTGTGAAGCATGTATTTTTCTGACATACCTCAGATCCCATAGGCCAAAGTTGTACTAATATCTTATGCTTACAAATGTCAAAGTATTTCACAAAGTAAATTACATAGAAAACGTAGTTTTGTGAATATTCATGATAAAAGTATCTAAGCTCGTTCAAAACTATCTATTGGACCTGTTTTTAAGTATGATTATAGAAGAAATTATAATCAAAATTGTTACGTTATTAAGAATTAGGGTCAATTAAACAAATGCATACAAGTAGATCATGATTTAAAACATCAACCATACAAAACACAAATCAATCGAACAAACTATATATAGATTAATTTCAAAGCACTATACAACAAACTTCATCTCCAATGGTAACTAATACGAAACAAATATATTTCTTCGAAAAAAAACTTTCTTACTAAAGACTAATACCTAATAAGATGGTGCTAAAACTCAATTGAAGTCATTAGGCAAGTGATTTCAACTTGTTAGGTGATACAAACAAGTAGTATTGCTTAAGCATTGGAATAACATTGAAATAGTTATCACTCAAATCTTATGTGAGCATTTGAGTAAGGGAGAGACAAAAACAATTCTTCTATTTGTGGTTTAATTGATTAAGCAATGTCATGTCACTCAAAATGAGAAGTTTTTCATAATTTTAGTAAACAAGATTATTCCAATGAAAAACCCTCAAGCAACATCTATTTGATAATGAGAAGATGTTGATGATTACTACAAGAATTTTCACAATTATTATAAATTTTTAATGACGAAAATAAATTCATCGATAAATCTAAATTTATTGACAAAATTTATCGACGAATTTTAGAATTTAAATTATCATCTGTAATTTAAATAAATAGGAGGAAGAGGAGGGGGAACCAAAAACGATAAAGGAGAGAAGAGTGAGGAGAGGAGGAGAGGAAGAGAAAGAATAAAACTAGATCACAATATTTATTAATGAATTTTACTTACAACTGAAATTTATCGACCATTTTACTAACATATATTTTATTGTTAGTAATCCATTAACAAACTTGAATTATTAACAAATATTTGCTATTATTGACAAATCGATCAGTAATACATGATTTATTCACACATAAAGGATGATACACACATGCACTCATCTAATAATCTAAAGTGACCATATGTCAATCCAATAAAAAAATTATCATAATTGATTTTTTTAATGTTTTTCTTAATTAATAAATGAGTTAATTATGTTATATGATTACAAAATACAATTATCTTAACTTATATATTCTTATCTATCTAAATTATGTTAATTAATATTTTTTTACGAGTTTAAAATAACTATGATCAATAAGAAAAACCAAAAAATTATGATTAGAAAATATCATATATTTAAAACTAAACATATACTTTTTTAAACGCATTATTGTGTACATCAATCCGTCGTGCATGCACAGCTGCCTCACTCTTTTTTAATAATAATAATAATAATAATAATAATAATATATAAATAAAAAGAGATATATACTATATTTGAGAAAAACAAAAGTGGATAAAGAAAAGTTAACTGTATGATTCAGATTTACTCATATACATAAAAACATATATGTTTTTATAGTTTCTGCAATTGATTCGCTGCCCACGTTTTTGTATTCAAAGTGTCATGTGATTTTGGTCCCCACTCTGTCTCTTAATCACATTCGCATCTTACTCTTAAGATGCTAAACTCTCAAATATTGTTAATCAATCAAATCTAAACCTAATTTCAAAACTTAACCATTACAATCATAACATTTCTTCAACGTAAAAACGTAAGTAATAATGGATATTTTAAATAAAACTAAACTTACATACATATATACACGTATGTATTAATATTAATAACGTTGTTAGTCTATTAAAAAAACAATCATGTTATGAAATAAAACGAATAACAGAGAAGAAACAATAGAGAATAGAGAATAAGGAGCAACTCATCTGTGTTTCTATGTTCTTCTCATTATTTGTAAGATGCGCTCTGGTGTACAATAAGTACAACTCAAATGGCCTTTAGCATCGTAATGATAATATATATATTCATAATATTTATTGCTGCATTCACTTCTGGGAATGAAGCAGATTAGGCGGATCTCATGATCAAAAGCTTTATTGCTTTGTCCAGCCAGCCATACATAGGCATGAAATAAATTCATAATATTTGTGAAATCTCTTTTCACAATATTTTTGTCGCATGAGCAAATTAATTGCTTAGATGCTTTATTTCTTTATTCAATGGTATCCCAATATCAATTGCATATAAATGTATTTCAACATTTAAAATTCCAATATAAGGAATTCTTCCTTGTAATATCCAGAGTCACAAATCCAAATTTTGCAACTTTTCGCGTGTTTAGAACTAGCATATAACTTAATAATAATAATAATAATCACCGTTATAATAAAAATAAAAATAATAAGACGAAGATGAAAATTGATAAAGTTAAATAATTCTTATCACAAGAGGAAGAATATAAAGTAAAATTATAATTTGAGAAAAGATTAGAAAGAGCCTGGATTGAGACACGCATAACACTGTCGTTATAAAGAAAAAGCTTCCACTAGTCCTTAATTGGTTGGAACATCGTGCTGAATGTCTGTTATTCCTTTTATTTCATAACAAGTCAAATATTATCTAACTGAAAAAAAAAATGAATGTTGTTACGATTACGGTTTATAGCAATAAAAGAATTATAAGTTTGATAAATTAATGAGCTTAATTACTATAATTAATAGAATGACAGTGCTTTATATTATAATGCTTTAAAATTATATGGGTATTGACCCACTTCAGCTACATCTATACTTTGTATATAAACAAATTTGTCTTTTTTGTTACATTTGTTTTTTAATCTTACTTTTTAAATAATATTTTTTTAATTAAAATAATTAGTTGATCAATTTTATAACTATTTTATTAATTTGTTTTTCAATTTAATCATTTTTTTAACTATACAAATATCTACAAAATAAATAAATAAAAACACACATCACATACACATGTATTTTTACAATGTTATAATATTCATTCATTATTGAATAAGGTACACTTGCTTCAAATATATATATATATATATATATATATATATATATATATTATAACTTTTATTGTATATAAAAAAATGCACTAGCAGAATATTTATCAATTGTCGTTGAAATTTGAGAATTTTTTTTCCTAATTCCATTTTTAATTTCTTCTCCTATTTTTACATCATACATTCAGACTCAGACAACACTTAATCTTAATCTTATCTTTTCTCCTATTAGCTCTTCATGCTACACCATTAATTCATATCTTTGCAGCATTAAGGTCTTAAAAGAACAAATACTGCAGATTATCATTACTTTAAATACCAAATAAAATTTCCAAGTGTTGTGTTTGTTTTTTTATGCAAAGATTTTGTGAAATTATCTTCATGTCTTTCTAAACTGATACTTTGAGCCGGCCACTGAATCTATAAGAGCCAAATCTCTGGATTAGCAATGTACAAATACATTAACTGTGTTTGCCCAATGCCTTTATAAACAGAAGCCTCTGCAGCATAGGAAAGTGGTGCCGCTAAGTTACCAATTTCCTTTACATTTTTTCAGTGTCTGTCAGTGTAGCACGTGACTCTGCAGTGAAATCTTCACTTCTCCCTCCCATGGCTTCCTCATTGTTCTTTGATGCATGAGCTTGGATAAAGATATTTACTTTGGCTGATTCTGGAAATGGGTTCTCGGATTCAGCTTCTGGGTCTCTGCTTTTGGTTTCACTTTGCATGCTTCAGCTTCAGTTTTGGTTCCAGAGTGGCTTTAGGAGGAGATGCAACTGTGAAAGGGACTGTTGCCATTGATGACAGAGCTGTGATTGGAACTATTGATGGTGATTTTGTCTGTGCAACTTTGGATTGGTGGCCTCCTGATAAATGTGATTATGGTAGATGCAGTTGGGGTCTTGCTTCTCTTCTCAATCTGGTATTTTTGCTTTCTTTTCTTCTTTTTCTGATGGCTGATGAATTTCTGGAAGTTTGTTTTTTTTTTTTTTTTTGGCTACTTTCCTTTGTTAACATTCTCTGCTTAATGATTTTTTTTTGTTATTTTTGAAATGATGTTTGAATCTATCATGCATGTCTGCGATCTGCAAAGTAATTCCAGTAGAAAGAGAGAAATAATTATGTCTATGTTCTAAATGAATATTTCGTCAATTTGTGATTATTGTTTGTGGTGGTGAACAAGGTGATAAGATTCTCATCAAATCATGATGAGATTGTAGTATATACCTTTCTTTATTTGTTCTTAATAATCGATTTTTATTGACTCTGGCTTCCTCAAAGGTTTATGGAAATTCACATCTGGTTTGTGATTCTAGACTTCATTTTTTCAAAAGCGTGTTCATTTATTGATTAATTGTTTTAATGAGTTCACAAGCTTCCGCTTACAGTACCTTGCAAATCTTATACATCTTTTAATTATCATCTTTTTCAGGACCTCAACAACAAGATTTTTCTTAATGCAGTGAAAGGTAAGATATAATTTACATCTCTATTGTAATTGAATTTGGCAGGGATCCAATTCTTTCGTTGCTTTTTAATTTATTAGATGAATGCTTTGAGTTTTGAAAGCTTATCAAGGTACTGTTGTGCAGCCTTTTCACCTTTGAAACTCAGATTAGGTGGAAGTTTGCAAGACAAGGTAATATATGGCACTGAAGATTACCACCAACCTTGTACTCCTTTTGTTAAGAACACTTCTGAGATGTTTGGTTTCACGCAAGGGTGCCTCCCAATGAAAAGATGGGATGAACTCAACTACTTTTTTAAAAAAGCAGGGTAAAATTGAACTCTCACTGTGATATGCATGTGTGTTTTCAACCAACAAGATTCACCTTGTGGACAAAAAACACATTTCTAAAACATTTTTGAACTGTTTATTTCAGGGCTAAGATCATTTTTGGATTAAATGCTCTTGCTGGAAAATCAATTCACGGTAATTCTGCAACAGGACCTTGGAATTCCACCAATGCTGAGTCCTTCATCAGATACACGGTTCGAAATGGCTATACCATTTATGGATGGGAACTTGGTAAGCATATGCTGTTCTTATTACAATTTCCAAACCATAGTTACATAATTCTCTCAGTAACTATGTTTGCTGTGTACCGAATTCTCTGTACCACAATCTAAATACCAAGTTTTCTTTGAGGAAATTCTTATGGAAATCACTATCTTTATCAAAATTCTCAATGGCATGTTCTTCAATATTTTTATGTTGAAGGAAATAGATTTGACAGTTTCCCTAAAGAATGAATCATTCTGTTGTTCTATATTAAAGCATACTGAGCACTTGCCATTGATTGGCAGGCAATGAATTGAGTGGCAGTGGAGTTGGAACAAGCATTACAGCAGACCAATATGCTTCTGATTTTGCTGCTTTACGAGACATAGTTTACAATGCATATGCAAATACTGATTCTAAGCCACTAGTCATTGCACCTGGAGGGTTCTTTGATGCAACCTGGTTCAAGGAATTTATAACTAAATCTGGAAAAACTTTGGATGTGGTCACCCACCACATTTACAACCTTGGACCAGGTACTCCTCACCAAACAGGCAAATACTCATTATATCTTTCCACTTTCCATGACTTCGATTATATTTGAAGGCTGCTTTATCTCAATGTACAGGAGTTGATGAACACCTTGTGGAAAAAATTCTGGACCCTTCCTTTCTTGATAAGGAAGCTAGCACATTCAGTGGTCTCAAAAATATACTTGCAAGTACAGGTACCTCAGCAACAGCATGGGTTGGTGAGTCAGGAGGGGCCTACAATAGTGGTCATCATCTTGTATCAGATGCATTTGTTTACAGTTTCTGGTTAGTGACAAGCACCCTTTATTAATGAGGAACTAAAATCTCATGGAAGAAAAACTTACTAAATTTTTATGGTTACTAAAACTGAGTTTTGAGATATGTTAAAGAGATCAGAAACATATTTTAGCCTCAGAAATATTTTGGCTAATGTTATGATGTCACAAACAGGTATTTAGATCAGCTTGGCATGTCAGCTGCTTATGACACTAAAACATATTGCAGACAGAGTTTGATAGGAGGAAACTATGGTTTACTCAATACTACCAATTTCCTGCCAAATCCAGACTACTATAGGTACTAATAATTGACTTTCATAGTCTTGTTTATTTGCTCAAGTCATGAGATGGAAAAAAGGCCATATGACCACTTTGCAAGGGAGACATGCATTTTTCATGTCATAATTTCCATGTTCAAGAATGGGGAACATAATTGTGGACCCACATATGCATGGTTTACTTCATTATTATGAATAATTCTTCATGAGCTGAAATGAATCCACCAAATGTTCCATGCTTCATTAATTACTTGACACATAGTTTTTTGGCTTATACGGGAAGGACCCCACTATTCCAATAATACAATAGGTGATCCTTTTTCAAATAGATCCATACTATGTTTCTATGGTAATGTTCTTTTTTCTTTACAGTGCTCTTCTTTGGCATAGACTCATGGGAAGACATGTACTGTCAACTACCTTCTCTGGGACAAAAAAGATAAGAGCTTATGCACACTGTGCAAAGCAATCCGTGAGTAAATTTTTTATACACACACACATATACACTGGATAAACTTGTGAGTAAATACTTTGCAAGAGAAGAACAAGATTAAATAATGCAGAATTTAAGATGAACTTATGAACAAGTTCATTTAGATAAGTTGTATAAAAGTTGAAGTACAGAAGCTGGTTTTAATTTCTGTGATTGCTTTCTTATTTACGTATGTTTTGAGAATTTATCCCAAACAAAACCATAGAGACACAAACACACTATCTACGAAATGTTATTCATAGTTCTATCTTACAGAAGGGAATCACAGTACTGTTGATAAACCTAGACGGCAACACAAGTGTTGAAGCTGATGTAACCTTCGACAACAATGCAAAGAGTTTGAGGCTGAGAAAGATGTCTAGTCATTCAAACACGATGGAATTGCCTCTTGCAAGTGAAACTGCAAGAGAAGAGTACCATCTAACTCCACAGGATGGGAATATACATAGCCAAATCATGGTACTGAATGGAAAACCTCTGAGGGTAAACTCAGCTGGTGAAATTCCTCCTTTGGATCCTATATATGTGAACTCATCAGAACCAATAACTGTTGCACCTTTCTCTATTGTATTTGCCCATTTACCTGATGCTGTTGTTACTGCTTGCGGCTAGTTAGGTGGCACTAGGGGAAACCAAAATTGGTTTCACTTGGTGGTTTAGCAAATTACATGGAAAAAAATGTCTTAGTTTTCTTCATATGGCGGAGGAAGAGAAGCCAATTATTTAGGTTGAGAACTAGGATAATGATGATGGCTTTCTGCTATTACTCATTAAGTTCAATGTGATTACAGTTTGCAATTGTAAGTGACAAATTCAATTTCTTGCATCACTGAATGAGGCAAACCCTCTTTCACATGAATGATTGGTTTCTTTCTACAGCTATAATTCTCTTCTGACATGGAATAATATTTTGCTTTGCTTAATTACAGTTTTTACTACCTAAGCTTCTATTAAAAAAAATTTTGCTCAACAAAATTTCGTCCTGTTGTGTTCAAACTGTTTTTTATCTTCCTCTAATCAATGAAATTGCGTGAGTTGACGGACGAATTAAAAGATATTTGAGAAGAAAGAAGTAAATTGATTCATGAATTGGAAATGAGAAGATATAAGTGATCTTCAATGGCAGAATCTTTGGTTCATAGAGGTGTTATTCTGAGCTTGTTGATGGAAACAGACAGGATGTTTACTTGTAAAGACTAAGAGTCAATGAATAATGTGATATTTGTAAATAGTTGACTAAAAAAGTTTGATACATGTTAGGGGTGACAAAATGGGTCGGCCCGTCCGTTTTGGTCTGGCCCGTCTGTTGCCAGCCAAAATGGATCGGGCTGAGCTGGCCTGCCACCAATAAACGGGTTGGATATTGTAATCTGTTTTGTCTTAGAGCGGGCTAGCGGGCCGGCAGGCTAGCCCGTATCTTTTTTTTTAATTTTTGTTTATAAATCTATTATATATATATATAAATTTATTTATATAATATAAAAAAGTATTATTTTATAATTATTTTAAATTTTAAACATTAAAAAAGTTAAAAAAGTTAAAAAAAAGGGTTGGCGGGTCACGGTGGGCTGACCTGTTTTGGCCTACTAAAATGGTGGGCTAGGCGAGTCAAGTTACAGCAGGTTGACGAGTTGGAAATTTCAACCCGGTCCGTCCTTTTCTGGGCAGACTGGCAGGGCAGTCCAGTAGGCCGGCCCAACGTGTCTGGCCCGCTTTGACATTTTTACATGTGATGTAATTAAAGACCTATAAAAGATATATTATCAAATTTTATTTGTTAAATGATAATTGAAATATATATATATATATATATATATATATATATAAAATGAAAATTTGTTCAAAATTTAAGGTATTCTGAAGCACAATAATTTGGGTGTAGCACATATCCTTGTTATATATATAAATTCTTGCTACTACTTTAACATATAAGAAACCAAAAACACGTAACTTATAACAATCTTAGTTGATACATTTATTTAAAAGACTCGTTATGTAGAACCAAATAAAAATTCTATGCAAAATATGAACAAACTTGGCATGCACTATAACCTTAATATCATGTAATTGCTGGATCATAGAGTATCTTACAAATGATACAAAGAGTGTTTATCTTTGTAATTTTCGTACTTTGTGAAGTTATTTCTTAATAGGTGTTCAATTCTATATGTATTCTCTTAGAAGTTATCCTTGTAATTTTAAATAACTCTTTATTTAAGCCATAAAACGGTTAATTTTTTAGCAAAAACTATGACACTGACCATAATTTTTCAACTCTAGAAACACTTCAATAAAATAATGTGGAAAGAAAAAATAAATCATTATACCTTTCATGAATATTTAACTCACCTATTATTATAAGATAAATATAATCTAGAAAAGGATAAAAGATAAATAACAATTTTAGAAAAATAAGAGAAAGAAAACACTTAGGAAAAAATTAAATCAAATTACATGCATAAGAAAGAAGAGAGGACAAAAAAGAGACTTTTACATAACTCAATTCACTGAGTACTATTTTAGGATTTAAAAACTAATTAATTTGTAATTTAAGTAACATTAATTATTAAATTGTAGATTAAAAGAAAAGAAAAATTACGAGAACATCTTTAAACTTTTAAATTTCAAATTAAATGTTATCCCTTTATTATATAATACCAACACAACATTTTCAAACAATAAAAAATATCAAAATATTAAAAGACTATATTCCAGACATTTTATCACACAATAAAAGAATTCCAGACATTTTAATTTAAATTCATTGTAAATACATTTTACATAATCATTTAAAATAAGTAAAAATTACACGTATCTTGAAATATCAAGATGTCAAAATACATCTTAATATCTAACATGAGCTTTACATAAAATTAATTTTCCAAACCTACCTAATTACAAATTGGAAAGTAAATTTGTTGACTTTTATATTAACTTTTTAAAGTTATATTAATAATATTTGTTATTTTGTAACATTATAAAATAATTCACTCTTTATTTAATTATGAACTATCCATAATACTATATAATTATAATTTTTTCTAAGAACTAATCTAAAAATTTGTCATTAATTTATTGATTTGAAAATTGATGAAACATAATTCACGTGGTAGGTGTTAAGTTGATTTGGGGGTAAACCAAACCATTAGTTCCCGGAACCTTGACACTAACACAAACTCTAATCAAACAGAGGGATTTTGAGAAAAGTGAACAAAGCGAAACCGCGGAAGAAGAGATTCCTCACGCAGCGTTGGTTTTCTTCCCTTCTCTTGTGTTGCGCGTTCACATCACTTCCCTCTCTGCAAGCCAAGAATATATGCTCTTACATTCGTTCCTCTCTTTCTTTTTCTTCCGTTTTTTTTTTCTCTTTCGCTCCGCTCCGAGATCTACACAACGTTCTAGGTAATACCTACTATTTCTTCGTCGTTAATATTTCAATTTTTCGCTACGTTGTTAGCACGTGCAATTTTACGACGTCCTATATGCCTTTGTGTGTTTCTCCCTCTTTTTGATTAATTTTACTGCTGGTGTTGATCATCGTAATAATTGTGACTGTAATTACGAGAATCATAACGAGGTCGATAATTTAGTTCAGCTAGAAATTTTGAATGCTATAATTCGGGATTAAGTTGATGCATGGAAACAGTGGTAAAACGGTGTCGTTTGATTTGAGCTGGGGTCATTTTGGATTTTGTTGTTATTATGTGCAGTATCAACAGTTTGAGTTTCTCTGTTTTTGTTTTGTTTTGTTGTTCTGGTTGCTTTTTTCTTCCCCGGATTTCACTCAATGAGTCTGCTAGCATTATTATGCCTTTACTTTAAGAGCGGGTGTTCATTTTCTCTTGAAGACTTCACTCACCTACCAACATTTAGTTTGCACCTTAATCTAGACAATAGTTAGCCCTTTTTCTAGGCTGATTTTTCTTGAAAATATCAATTTGTTAGAACTTAAGTAGAGAACCCAACCCTAAAGACAATCCATTAAATAGGAGAGTCTCGGGACTTATTCACTTATCATAAGAAACTTCTTTTTTGCTTGGTGATGATGATGTTATTTTTGCAAATGAAATGTATTGCAAGTTACTTCTTGTTGTTGGTAAGCTCTTGTTAGAAGAGAATAAAATGATGCAGATTTGGGTTTCTAATCGTGCTATTTTATTTTAATTGGGATTGGGAAGTAGTAGTACCCTCTTTTTGTATGGATTGGTTACATGGATTAAAAGAGGCCATAATGTTCTATTGATGCCTTTTTGTTGTCCATTACTTAGTTCCGTGCAGCATGACAAATTGGAATGGAGACAGTATTAAAGATTAACTCGTTGTACTTTTATGCTTTTCAATTACTGAGGACAAGCTGTGGTATTCGCTATAACTAAGATGAGAATTGGAATGGATGCAGTATTGGGCAAATGCAACTGCTTGTGAAAATTGGGTAGCTAATTTGTGGAGTGACACACCCCTGGAACTTGGAAAGCTGTGCTAGTAATGGATCTTGATGGGGGGAGTTCGTCAACAGTTAGCACAGGAGTGCAGGAAATTCCAGGACGTTCAACACAACGTGGTGGTGAGTGTTACTTTCTTGGCAGATTTTCAACTATTTCTGACAGCTTAGACACTGCAAGCTTTTGCAATGCATTAATGGTTTTTCTAATAGATGATTTATATTTATATTTGGCAATTATATGATTAATGAATGAATCACTTTTTCTTTTGTTTAATTTGGACCTGTGTAATAATCTGGAAACTAAACAGGGTTTTGTCAGGAGAGTTCAGTTACTGGATTCTTTACATGAATTGAATGCTATTGAATATATATATATATATATATATATATATATATATTTTTTTTTTTTTTTTTTTTTTTTTTTATTTTTTTTTTTTTTTTTTTTCTTTTTTTTTTTATAATTTTGCCTCTTTTTGAAGCATGATATAAGAATGAAACTGTAACTTATTTCATCACTAGTAACAATAATCAAAATGCAGATATTGGTTATCACTATCAGCAGTTACGAAGAAGAATAGAAGATATTGTATTTACTTGTCCTCCTTAAAGCATAAGTTTTTGTTGTAGAGGGAGAGGAAGAGAGAGAGTGAGCTAATCTAGTGAGTTTTGAGAATGAAAAGGCTTATTCAATTGGTACGTATATTATACAAACAAATTTTCGTAATAAACTTAGGGCTTCTTTGGACAAGCTTCTCCATAAGCATTTCTAGGAGAAAAAGAAGAAACAGATGAATGAGCTTCTCCATCAGCTAAAATTAACTTATGCACAAGTTAAAAATAAAAATTTGGAGAAGTTATATGAAAGAAATTCTACAAATAAGCTTATGCACAAACTAATTTTAGCTCATGGAGAAACCCCCTTTCATTTTTTCCATCTTATTTTTCTCTTCCAGAAGTACTTATGGAGAAACCTATATGTTAAAATTGTGCTTGTTATTGTATTGTACTCCTCTCTTCTAGCCAAGAGTTGAGCAAGAAGTAGAAAATAGTTGCTAGATCCAGTGCTAAAGCTAAGTACCGAGTTATGGCAGCAATTACATGGCTGAAACAACTTCTTCATCTGTTAAAATCTGGAGATAAACAGGATACTTGACTATTATGTTGCAATGAAGTTGTTGTTTAAATTGCATCAAACCCAATCTTCCATGAGCGAACTAAAAACATAAAGATTTGATTGTCATTTTTGTGGGAGAGAAGGTGCTTTTTGGAGAAATCATCACTGACTTTGCCAACTGTAGTGACCAACATTAAGACATGCTCACTGAATCCATACTCTCGTATTGATCACATTTGTATAACAAGCTTGACTCATATGACATGTATGCTCTAACTTCAAGGGAGTGTAGAAGATATGATTTGGACTCAGTAGTTAAGGAAATATGAACAACTGATAATTAGTATATTCTCCATTATTAGTTTTCCCTATATTATGCTTTGAATGATTATATAAATAACGGATTTACATGTGCGTGATTAAATACAAAATTCGCAACCACAGAGAGACTCTGTATACAACTTTCATAAAGCTACTTTTTCGGTGTATGTAAGGGTTGAGTGTTATAGGATATAACTTTCCCTTGTATTGTACTCTTCTCTTTCCATATATATATATATATATAATAAACATCAGCTGAGCACAACTACCCACTGATTTTTTTATCATACATAAATTCAAAGGACCCTTAGTTGAAATTAGTTCCTAGGCTAATATTAATTGAGTGCAACTTCCTAGATACTAATACCCATAAACACTTAATACATATATAATCATGTGATTACATGAATCTTCTATTTACTAAGTACATTAAGTATCATTATTCCAACATTTTGACTGACTTTTTCAATCATATAGCTGTAATGGTGACAGAAAAATTGTTTTCATTTATTTCAACAAAAATAGTCTTTTACCAATTTATTTCAGTACTTTTTTTTTTCTATTTTAGCTATTGAACTGTTTTATTTCTTTGGTTCCTGATCGCCACCCCCCCAAACCCCCCTCTTTCTTCCCCTTTTTATTGTTGAAACTTGTACTGATTGCTATTTTGATGGTTTTGCAGCATTCTATCAGTTTACACAGCAGAACCTTCCAGCATGTAAACCTGTGCTTACACCTGCAGCAGTTAGTTCTTTGACAAAACTTGAATATTTCATGACACCTTATTCTATGAAATGCATGTACTAAGTCTTAATCAATTTCTATGCAGATCATCGCTACATTTCTATTGATGAGTTTCATTTTCATTCCTATTGGACTTGTTACACTTCGTGCCTCAAACAGTGTACGAATAATTTCTACTTTCTTGATATTAGAACCAATTTTTTTTCCTGTCTCCCCCCTAAATCTTCCTGTTTTCTAAAATATATTTATTTGACCTATTTATTTGTAGGTTGTTGAAATTGTTGATAGGTATGACATGGATTGTGTACCTGAAGAATATAGAAATAACAAGGTCGCATATATTAAAGATGACTTAATCACCAAAAACTGTTCACGATTCTTAAAGGTGATAGTTCAATTTACGATTTATTACATCATATACTGATTGTTGCTTCAGTGTTCAGTAATTTTTAGTTAAATAGATCAGTGACACTTAGTTCTTAATTTTCCTTGACTGATTGGCTGGCTTCCTCTTAACATCTTTGACATAGGATTCACAAAACTCTTTAGTGACATTCCCATACCGTAGTTCTTTCAGAAGTTGCATTGCATGACCATGTAGAGTGGTTAAAACTTGTGTACTTAAAATTGAGCTAGTTATCTGTTTTCTGCATTTATCTTGTTATTACGATCTATGAAGAATCTTCCACCCTTCAAGAGAAAAGATTATACGTGCTGATGTAGATATTATGAATCGTGGAAATCATATCTGGTAGCACATGGTGATGGGTTTTGACATTGTTCAAAAGGACATGGTATAATACTATATTATATTTTCTTACATGTATTATTACTTCATTTTCATAACATTTTTGGTGTGCTTTTTGCTCCCTCATTTAATTGGGAAGAATAATTTGGGGCTGGAAGCTAAAATGCTAATATCTTGCCAAAAGAATTATCAATAAAGTTGATTTTTTACCACCTCTTGATTACGTTTATAATCTGTGTAGGTACTTAAGCCAATGAAAGCACCAATTTATATCTATTACCAGCTTGATAACTATTACCAAAACCACCGACGGTGAGGATTCTTTGTTTTCTTGTTTTCAAATACAATGATTAAGTCTTTAGAATAAGTACTATTTGTCAAGGTCTCCAAATCATCATTCAACTTCAGATCTTGTCTATTTATACTTTCTCTTTCACATTGATCTCCTTTTATTTATTTGTTTGTGTTTTGGTCAATACACCAGCCATTTTTTTTATCATTTGCTGGTTTCTCATTGTTGGAAATAGATTATTGTGCAACTGTATATATTAAATTGATCAAACCTGAATGTATGCCCTGCTATATTTTCTTGCTTTCGTCAAATCAATTTGCACTATTAATTTATATTTGAACATATTGACATTTCTCCAAAGCAATTCTGGATTTATTTTGAAGTTTCATTTTCTACCTCTACTAATTATTAGGAAAAAATGCATAATTATAGCTTCTGTGTATAGCCATATTCAACTCATAGGTTCAATTAGTCCTGGCAGTAAGTCCTTCCCTTAAGCGAACGTACTAAATCTTAAACCATTGAAGAATCATATTTTCTTTTTTGTTTTTCCCAATTCTTAAATGAAAAATTAATAAAATAACCTGCAGAACATAACATGTTCTATGTTTTCTGTACACAATAACTTCATGATCCAAGCAACATTACAAACCAAGCTTGTTGATTTCATGATTCATAGACTTTGAAAGTCTGAAGAATCCAGTTATTCTTTGGCGGCTCAATTTTCTTGTATGGATTCAGGAAAATCATAGCCTCTAGCCTAATATATTGACAAATTTAGGAAATCTTAAAAGTTCTTTAAATAAATCTAATCCAGGATGCTGGTAAGTGGGAATTTACTACTTTGATATTAACAATTGATGATCTCTTTAATCTTTTCCATCCAGATCATAAAAAATATCCAGTCATCCCCCCTAATATAAAATGTCTATCTTTGCATAATACTTTTTCTTTCAAAATTAATTGATGTTAATCAGTTTCAAAATGGTTGAGTAACTTGTATGTCTTGTACTGTAAGATCAGACATATAGTTGTGAGGCCTGTTGAAGTTCAGCAACTGATTGAACATAATACCAGTAACTGGATGATGTCTCTTTTTATGGCTTTTGTTCATGTTTCTTAACAGAACTTGGGTTTTGAGTACTTGTTTTCAAGATTCGAAATATGCTCTGTTCTGCCTATTTCTTACTTTTACTTTTTAAATTAAGCAATGATAAAAAATAATATTTTAGTTTGATGGTTTGGATTTAGTAACAATTAATGATCAAACCTTTTTGATATTGATTACTCACTTAATTGAAGGACCTTTGTAACATTAACTTGAGTTTAAGGATTAATTCGGCTTAAGTAAAAGTCAAAGATGCTTACATGCAAAGGGCACAGAATTTAACGTCTTTTTTGCACTATTTTCTTAGTTGTCTTTTAATTATTTGAGCAACAGGTCATCCCAACCATTGTTAATTTTTTAAATTATTTCTGTTTTAGTCATGTTTTTTATTTGTCTTTGAATTTAATCTAATGTACTCCAGCAGAAAGAATTTCAGGTTCAGTATAGATCTTTTAAGTTAGAGTCTATACCGTAAAATGTTATAAATTCAACTATGTAATTTTGTTTCTCCACTGTTCACTCAAACTTTCAAAATTTGTTCAGGTATGTCAAAAGTAGAAGTGACCTGCAGCTCTTACATGGACTTGGATACAATGACACCAGTTCTTGTAAACCTTTAGAGTCCTCCCATAATCTTCCAGTTGTACCTTGTGGGTTGATAGCGTGGAGTTTGTTCAATGATACATATAAATTCAGTCGTGGGCCATCAGAGTTGAAGGTCAATAGGAAGAATATTGCTTGGAAAAGTGATCGTGATCATAAATTTGGAAAACATGTTTACCCATTTAATTTTCAAAATGGGACTTTGATTGGAGGTGGAAAGCTGGATCCAAGTATTCCTGTGAGTTTGAAGCTTTTGAACTGCATATTGAGCTTTTCCTATTGACATCCTGTCTTGCTGTGACCAAGTTCCGTATTTGGATTTGAAATATCTTTTTTTGACCTGCATTTCAATGCATTTTTCCTTTTATTCATATATTTAACAGTGTTCTATAGGAGTTAAATGATAGGCTTAATTACACATTTTGGTCACCTTACTATCATCATTTTTCAAATTTGGTTCCTACATTTTTTTTTCTCCACAAATTTGATTCCTTTTTAATTATGTGATTTTGGTCCTTCCATTAACTTGACATCAATATTGATGTTGCAGTGCATGAGTGTCATGTTAGCACTTCTGTTTAATACTGAATGTCAAGTTAATAGATGTTGCATAACTAAAATAGTGGAAGGACTAAATTTGAGAAAGAGAATAAGGGAGGCCAAAAAGTCCGATTAAACCTAATAGAGATACTTATGCATTGTGCTGCTGATTTTCACTTTTTCTTGTGTGGAGTGAGGGAGGGTGGGCGTGGCGGTGATAAAATCAGTTTCACCTTCACCACCTTCACCCTCCTCTCTTTATTTTTTCCTTTTGGCCTGAAAACAGTCGCACTAATAGAGAGCATACGCACCAGTGAAATATTAATATTTAGTACCATATAGTTTGGTCAAACTATATGGTACTATTAATTTCTTCTTAATTTTCTATATGCACTTATTTTGGTGATATATTTTCTCGTGTTCTGATTCTAATGCATTCTGATTCCCATATATCAGCTTGGTGATCAAGAAGATCTCATTGTTTGGATGAGGACTGCTGCTCTCCCCAGCTTCAGAAAGTTATATGGTAGAATTGAAGAGGACTTGGATGTAGATGATGTTATAGTAGTCCACCTGCAAAATAACTATAACACTTACAGTTTTGGTGGAAAGAAGAAGCTTGTTCTGTCAACATCAAGCTGGTTGGGTGGAAAAAATGACTTCCTTGGAGTTGCAAATTTATTTGTTGGCGCCTTTTGCATATTCATCTCCATCGTCTTCCTGTTGCTTCATATGAAAAATCCTAGGTAATTTCTAGATGCTTTTTGATTATTTTGTTCACATGAAACCACTTATGCAGTTGCTTAGAGGATGTTGAACTCTGCTAGTTTTTTGTTTGTCTAATGCTTACTTACTGCATTAGAGCCTTTTACTTTTCTTTTTCTGTTGCCTTTTCATTTAAGATCTTTTGAGCTTTTCTTCACACATAATCATGCTAGGAATAGTAGTTTGACTTGTGTAAAGGTTAATAATATGTTTTAAGCCGGTGGTGTAATATGATTTACTACTTCTATACATTATTAGCAGATTAGACTAATATTCTGAGGCAGGACCGAGAGTCCTTTTAAATGAAATTGTGAGTAAATATTTATACAGTTTATTGTGAAGTCATGAAAATATTAGAAACTGAAGATTTGGAAACTTCTTACATAGATTATCCAAGAAAGCATGTTCTGATCATTCTGCTATTCTATATTTTGAAATAGATTGTCCCAACATTTTTTGAACTTGCTTTCACTTACCATTGATGCTTCTTTTTAGGACAGACCTTATGGGGACATGGCCTACCTATCTTGGAATAGGAAAAACATTGCTAGCTGATAAAGGACATGGTATGGTACACTGGTGGTTGTACTTTTCTTAATGCGATGCACAAGATACATACACTTGCTATTAAAAACTTCTGTATTTAATTGTAAATGATGAGGCAGAGCAAGCATCTTCTTTTGGTTTAACTATTATGGAAATGAGCCTTTAGGAATGGGATAGTTGAGAGCTTGGGTATTTGCATGAGGTCATGAATCAAACCTCAGCATTGCCATTGTACACAAAAGACAATATATTGAAATAGAAACCGTATATGGTCTTTTGTATTTTGCAGCATATTTTTACAGAACAGGACCTACCACTCTTACGTGGCAGTATTCTAAACTAGATAGGATCTTATAAAAGGATTGTTTAGCTTCTCAGAGCATTTTACCAATGGCAGAAACGGAAAGCTGGTATGTTTTCTTTAGATATTTTTCTTTATTTGATACAATCACTTGCTTGATTAATTGCTTGTTGAAACATAACATTCTTTAGAAATTCTTATACAGTCATTCTAATTCAACTGTGAGTGCATTAAGTACAAATCCGATCAAGCATTGTTTCCCGGTAATTAATAGCTGTGAACTGCATTCATAAATATGGTATGACCCTTTTATAGTTTTTTTTAATCAGTAAATTATATTTATATATTTATATATTGAAGTGCTTGGAAGTACTTGAATCCGTATAGAAAAGATATATACAATGATTTCATAATCTTAGGTCTCCATGGTCTTTGATAAGACCTACACATTTTAAAAGAAAAACCTATCTATATATCATTTCGGGTCATGACATTTTACACTAAAGAAACAAACAAAACATGTGGACATTTCATTTTTTTTTTTTTTTTTTTTTTTTGTTGGTTTTCTTTTTTAAATTTTTTTTTTTTTTTTTTTTTTTTTTTTTTTTTTTGTGGTTGGTTTACCTTGCTAAACTCTTACATATAAATGGTTCCTTTTAAGTTATCAAGAAAGAAATTCGTGGAAAAGGCTGTTTTGTAGTAACATTACTTTTTTTTTTCCTTCATTTTATCACACCATAAACATCACAACTATATCACAAATTAAAAGAAAAAATGTTAATGATAGAAGGTAACTCATTTTTATTGAATAAGATTTAATAAAATTAACAACTGTGAATCTACTTATTCAAAAACTCACTTATGAATTATGGTATCTCGAATTGTTATTCAAAAACTCACTTACGAATTATGGTATCTCTAATTGAATGTGTTAAACGTAGTTCTCACATTCTTGATAAAAGTTCTCTTTCAAGCATGTCGGATCTCTTTTATCTATACACGTTAATACTGAAATTTTTAAGTAAATATTTCGATTTCCTTTTATCTCAATTTCTTTGTTGAATTTCAGTAGTTCTTTTAAAACAGATTGTCAATAGTTTAAAGTAAATCTTATTAACAATTTAATGTTTTATTATAAATAAACGATTTATACATTTAAAGATCACTTTTTAATTTTATTCAAGATATAACTAATTTAAATATATTTATTTTTTAAGAATTTTAATTTTAATTAAAATGTGAATTATATTTTTTATATTTTAAAATATTTATTTCTTATAAATTTCAATTAAACAAAACCAAACATATTCTATCTAACACATGCTAAAATATTAGTTTCTAAAATATTAATTCATTTGTGTTGAGAATTTAATCTTACACATTATTTGGTAAGCACCGTAATAAAAATCAAATAATAGAAAGTTACAATAGTGACGATGAGAGTAGTGAAAACAATAAAATTAATGACAATAAAAAAAATAATGATATTGATGTTGATGATGGTGACAATGTGACTACTATAACAATAACACTAACATGGTAAACAAGTAACAATAATGACAAAAGTGAAGATATTTATTACAAGGGTTAAATATTTATTTCATCCTTCGATTTCTGATAAAAATTAAAATTAGTTTATTTTTAAAATTTTAATTTAATTTAATTTTTTAATTTTAGAATTATTTGAATTTAATTTTTTTAATCAAATTTTGTTACGATCTTTATTATAAAAACAAAAGTTAAGAAAAAACAAACCATATTTAACTTTTGTTATAAAAATAATGATAAAAGTATGGAGTTTAATGGTGGGGAAAATGATGATCACAAAAGTTCTTATATTAATGGTGACAACAATTAGTAATAATTGGCACCATAGAGATAATTATGTTTGACAGTGACGTAACAATAATAATAATTTAGAAAAAAATAGTGGTTAGAGTGGTAACAATGACAATAACAAAATTAAAATTCTTAATTTAAACAATTATGAGACATAATTTTATTGATATTATATATATATTTTTAGATAACTTATTTATTACTAGTATTGTTATTATGTCGACATTGTTATTAAAAAAAATGGCCATTTAATTGATTAAAATCATTTCAAACTTAAAGTTGTGTATTTGATTTTTATTTCAATAAATTAAAACGAGTTTTTAATGTGATCTAGTTTTTTTAAACGCATGTGTATATCTATACATGGGAGAGAGGGAATTTGTTTTTCAAGTTGATATTATGATATTTTTTTTGTCTACTTGAAAAATTACTTTACTATTTCAATTTCTGATTGTATTTTGGTTAAATGGTGTTGAATTCTGAAGTTTTTTTTTTTTTTTTTTTAGAAATATGATACTTTTTCGTGTGAGTAATTAAAAAAAATATCTTTCAAGAAATGAGTACTTTCCTTCTAGCATAATTGATTTCTTACTTAAATTAACATCATATGTATTTAAGTTATAATCACTTGTTTAAAGTTATAAGAGAATTAGGAGAGTTTAAATATTTTTTTTCCTAAAAAAGACATGTAAAAGAATAGTAAGATATTAGTAGAAATAATTTAGAAAGTAACAACCAAAACAAAATATTAGTAGAAATTACATATTTGCAAGCTAAATTAAAGCCTAGTTTCCCAAAAATATATATCAACCATTGAAAATTTAGGGCTACCTCCCTAAAATGTTGGACACCCATTGTTAAGTCCTTCTCTTTGGTGTTCAAACCAAAAATAGTTTCTTTTCACCTTATAAAAACTCATGTCAAGTGCATTATTCCTCAATCAAACATTTTGCATTCATAACATTCAAAAATCTCCCTCTCTCTCCACAATAATCTTTGTTTAGGTTTGAAGTTTCAATCACAATATGAACAACATGAAGGCCATTCACAATTGGGGTGAAGTTGCACCAACCCTCCTTCTACAATCAGCTTATAAGAGACCATCACGTTGCTTCACATTGGAACCTATCATGGAAGAAGAACAACCACATGGCTCAGGAATGTTGAACAACAGAGTTTTTGTTTCTATGCCTTTGTTACTATTCTGTGGCTTTCTATACATTTTCTTATATAGAGGATTGCTAATATGAAAGAATTTTGCCCATGTTCCTGGGAAAAAAATTAATAAACAAAAATCTTCATGTGACTTGAGATATCGAGCTGTGTTGCATTGTTAAAATTAAGAAGAATTTATTTTGTCTAATCACAAGTTTTCTCTCAAATGTGTGATTGCACTGAACCAAATATTTATCTCCTATAACCTTTTGATTAATATAATATGAAATGAATATTAAGTTAAGCATTTAAATTGATAAATAATAGTACTTAGTTCTTTTTTTTATTGGTGTAGATTTTGTTGGCACAGCTAGCTGACTCTATAAGAGCGGTTTAATAGAGTTTTAAACTCTTTTTGGAGATAATTAGGGTAAATCAGTCTAACATACAAGCATCACAAACAATACAAATAAATTTTAGGATGGTTCACCCAAACTCACGAATTATATTCAATTTTCCTTAAATAATTTGATCAAGAGGTTTCACACTAATCAAATCAATTATTATTCAAGTACACAAATAATTCTAGATTACACACTAGTACACAAACCACTTTTAGTTACATCGTCTTAACATGTTCCTGAAATTAAGACTTTATTAAAAAGGACAAGGAGAACTCTTAAAGAGAGAACATATTTAGCTCACTAGAATTACTTCACACGGTAAAGAGTTACAATAATTTCACTTTCCTACTAAAAACATTTAGCACTATATGATCAATAGAAAATAGAAAGAATGTAGAATGCTATAATAAAGCGTTGCTACAATTCTTTAATTAAGATATGATTTTTGTTTGACCTTCTCATTTATCCACCAACCTCTTGTAATTTTTCTTTGTCAATGTTTTGACCAGAAGTTTGATATAAAAAGTCTCTTTATGTTTCTCATTCAACCTTATTTCTTTTACTAATATAGAAAAAAATTTAAAAACAAATTACATATCTAAAAACTAATTATTGTTAATTTTGTATCGCACAATATATTATTTCCATAGACATTTTATTTCTTATATACTTGTTATGTAAAATCTTTTTAAATGTTGAATATATAATGTGAGACCCTTTTATTTTATTTTGTCCTAAGAAGGGGTCTGGGTTGGCCTTTCAAGAGGGCCCAAAGTCAGCCCATTTTGGGGACTCCTAAGACCCCTTCTAGCCCTAATGCTCTCATTTGTCTCCTTTTCTAAAAAACAGTTCCCTCCCTTCCGCCAACTCTTGAACAACAGCTCTGCTAAGGCACCAGTTTTTGCCTCCTTGAGTTAGTGAATCAACCTTGTTCGGAGTTGCTTGAACTCATATCTCTATGTAAGTAGACCTCAACTTTCTTTTTCCAGTTGTTTTGTTGTGGCCCTGCCTAGGGTTCGTACTAGTAACCCTGTTTTGATTCGGTATCAATATTTACAATTTCTAAATCTGTCGTGGTGCTGTGGTGAGCTTTTGTTAGGACTCTCTTTTCCTTTAGTCTTCTTTCTCCAGGTAAGGGAAGCTAGGGTTTAGGACTTTTAAGTTATTTTGCTTACTCCTTATCTGTTTTTTGTGTTTCTGATGCTTGAATGATGTTGATGGTTGCATGAATTTGTGTGGTTGTGTGTGTTTCTGGTTGAACAAGGTGTTGCATGTGCAAACAGGTGAGAAACCTGCTGATCTCGCCTAAACGGGTGACCCTTGCCTAAGCGAGAGTAGCAGGAACTCACCCTGGTTCCAGCTCAAATTGTCACTGAGGCAACTAATTGTCTTTTGAGCGAGAAGTAGTCTCACTTAGGCGAGACACTTTCGCCTGAGCGAGAACTTGCTAGAACCTTGCAGCACCCACTGTTGAGCTCTCGCCAAGGCGAGAAGGGCTCGCTTAGGCGAGAAGGGCTCGCTTGAGCGAAAGGACCCCTTTTGCTTGAGCGAGAACCTTAAGCTTGGGCGAAACACAGGCAGGAGGCGTTGTGTTGGCTGATGATTGTTCCATGTGTGTTTTATTTACTTTTCCTTGCTCAAAGTATGTGACCATATCAGTTTTGTATGCTTTAATGGGACTGAAAACGAAAGTGTTTGTATGGAAAACACGACTTGTTTGGTTGGTGGTGGATTAGCATGAAAATTGAATGTATTGAGATGGCATGTGGAATTTGCTGGTAAAAGAGTTTCAAGGGAAACTCTTGGTGATGGTGGTTAGTGTATACCTTGATATAGGAGATGTCTAGATAAATGAAGGTATCATGAACTCTAATAATCGTTCATGCTCACATAAAGCAGAATGATTTAGGTGGTGAGAGTGGCAGGAGGTCCTAGTCTTGGGACGTATTGAGCCCAGGACATTAGAGGACTAACCCTGTGTGTGGTTGGGTGATAACCCCTTGCGTATAGACTCTACAGAGTTTAGAAATCAGCACAAGTGCATACTTCCTTTAGAATTCTATATCAAGAGTATGATCCGGATATTGAGTCAAAGAGTCTTATATTTGTTTGCTTTCACATGATTTGGATGCCTATTGCTTTCTATAATTTTGACCTGAGGTAACTTTTATTTGCTCTATAACATGATTAAAAAAATTTTGCTCTATCTTACCCTTTCTTTTGGTGTATGTTTCGTTGTTTGGCTTTTCCTTTTTGCAATGATCACCAATACTATTGGTGTGAGCAAATGTGGAAACCCTTAGTGGTTCTCAGGATGGTGAAGATGCTGCTGTGTAAGGTGGTCCCCATCGTCTGGGTTGTGGCTCACTGTTGAACCCCTCTTGAAGAACTCTTAGTTTAGTTTAAATTCCTTGCTCTATGACCAGTCTTTTGCAAAAATAATTGTATTCCTAGTATTTTGTTTCTATGACATAGTGGTATGTCTTAACTTTATCCTAGTATAACTATGGGTGACTGTATTAGTAGATCTTCCTTACTTTCTGTCTTATGCTCTATTTCATATTATAATTATGTGATGTTTTAATTTTAGTAGATTTATTCTATTTAAATGGAATGTCACATGTAACTTCACATTTATTAAAAAATAATTATTTTTATATTTATAAAACTTTGATTATTACACCTTGATATACGAATTTAACTTAAATATGTAAACTTGTGAAAAGAATGTACTATCTGACATATACAGTCTTGTGAGATCTATCAATAAGACGATGTACAAATAAATTTTCCTTGTTCTTCTATAAGATAACTTCATAAACGTGAAAGGATTTAAAAATCAATGTGAGAATTCTGAGTTTCCACCAATGTCTCAAGAAATATTAGAAGAAGTTGAAAAACACTCTAATTGCATATTATATTTGATAATATATCACCAATCGAGGCATTTCTATGAAGTTGCCCCTTTACTTTTTGATTTTTATCTTTGGATATGCAACACTACTAGTCATATTCCATTGTAAATATTTTATTATATCTGCATAATATTTTTATTTTTTTAAAAATCAATTTTCTTACCTATTATTTAAAAAAAAATATCTAAAATTTTAAATTTTTGGAATATGAAACTTATCTGTAATTCTGAATATATTATAGGAATAGTTACTGACATAAAATGAGGACATTATTCTTCTAAATTTTGGCTATATATGCGACTTGTCAGTACAAATACGAAAAGCAATATTTGCATAGTAATTTCTTATTTAAAGAAGAAAATTAACAGTAGAACTAAAATTATTCGTCTAACTTTACAAATAAAAAATTTACTCCAAAAATAATTAAAATTCTTAAATTATAAATTATATAAGTTAAAAAATATGTTTTAAAATTTTAACAACATTTAATAGCTGGACCCATTCGCGACCTTTTTGCTTACCCTTAGAAGCGGGTTTTTCTTTTATTGTCAATGCACCAACCACAGGAAAAAAACACGTTGAAGGAACTTTTTCAGAAATATTTTTAAAAAACAAAAAATACTGATTTAATCTTTATCCATTCAAATTACTTTTTTATATAAATTTAAACTATTAATCTAGAATAATTATTTTAGAAAGGCATAATCTACTTTACACAAAAATCAACTTTAATCCATAAAAAAACATTTTTATTATTTTTCTTTTCCTAAATGAAAGTTTTGTAATTATATGAATTTCTGGCGAAGTTCCTGGAACCAAAAAGAATATGGATAATATTATAGCAAGACCCTACTTTCTTCAGTTGTCTCTGTCATTTTCTTTCTCCAACACTGGCCACCGATTTCATTACTAATGTGAACAATGTTTTTTTCTGGATAGAGATACGTTTAATAATCAACTAATTATCATCTTCCAAATAACTCAAAAAAAAATGTCTTCATATAAAAGTTGACGTGGAGGTTGGTTTTAACAAATGAATGTTACAATTAATTGTAAATTTAGATTGATATGCAATTAAAATTATACTAAGACACTATTAGTCAAAAAGAACTGTGTAACTAATTTTTAAATAATTTATCTTTGAATTTTGAGTAACACAACACAAGTGATTAAGAAGAAGACAAATATTAATAATAAAATAGTTAAATATAGTTTTAGTTAATTATATGAAATAGATTTCGTCTTTGTTTAAAATTTTAACATATTATATTACACAAATTTTAAAAATAAATAGAGAAAATCTTTTTACTTTGATCACATTAAAATTTTTAAATGTATTTCATATTAATATTTGAGTGATTTATTTCATTTAACATGTTCTCGTTTCAATATTAATTAAAAAATGTGTTTGATATGTTAATAAAAATTTAAGTAATTGAATTAAAAAGATTATATTTATTCACTTTTAAAATTTTAGAACTCAAATATTTCAAAGTTTAAAACGAAAACTAATTCTAATTTTGCGTTAAAATTAAAGGTTAAAATCATATGTAAAACCTATAATAGAATGATTACGATGAAGTTATACCATACATGTTCATACCAAAATGAATGGAAGCATTAATGAGCAAATTAACGAGTATATAAGAAAAAGAACATAACATATAACTATATGTATGTGACTAACTTATGTAGTCATCAAAGGTTAAAACATGAAGTTCCTATGAGATTTGAGTAGAAAAATTTGCTTCATACATGACTAAAAGGTATCTTCGTAGATGGATGAAAGAAGATATTTAAACTATTTTAAGTCTCGACTTCTAAACGATATAAGAATATTGAACGTGTAATAGCAAAATTCTAAACCTAATAATAATTTGGTTGATTAACTGCAGAAATCCATCGTGGGACCACTACATACATTATTCTGAGTGGAAGTTTGGACCAAGCAAAGAGTGAAGAGGGTTGAGGAGTTGGGATGAAGAAGTTGTTGCATGCATGGGGAAGAACGGTGGTGGCGGAAGGGGTTGCAGGAGTTTCAAGCTTTGTCTCCTTTTCATCATCTTCTTCTTCATAGATAGTTTCTAGGGTTATTTGGATCTGTAATTTGGTGACAGTGGCCAAAGAATGAGGAGACACTGCACAGAATGGGGTTAACAATGAAGTTATGTTGGACATGCTTACTCCTACTGATGATGACTTTGCTCAAAGAAAATTTGTGGTATTCCAATTTCCTCTTCTTCGTATCTCCTTTTATACAATTACTTACACAAATTGACCCTTATTTCTCCATGTAACTGCAATAATGCCATTATTAACATTGCTAAGGAATTAATATATATATTTTCTTTTTCAGTCGAGATGGTCAATTGTTCAATTTTTTCTTCTTCTATAATTAAGATGTCTTTTTTTCATTAATGCAACGGTGGTGGATTCAGATATCTGCTTAATAAATATCAATCTATTTAGATTTTTTTATGTGATTCTTTAATGAATATCTATTATGGGTTAATTTGTTGGCCAGAGACATACTCTGTTTTAAATATTGATGTTGTTATCGTTTTAGGTTTTCTATTTGTATTCAGATTTTGGAGGAAATGGCCTCAAATATATAGTAAATAATGACTAATACATCTCACTCATGAGATCTGATCCTTCACTTCTAAACTGATTCCGGGTGAAAATATTGGTTCATGCAGTCCGGTTCGACCAATCAAGTCGAAAATTGTGCCAATCAGTTTCCATATTTTAATGTTCACAAAACCAGTTCTAAATTTCAAAAAATTACATAAGTGCTAAATTAGAAAATTTTAAAGTCGTTGTAATAATTTTAGAAAATTAGTCCACCTAAACCTGTTTGACTCCGAAATAACCGGATGTAATTAGGATCTATTATAAGAATGTCAGCGGGTGGATAGAGTACGGTTAGTGACTCTCCTCGCTGAATAAATATTTGTCTCATACCCGTACTTATATTTATGTGGGTATTTATTATACGGGTATCTGTATATTTTTTTAATATCCATGAGTACCCGCAGTTTTTTATGAAAGAAAAATTTAATGTTTAACAACAAATTTTAATCATAAATTCAAATAAAAATACAATGAATAACATTTATAAAGTTCAAATAAAATGTAAATTACTTTGAATAGTATTGAATGACCATTTACAAATAAATGGAGATTTTTTAAAACTAATTGATAAAAAGTAGCATATTCAAAATCAACGTGTTAACGTTTTAATCATTTCATTTATTTTATTTTTCTTAATTTAAATTAGAGTATAGCGGGTATGAGTATCCTATCTACGGGTACGGATATTATGATACCTATACCCGCCACATTAACATACGAGTATACAAAATGTTTGTACCCGTTATTTGCAGATATCCATTTTTAATATTAATTTCCTACCCGTTATAGATTTTATCCGCGAATACTCGTGAGTACAAATTTTTTGTTATTCCTAAAATTATTTAGACTCAAACATTATTTTACCAGCTTTAATATGTATATAAAAGATAACATTTTAAATGTTAGATGGATAGAGATAAAAGATGTTATAAATAATAATTTAAATATATTTCTCTTACAAAATTAAAAACGTTAACTTTATAAGTAGGGGAATGAAAATAAAATATAGTTTGTGAAGCAAATGTTAAAATGTTTTATTATAATTAAAATAAACTATTTTAAAATACTATTTATCCTCTTTTTTCCAATGATTACCAGTACGTATAATATTCTTAAGTTGACATGAATACTTGAAAAGACTGTTGATCCTTTTTGTAACTACCGTACTAAATACCTATGGCACCTACGAATAAAAATCATAAAAAAAAAAAAAAAAAAAAAAAATTTAAATTTTATTTTTTTTTTTTTTTTTTTAATAATTTTTATTTATTTTTTTTTTTTTTTTTTTTTTT
>Ga0214544_1004383_pt1 | contig 28423 bp, 11 predicted proteins | sample CNSS3metaG_FD_160074 | JGI IMG/M metagenome (GOLD analysis project Ga0214544, IMG submission 160074) | Root nodule microbial communities from cowpea collected in UCLA plant growth center, Los Angeles, California, USA - CNSS3 | ecosystem: Host-associated > Plants > Roots > Nodule | place: USA...
TAGAAGATCCTTTTCTTAAAGTTCAACGAGTTACATGAGAAATTTCCTATTAATTATTTAGAAAGGTTTTCATATTTATATTAAAAGAAATAGCTGAAAATTTTAGTTTTTATTTAATTATTGATGAGTTCAAGAATTAAAAAAATAATACTTTAGTTATGTGTGATTTTTTTTGTAGTTACGGATATATTAAATTATGTATTATTTTTTATTGTATAATGACAATAATTAAAAATATAAATTTTGAGTACATTTTTTGGCTCCCCCAATATTACTGGACAAGATCCGTCATTGTGTAACACTATTCTAACAACCATATGTAAGGTTATTTAACTAAGGACAATTGAAAAAGTTAAAGATGTCATTCCTCTAGTCCTCTTACCTGCAATGGAAGTTCAATTAGTAGTAGAGATACTTGAAATAATCATTGTTTGACCTGCAATCATATTTATGGTTATTTCAAAATTCTTAACAAGTCTATTTTTGATCCATTTCTCTTTACGTATATTTGTCTTATTTTAGATTATTTTATGATGTTAATTTTTTTTCATTAATTATGTAGGATATTAGGAGAAGACAAAAGAAAATAATTGCACCTAATGTTTAGCCCTAAGCCATAAACCTAACTCTAGAAAACAAACGGTTATATAATCCATAAATTGGTTAGGGTTCACATGACTTGCTTTAGACATATTGTGTTATACCTTGGGATGTAACAACCTTTGGCATCAACAATGATAATGTATCATTGTACACAAATATGTAGGTTATCTCTAAAATCATCCAAAGTAATCAAATGTTGATCGTTATAATTATACAACTATAGATAACATAAGTACATTCAAACTCTAGATTCATTGAACTTATATGTTTGGTGAAAAGGGTACATTGAAACCGTTATTTATGTTAACAATATAGGTATATAAATAAATTAATTATAAACATGAGACATGTTGATTTGTATGATTTTTTTGAGTCTCAAGTTATACAAAAAAGTTTTTTTAAAAAAAACTAAATAAGATTTACAAGACTTCTTATATAAATTCAAAAGTAATTCACTCATTATTTCAATATCTTTGATTTAGGTCTCATTGACAATCGATGATTATATGTCTAACATACAATATGTGTAGTATGGTTTTGTTCATCACATAGACAAGCAAATCCATTATATCTCTTTGTATCTGTTATTAAAGTCATCACATTATAAAATTGTCCCTCCTGCTGGATAGCGAATCTTGACTAATAATTTGAGAGAAACAAAATAATATACTCAAAATTTATATATATTATCATCATAGTTATCTTTAAGAAACATAATTATAAAAAAAAATATATATATATATAAGAAAATAAATATGCGATAAATAACTCATAATTAAAAACAGATTATAAAATACACATAATAATCATGATTCCATTTTGTGTTCATAAAAAGAATTTCCATAAATAATTATTTTGAAAAACTAAAAGTACTTAAATTAGTTGCACGACAAGAACTTGAAAAAGAAGATAACATATATTCAAATTCTTATATTTCAAATATTCTTAACAAATGAAAAAAAAAGTACACATGAAATATTAAAAAGTCGTGTATCATAAATATTATATTATAAAAATAATATTTTACTAGAGGAAGTGGGACTTACATAAGAAAACATATGATGAATGAATAGAAAGAATGAATATAAGTTTTTGTTTACTTTTTATTCAAAAACTAGAAAAGAATACAAACAATGAATGGATTTGTATAAGATTTAAAGACAAAGAGAGTATATAAAAATATTTTAATTTTTTATATGTAATAAAAAAATTACAATTATTTTTTTTATTATTATATTTAAGAAATTAAATAGAAATACTTTTTATAATATTATTACAAAATAGTTTTTATTTATTTTTAAGGTATCCGCGGATAAAACCCCCAACGGGTTGGAAACGGATATTAAAAATGAATACCCATTATCCGTGGGTATAGATATTTTTGATACCCGCATGTTAACAGGGCGGGTACGGGTATCATAGTATTTGTACCCGTGGATACCCATACTACTTTAATTCACACAAATACCCTCATATAATTCTGGCCTATTTTTTTCTAAGCTGCACATCTTGTGTTGTCTTTTGTCTTTATTCTTCCAGCTTCAAGTATTGGTACGTTGTATTCTTCCAAGTATATCCCTTGACATTCTTCTCATTCTTCTCTTCACTACAAAAAATTGAGGTAAATATGACGATTTTAATATGGCGGTTATGAAAAACCGCCATAATTTGCTTCATAATACGACAGTTTTATAACTGCCACATTTTGTATGCAAAATATGGCATTTACAAACGCTGCTATACTCTTATTATAGATTTCTCTCGCGGCCATCTTTCCCATGTGGCGCCATCTTTCCCTCTTATTTATTCACCTCTTTTTTTATTATAGATTTCTTTTATTCACCTCTTATTTATTTACTTTTTTTTATTCACCTTTCACTTAATTATAAAATTGAATTTTAATGGTAGAGACAAGATAAAACTCTCTCAAATCTATCAAATGAAAGACAAAACCCTACAAACTCTGGATGTTTTCATTCATGCCATTAAAGTCACAATCGTTTCCACAACCCCTTGTCGTTTCCAAACCCCTCACCGCCGGAGATAAGCTTTTGTCGTTGCTCAACATTTCCACATAACTTCGTCGCGACTTCCTTCCCACTTCAATTGCGACCTAACAACGACTCGACGTTTCCAGCACTCCACCTTTCCACAACATCTCGTCATCAACCAAGACCAGCACATTGGAGATCGACTCCCTTGCAACTCCTCGCTGCAAGTGGAGTTCCTCGTGACTTCCTTCGCCATGCAGATTGGGGACCAACAACGTGTGCTTTGCTGAATAGTGTCGAATAGGGTTTTCGATTTCGCTTCAGTCGCGAGCCATTTCTCCCTCGTATTCACTGCATTGCGTATTCCTCCACCGCCCAAACCCTCAACGAATTAGGCACACTAGCAGTCTCCACGAGAACAGGTTCAATAATATAAAAATATTATATTAATGGAAAACAGGTTCAATAATAATGGAAAGTAGGTTACATAAAAATAATATAAAAAAATCACATTCAAATTATGGCAGTTGAAACGTCGTATAACGCATCCATATAGTGCAAATAATGACATTTCTAGGTGTTGTATTTGGCATGATAATTATTTAAAAATAAAAAAATTAAGACGGTTTTAACTATCATTTTGCGCACAAAATACGGCGATTTGAACTGTCATTATTTGCGCAATGCATTTAATGGCGGGTGTTGCGGCGTTTCGTCCAAGACTGCCATATTATTCATTGTAGCGGCAAGATATATGGCGGTACCCGTACCTGCCATACACGCAAAATATGACAGTCAAAACCACTGTTTTATATCCCAAATAACCGCCGTATTTAACAAATTTTTTTGTAGTGCTTTCCTTTCTTTAAAATTGGGCATATACATCAAACCCTCTATAGACAATGACGTTTATGGTATTCTTGTTGTCAAATGATAGAATCAAAATAAGAATATTTGGCATGTAGCAATTGAGGTTTATTATTTGTTTATTTTGTTTATTTTTCAGGAATCAATAGGAGAAAGTGGGCTTGTTGATCAAAACACTAATTAAAGAATTTTCATTGTGTTGAACGTCATTTTATATTTACTTTTATAATTATTTGAAACTTGAGTTTATTTGAAATTTATTTAAAATTTATGACAATGATATATTTTATTTTATTTGAATTTATGATTAAATATTTATTTTTTAAATAATTTTGTAAATACCCGTGGATACCCGCGGATATGAAAAAACTAGGCGAGTACCCGCATAACGGATATCCGACGGATATGGATACGAGTACGGTGCAGATATTTATCCAACGGGTAGGGTACGGGGGAGCTACTACCTGTACCCTACCCGTCCCGTTGACATCCCTAGTTGTGTCCTACAGTGTCACGTGCCATGTTATTGTCACATGACAGTGTTTGTTTTCAATTTAGTCCCCTTATTTATAATTTTTATCCAATTTGGTCCTATCTTTTTTTAAAATGAAGCAATTAAGTCCTTCTCCATTTGAGACAAAATTAATAATTAAACTTAATTACAATTTATATAAACATGTTAAAATATTTTGAAAACATTTATATATCAAATTATTCCACCTATATATTCAAAATATTCTTTTTCACATTTTTACATAAAAAATTCCCTATTTAAACTTATAATTTTTTTAAATATTAAAAATGTAAGTCAAGTGACACTTGTAATTTTTAAATGTTTAATGTGACAAATATTTTTAATGTGACAAGTGTCATTTTATATTTACATTTTTTAATATTTTTAAAATATTATAAGTTTAAATAGAGATTTTTTTTAAATGTAAAAATAAAATTATTTGAATATTTAGATGGAGTGATCTGATATATAATTTTTTTTAAAATTTAACATGTATATATAAATGTATATATAAGTTGTAATTAAGTTTAATTACTTATTTGATCTCAAATTTGAGAGAGACCAAATTGCTTCATTTTAATAAAAAAAAAGGACAAAATTGGATTAAAATTACAAATAAAGGGACTAAATTCAAAACAAACACTATTAGGTGACAATAACATGACACGTGGCACTATACAGACACGAAGTTGACGTCAATTTAATGAAAAAAACTAAATTGAACATATTGGAGGACTAAATTGAACAAATGAAAAATTATGGGTCTTTTTAAAAATTTGAATAAAATTAAAGAACCAAATTAGGTAATAAACCTATATAAATATAGAAAATGTAATTCTAAAAATATGGGAGTCCATTACATAAATGCCAATGTTCCCAATCTCGATTCGTTTTTTAAGTCGTACTACATCAATTCTTGCTCCAACTAATGAACACTAATTACATTGATTAATCATACAAAGTCTCCCACTTTTTATATTAATAACATTTACATCAAATTTGCAACCAGATGTGTCAAATTGTCTAATGTCTATTAGTCAGCTTTAATCCACACTTCATTAAGTCCCCAAATGAGGGATTACTGAAAATTCACATATCCCAAAGTCTCTTCCTCTCAAGTGGGTTAGGGTTAGGTTAAGGTAGGTTTGGCCCTAATAAAATATTTTAATTAACTCTTAAAAAAAATATTCTTGGTTTGAGTCAAAAATCAAGCTGAGTCATCGTAGGTCGGCCCGACGATGGAGATGGGTCAGTCCAGGCCGAGACTAGAGATTGGTCGGGTCAGGTTGAGAGTCGAGATGGGGCAAGCTCTGCCGACAATCGAGATGGGTTGAGCTGAGCCAACAGTCGCGACAGGCTAACCTGAACCGACCACCAAGACGGGTCATCCCGATCTGTCGACCGAGAACGGGCAGGCCCAAGCTGACAACAAAGATGGGTCGGCCTGAGCTAACGATCGAGATGGGGTACGTTAGGCTGACGCTCAAGATGGTTTGACAATCAAGGCATGTTGGTCTAGGTCAACGGTCAAGACGAGTCGGTCTGGACCAACGATCGAGACGAGTTGACACATGCCAACGACTAAGACAGGTCGACTCAGGGCAACTCTGGAGATGAGCAGGTCCATGCCATCAACCATTTCAGATCAAGGATTCCAGGTTAGGGGAGTTTCAATTTTAATTAATTTTCATTTTAGTAGTAAAGGTGAATATATACATATAATATATAGATGTGTGATTGATGAGTATGTTTGTGTAGTGCTTGTTGAGCCATGTTGAATATATAAACCTATATATGTTAGCTCGAATGTATGATGTTATAAGTGTGTGAAAAAGGCCATTAGTGATGCTATCATTGTGACCGAGTGTTGCATGATCATGACGGATTTTGGGCAAATATGGGAACATGATAATCATACTTTAAATGTAAGGGGAACTATTCATTATGTTTTGACCTGTGCATGAATGAATGTGCTTTGCCATGTATAATTGTATGAGAGTTTACCCAATTCCACGTCATTTTCGTAAGTTTCTGGCTTTCCGCCTAGAAACCGCCTGGCGGGCATGATGATGCCGCCAGGCGATGCGTCAGTAGTGACCCAGTTACTGGGTAGCGTCATGAACCCCCTAGCGGACAATGAATTTCCGCCAAGCAACGCGAAGCTGTTCTGTTTTTTTGTGTTGTTTGGCGTAAGAGTCATTGTGATTTCTGGAAACTTGTTTATGTACGTTGTGTGTGATGATTTATGCTTTAATATGAATGGGATTGAGTGTATGATGAAACTTTGGACCAAGGGTGCATGGGTGAGCATGGAATTATGAGAAGGGTTGAAGGAGGACAATTAGAAAATTGATTCCAATGTCTAAGAGTTATTTAAGTTTGGCATTATTCATGCATGTGTATTTTTGGGAATGCGTATGAATTCTGATTAGTGTATGGCGATATGAGATGACGGAGGAGCGAAGGGGACTCACGCAAGGAAGAAAAGGGGAATTCTCCCAAAATTTGATACATCGCCTAGCGGCGCATGATCTGCCGCTAGGATATAGCTGGAATTTCCAGCTTGGCAATGGGCAGCACTGAATATCGTAGTTTTGGGGTCTGGTTCGTTAAGTCAAAATTGGAGGGATGAGAGTTTTGTGCTTAAGTTTTACTGAATCAAAATGCAGAAATTGATAGTGTATGAAGAATGTTTATATGAGGCATTGGATTTGATGGTGATTTACATATAATTTATTGAGCATTATACAATGAAGGAACACTTGGTGAGTTAGAGTCATTAAATCGAGGAATTTGCAATTGGAATTTTAAGTACTTGATTTATAAGAGGGTGAGAGGTTGTCAAGGGTTCGACACTGGGGAACGAGAGTGTGATAATACCTTGGGAGGTATTTTGGAGAGTGCAGGATTGTCTACTTTGGGTGCTAACACCAGTGAAGTTTCGCTACTGGTGTAGCGCCTAGCAGCACGGGTGTGGTCGTCAGGCGGTAGGCTATCAGAGGTGCTTTCTGCAACAGGTTGCGCCTGGCGGCAAGGTGTGCTCCGCCAAGCGATAGACCCTGCAATAGTGGGTCTATGAGAGGCATGGCGCCTAGCGGTGAGGAGGTTTCGCCAGGCGGTCTGCACAGGTTTCGCCTGGCGGCGCGTAGGCAGCGCCAAGCGATAATGCTGCGATTAGTGGCTTGCGCGTGTTACTTTTACGCAGTGATGTGATACTTGGATCAAGGGATGTTGTGCCATGAGCGGGTAGGTTCATGGATGGTGGTGAACACGTGATTATATGAGCAGGGAGGTTCATATCCTGATACTCTCGTGTGGGGATATGAGCGAGGTAGGTTCGTATGTTTTGTGCTCACACTTGAGAGATGCTGCGTGCGGGGAGGTACGTAGCTGGTGGATCATGTGTGTTGGACTACGGGTGGACATGTTTGTCGAGCAGGCCTACGAGCGGGGAGGTTCGTAGAATAGAATTACGAGCGAAGAGGTTCGTAAAGGCGGGACCACAAGCAGGAAAGTTCGTGTGAGTATCATAAATCCTGAATCCAAGGCTAACTATTTGTGTGATTTGAAGGTTGAAAAGCCTTGGCGTATTAAAGTTTTGGCCAAGAACTAACTAGACTAAATTAGTTGGGTAATTGATATTTTTAAGGTATGTGTTATTTCATTATGAGCTCACCCTTTATGTTTGTGTTTGACGATGATCGTGTGACTCGTTACACAGGAGCAGATGATATTACAGGTGATGCTGGCTATGCATAAAGACGGAGAGAGGGCTACCTTGGGGACTTGAGCTAGAAAATAAATTATGTTTTCTTCTATTTTGTAGGATTTTGGAAATTGTAATAAGATTATTACTTTATCTTTAATCGAATTTTGGCGCATTGAATAATGATTTAAATTTTCCCGTGTTTGGAAATAATAAATTTTGTTGTTTAAGCTTCATTTCTTATTTATTTATTTTAATTAAGTAATTTTCAGTAGGAACGTTACAATGTACCTACAAAAGAGACTCAAAAGCTAAAACTCTCCTCAAGGTCAAATGTGATATTAGTGATTAATGAATTGTGTACTTTAATTGTAGGGGTCCATTTATACTTGTAATAACTATCTGACTCTTGTCTTACATGTATTACCTTGCTAGTTTATGGGCCTTAAGTCCTCTTATTGAGTTTATTTGGGCCTGGCCCTATAAGCTCGATTTCCATCGATGAGTTTTATTGAGGATTCCCTCATATTTGTCTAAGTTATTCTTGAAAGGGTTGTATACATACTAGTTTACTAGTTTCCTGTAATCGCAGGCGTATACGCTTGACAGAGAAGTAATAGACCTTGTCTAACCTTTATGGAATGGGTTGTATACAACCTATCTTGTTTCTTGTAGTATTGGAAGTGTCCGGCTTATTCTATCTAGAGCTGTCAAAATGGGTTGGAACCCGCGAGCCAACCCGACTCACCACGGATTCGGGTCGGGTTGAGTTGAAATTTTTTTACAAATTTCAATACGGGTTGATTTTTTACCTGGCTCATCCGGGTTGAACCCGTGGTGATCCAGGTTGGCTCACCAACCTGTAGATAAAAGGGTCACATAAGTGTTTTTTATTAAGTTGGACTTTATATTTGGGTCATGTTATGTTGTTTTTTTTAGCCAACACATAAATAATTTGTAATTTTTTTATTTTGGTTTGTATTTGGATTGTATTAAAGTTTATTTAGATTTTAATTAGAATTATAATTTAGTTTTGATTGAAAAATAAATAAAAAATTATATTTTTTTAATTAAGTGAACCTGTGAATCAACCCGTTTAATCTGTCAACCCGTGGTGGGTTAAGCCGGGTTCAAATTTTTTTAGCTCGCTAAAAAATGAGTTGGATTGGGTTGATTCACTAAATCATCAATTCATATTAAATTGAGTCAGATCAGACCAAATTATCCATTTTAACGGGACCAAATTATCCATTTTAACGGTTCCAATTCAATCGCTTGTGATACAGGGAGTATTCGGCCAATTCTAGCCATTGTGATATAGGAAGTATCCGACCTATTCTGGTCCTTGCGATATTGAAAGTATCTGACATATCCTGTCCCTTGTTATCTGGGAAGTATTCGACCTATACTGATCCTTACGGTACACATTTTATTATCTAACTACTTTCATTTTATAATTTTCCCATCTAAATTTTTATATTTTACAATCAAACATTTTAATTTTCACACATTCTGCTGATCGCGGTCAAATATATAATAGAATGATGATGAGACGCCACCAAAAAAATAACAGGACAAAAAGCAAATCGATTTTGTTTCAGCATCAACTTTTACAAAAAACTGTTTTGACTTTATTTTATTTTTCTACAATTTTTTTCTTGACATATATATCATCACTCTTAGAAATTTTAAAATCTAATAAAATTGAAAAAAAATAACAAAAAATAATTAACTAGTAAAAATGCACTAAACCTCTCAATTCACCCCAACACTTATAAGAATAAAAAAAACAATTTCCCACCTGAGCAATTTATGTGGATTTATGTTGATCGATCCATCAAGATCATAGGTATTGTTGTTGTCAAAATGTCAACTTAGAACAAGCTTTTGGGTCTTGTGTTTTGATTATAAAGATTTGACAAAGTAGAAATTTACATGAAGACAAGGAAAAAAATAAAAAAAGATATGATAGATATAGTATATTGAAAATCAAATTTTCTAAAAACTTATGTCATTTTCTTTATAATATTCTTTTATATTTTTTGTTTATGTCACTATCTCCTTCTATTTAACTTCTAATTAAAGGAGGCTATTCACCTTTGATTGCTCCCCAAGTTTGAAACTAAGAAGTTTTTATAATAATTTATTGTATTACGCATAACTAACCAACCCAAACTCCTCCTCTAAGTCGCCTTTCATTATCATAAATGTTGCAATTAATAATAGAGAAACTTTTAATTAAATTTTTAAATTTATGTTCTGATGTAAGTACAGAAAATTTCTAATCTAATTTCTGTTTTTTGTGATTTTCACTGACCCACTTCTTTTGTTTTTTATTTTGTTACGGAGTTAAACACGAGAATTGTATGCATAAATGCCCCATAAAATTACAAAATGCAAAATCTAGATATTGCATATAATAAATTAGATATTGTGTTTCTTCCTAATGAAAGGAGCTTACAAATAATAAAACACTCGGTATAATTCCGTTATAATTCTGGTTAAGAAAATGTATTAGTTCGATCACACTTACGTCATTTTACTTTTCCTTTTTAACTCCTTAATTAGAGTTAGTTAGTGTTGAAAGTTCAAAATATTAATTAAAATAAGGAATAATACATTAAATTGAGATAATTAAATTATTTTTACATGCATAAGTATTTATTATTATATACAGACATGGACAGCTTTTAAAAAGATTAAATTACCCTTATGGTGTAATTGGAGTTGATAATTACTGAAATGGACAACTTTTAAAAAAATTACAGATATGAAAAAATCATACCAAGCCTATACCCTTATGGTGTAATGTTGATAATTAATGAAATGGACAACTTTTATGACTTCAAAAGAAGAAGTCGTATGTAACGAATACGACTTCACTAAGAATGAAAAAGTCATAAATAGTAAAGACGATTTTAACGTGATATAATTTGATAAATATTAATTAAACAGTGTATTCTTATTTAATAAAAAAAAATCATGTGAATTGGGCGACTTTGGAAAATAAATCATATTATTCATTTACGACTTCATGGGTACAATAATCGTGTTCGGTCTGCACGACTCCCCTAGCGATAAAAATGAACTTAAGTTGTATATATGGGGCACAAAGACTTCTTTTTTTTTTCTTATACGAGTTACTTGTACTTTTTTTTAGTTGACTTGTACTCATAATTAAACATGATAGTTTTATTATAATTTAATCCAACATGAGGCCTAATTCTTTTATACATAGGTTGTATTAAAACAATATAATAACATAAATAAAAGATGACGTATTATTAAAAAATTAAAGAAAAAAACTACTAATAGGAAAAATGATAAAATATATTATAAATGATGATATTAATTTTAAATTTCTACAATAAGTATAGAAGTAATGATTTCCCTATTCTCTAAATGGTCATTTTTTTTCTATTATGACCTTCACTTCTATAATAGAAATTTTTTTTGCTTCTTTGAAATTGGGTGATTCATTTTATTATGGATACCATTGGTAGGAGACTTTCCTGACTCCTTACGTCGCATGCAAGGTCAGATATGAAATCCAGTCATGTATATATATGGATCATATTCAACATATGCCTTCTTATTCTTCGTCACACCAAGCCCTCATGTTAAAAAATGATTAAAAAAATAATACTATTAATAATAATTAGAGCAATAATAGCACTAAAACACACACACATATATAAATAAATATATATATAAATAAATATATATATATATATATATATATATATATATATATATAAATAAATAAATATTAATCAGAGATAAACAATTATAATAACAATAATAAATAAAAAATAAATAAGGAAAATGAGTAGAAATATCCTGGGTTGAGACATGCATAGCGTTATCCTTAGAGAGAAATGTCCCTACTATACAGGGCAAAACAAAATCATATATGCTTCTCTCCAAGATACAACAACCCATTATATTGATCGAATGCAGCAAAGGATCTTCGAACCTTATGAACACCATTGTTTTGAGAGATAGTATACAAAAGAAAATAAGACCACTTTTGAGAAAACTCTAGTGTTTGTTGTGTCTTTTCCCATGCACCTAGGTGGTATTTATAGGTAAAAAAAGATAGACACACGAGTAAATTGTAATAAGAAATATAATGGTTAATCATAAATAGCAATAACCCATAAAATTAAAAGATCCATAAAAAAATGAGTAACAATGGAATTTTTATTTTAATTATTTATTTTTTAAATTATATTAAAATATTTCCAGCACCTCACACATACAACATGTTTCCTTCTCAACCAAATCTTGTTTCTGGTCCATAACATGTTTGCAACTTCAACATCAACACGTCCATCTATATACCATCCCACATCACCCATGCAATATTATCAACCCATGATACCATCTCAAGAACATGACAATGCTGAATAAGATGAAGATCAAAAAACTAATGATGACTGTATTCCATCCCCTCAATTAAGATCAAGAAGGCAAAAAAGAAGATCTCCTTGTAGAACATCGTGTCATAAATAAATATTTTAGTACAATTATATTATTACTTAAACTTTTTGTATGTACTAGTTTCATATTTAATCATTTATGTAGAACACTTCTCCTTTTTATAATTATAACTTATTAAATCTCATATTACTTCTTCTACAATATATCTATAAATATTCAACATATCATTTCATTAACTTTTCATTCATTTACGGTGCAAGTTATGTAATTTCTTTTTATTCTATTAATACAAATATATCTTTACAACAAAATTACCTACCATTCAAAATGACTCAAAACCTTCCCGCAACTTCATAAATATAACAAAAAACAGAAGTCGTGACACCACCAAATGACTTCAATTCATGATAAAAAAAACTGAAGTTATGCCCTCAACAAACAACTTCGTTTCATTTTGTCCACAAAAGTCGTGCAAACCAAGCATAACTTCCTTTTTTATAAAATCGTCCTATGCCTGTGTAAAAGTCGGATCAATCACATATGACTTCCCTTTTTCGATATAAAAAACAAAATCCATCCAATATTACAAGTTGTATAACTCATATACGACTTCACCTTTTGATAATAAAATCAAACTTAATCCTTTGATTAAATGCTAATCACCTTATTTAGTATTGAAGTCGTCTTTATTGTGTAGGACTTTTTCATTCTTGGTAAAGTTGTATTTTTACTGTGACATACGACTTCTTATAAAGTCGTGTGATGTTGGTACAATTTCCTCATGTATGTAACTTTTTAAAAATTACTCATTTTAATAATTATTAATGCAAATTCCACCATAAAAGTAAAAAAGCTTAAATTAACTTTAGATTTTTCTTTATTTTTCAATATATTATATCAATTGTATTTTTATTTCTTTAATAATGTTTTTACTTGTTCATTAATAACTTACTATTACTTTTAAAAAAATTATTTACTTGCTTACAATTTAATTTTATATTGTTTTTGAAATTGTAATTAAAATTTGATTAATTTATAAAGGGTTATTTTCAACCAATCACAAATGTTTTATTTTCAATTATTATACTTTTATATTATGACTATTCATTTTGTAACGTCCCAAATAAATAGATAAAGCTCATTTAATAAAAATGGCACATACATAATATGCAGAGGGTACAAAGATTTGGGATATGAAGTACTCCGTACCCCAACATATCCATAAAACATAAAAGAGGCCTCACACGGCTCAAAACAAAATGTACTAGTGAACTAATCGTACTAGGTCTTGTACAGATAAGAAAAACATAGCAAATAAATTCTTCAGCGATGGGCCCCATAGTGGACCCAATACCCGTCCAATCCATCAAGTTGTATCATTCCTATCATCATTACCACTGCCAGATGTTCTCCTATCTGCTCACATCAATAGAATTGGTGATCATCGCAATAAGAGAAGAGCCACATACAAGACAACCAAACAAGCCAACAGGGTAAGCTAGTGTAAAGAAAACTTATATCAAAACAGTCAACATGCAATCTCAAGTCAAACATGAATAACAGACATTCACACGTGGATTACCAAAATCATTTAAGACCCCCAAGACTTGACTATCCGGATACGCATAATGAGGCACCACCACGTGGCAGTGAAATTATGTCCTAGCAATGAGGCGTCACCACGAGACCTTCGCAGAATTATACCCTTACAAGAGGCACCACCATGTGGCCTTCGTGGAATTACATCCTGGCCGTGAGGCACCACCACGATACTCGCGTGGAATTACGTCCTTATATCGAGGCACCACCAAGGACTCCCCTTAAGAGTGTCCATGGGATTACGTCCAACAGATGAGGCGCCACCAAGAGCTCTCACTACAAGAGTCATGGAATTACGCCCTACCCACACTTTATACATCCCGCAACCCTTTTAGTAAAGCATTTAGATCAGACAAGCAAGCCACACATCAATGAACCATTCAACAATAGCACCAAAACCTGTACGCAGCTTCGCTCAAGCTAATAGGCCTCGCTCAGGCGAGAGAGGCCCTCTCGCTCAGGCAAAACCCTTCTCGCCTAGGCGAGAGCATGACAGGGAAACAATGGGTTCTGTTATGTCTCACTCAGGCGAGCCCCTTCTCGCCTCAGCGAGACTGCACCTCGCTAAAAAAGAAATGCTTGGGTGAGCCTCTATTAGTCTCGCCTAGGCGAGGCATGCTCGCTTGGGCGAGAAAACCAGTGCCCGCCACTGTTCATCCACACAACAGTCATGCAAACATCAAACCCAAAGGCCACAACGACATTTTCATCAAATCATAGTAGCATACAGTCCACAGAATCATACAATAATATTATAGCAAGCTAAAAATGACTAGAAACACGAACCCTAGCTTCCCTTACCTGGAAAGGGCTTATACGAGACCTCAACACCAATTGCGGAGTGCAACAGTCCGAGAAGCAGTCTCAGAAACTGGAAGAACAGCGGGGCAGTGAAAGAACAAAGTTACTATGGAACCCTAACAGGAAGAACACGAAAATAAGCTTCATGGAGTACAGGTACGAGCTTGAGAAACACTTACATGGAGCGAAAAACAAAACTGAGTCGAGAAATCTTTGGCCAAGATCGGAGTCAAGCCCTAGCAGAGTGTTCTGAAAGGAAGGAGGTAGCGCTTAGGGTTCTGTTTTGCAAGAATGAATCAGAATTGGAAACCCTAGCAGCTTTACGGCCTTAGCACCCTATGGGTCAGTCCTTAGGCCCAACAGATTAAGGCCAACCCTTAAACATTAGGACAGAAATAAAACCGGGCCTTACACATTTTATATTACATATTTTAAAATGGTTTTCTTTAATCGTATAGTATTTTAGTCCCCATATATGTCTTTTTGTTTCAATTTAGTACCTAAGTATGTGTATCTGATTCAATGTTGTCCCAATTTTTTTTTAATAATTAAAATATTTTTGTAATCCATTTTTTATAAGATTAAAATTAATTAAGTATAAATATATTTACAAAATTAAGTACTAATAGTTATAATGTTTCTCTCAATTTCAGACCAAATTTATTATTTGTATAAATGTTATACTAATATTTTTTATTAAAAACGACTTTTTAACATATTACTTTATTAATTACTTTTTTATTAAGTACTCATGTTTTGTTAATTTTTATTTTTTTTTTTCAAAATAGAACAATATTGTCTCTTACTAATTTTAAATCAAGATTTTTATTGGTATGAATGTTATACTAATTTTTTATTTATTAAAAATGACTTAATAAAATGACTTTTACCACTAAATTTTAATATAAATATCAAATACTTAATTTTTGTAAAACTTTTATACTTAATTACTTTTAATTTTATAAAAAAATATTTTAATTATTAAAAATTATTAGGTCAAAATTGAATCAAATACACATAAGTAGGTACTAAATTGAAACGAAAAAACATAAATGGGGACTAAATCGAAATCAACACAATGACATTTGACACGTGACATTACAATGCCACGTGGCACTGACAATGCCACGTGGCACTGACAATGCCACGTGTCACACACAGAAACTTGACACGTGGCATTTTTATTTTTATTTTTTAAAAAAATTAAAAAAAAATTAAAAATTAAAAAAAAATTAATTTTTAAAAAAAAATCAAAAAAATCACATATTGACACGTGGCACGTTGATTAACGGCGTTAGTCAACTCTGTTTGAAAGGGACCTAATTGAAACAATTTTCAAAAGTTGGGATGCAATTGACACTTTTTTAAAATTGGGTACCTATTTGACACACTAGCCACAAACTGGGTACTATACGATTAATTAAACCTAATTATTTTAAGTAGATATCATATTTTTATTATTTTAATTACTATAGTGGTTAAAAAATGTATTATAGAAAGCAATCCTTTTTTTTTTAAGTTTAATGTCCAAATTGTAAAAAAATATTTGTAATATATAATAGTTAAAATAAATAATATATATATATATATGTATATATAAAAATTGTTTTGGTAAATAAAATAATTAAAACTAATTATTGTTTATCATAATGAATATTTTACGTAACAAAAAAAATTATTTTGTTGAGTTGTTATATATATATATATATATATATATATATATATGCATGCTATATTATATTAATTTCTCTTATATAAAAATATGATAAAATCCTATCTTAGGAACAAAAGAACAAATAGTTTTAAACAATGGAAAAAACATAAAAGTCTTGAAAACTAGAGTTTTATGTAACTTTATTTTAAGTAAATTTTGCAAACTAGTAAAGAAATATTTACATACTAAAACTCATTAATGGGATCACAAATAAGTTTTCCTATTAGTGAAAAAAAAAGAAAAAAAAAAAGAGAGAAGTTAGAAAAACTTGACTTCCATTAATGTTTACCAACATGTACCTACACAATTGTTTTTGTGGTCAAGCCAACTATAACTAATTACATTCTTATGGTTTTTACCATGTGATGACTACACATTTGTGTGCATGCACGTAAGGCATAAGCACCTTAGAGAAGCCTTCAAAGATAAATTAAAAGATTGAATGCATGATGAAACGTGAGGAAGGTGTAAACGTGTGAAGAAGATTTGGACTCGTTAAAAGTCTAAAGTCTTCCATCCCAAAACCCTAATTAACATTATATATCAAACAAAACCATTTCCTACCTCATCATTATTTTAATTACCATGCTTTCAATTGCAACACCATCACTAACCATATTTCTATTCTCAATAACCCTTCATCTTCTTCTTCTTCATCATTCTAATAACCATGTTCATCACCCACTAATCTCATCAAATCCTTCTTTCTCACCCTCTCTGTTTCCATGGCCAAATCCAAAACCTCTCTTTTTCTATGTTGTTTTGGCTCTTCCCATGCCTTCGAATCTTCTCCCACAAAACCCTCTACTATTCCTGTCTCAAACATCAAGAAGAAAAAGAGGAAGAACAAAACTACTACCACAAGTTGTTTTTCATGGCTAAGAATTCGATTCACCAAGAAATCATCTCACAAAACGGTGCCGTTTGAAGCTTCAATTCACTCTCACCATGCTCATTATTCCAAGGTCAAGTCAAAGTCAACTCTTCCTCATAAGCCTCAGTCTCCGGCAACCACCAACCCTCCGCCGTCCACTCAGCCACCCGCCACACCCTATTATACCCCCACACAGGTGTTTATTCTAATCATCATCTTATCAAATTTTCATTTTGCTTTTGTAACATTATATTTTCCATTTTTTTACACATTTTTCAATTTATTAATTGTGATAACAAGTTTTTTTAAAAAGTTAATAGCTAATAAAATACCATCAAAAAGATCAAATTTGTAAAACTTGATAATAAAATGAGTTTACCTCATATATATATATATATATATATATATATATATATATATATATATATATTTACATTCAACCTTGTTACACATTTAATGGATTGGTAAAATGCATACAAAATAAAAATTATATCGTGACAAAATACGATTTTTTTTGAATAGTTGAACTTAAATAATTATAATAATAATACTAATTTATTATTATTAGAGTAATTAAACTATGCAAGTCAAATCTTTAAATAAAGAAATGTTAGTGACTATACATTATCGATATTAAAAAATTTAATTTCCCTCCATTAAAATAAATTGGGACTGGAGTAATAATTATTCTTTTTCAATTATTTACCGATTTCGATAAATTCGATGTTCTCAACTCGTTATATTCTTAAACTATGTTCCAGACAAGACACGGTTTAAAGAACAACGCAGAGGACACGCGTCAACAGGGGAGAGGTTCTCCTGCTCAAGCAAAACGGCAGGCGCGGCGGCTGCCGTCGACGGCGGTGCGAATGCAAACGACAGTTAAGAAGGCACGAAACGACGGTATTTTAGGCATGTCGGTGGTGGTGGTAACTTTGGTGATTATGATATTCTGGGGTCGTTTATGTGCCATTCTCTGCACTTCGGTGTGGCTCTACTGTGCTCCGCGTTTGGGGAAAATTGGTGGCCTAAACGACGACGGAAACCCCAAAACGACGTCGTCCAACGAGGTGGATTTGGATTCGGAGGAGTACAAGAAGAAAGTGATAATGGAGGGTCTGCTTGGGAGAAATCACAGAGCAGTGCTTTGAAGAAGAAGAATCTCGCAACGCTGTCGTTTGACTCTGTTACCTTCATATTTTTCTCTATCATTAATTAGTACCAGAATGAAAAGGAAAAAACAATTGTAAATTCACGAAATTTCATGTAAAAAGATTTTCTTTCTAAATTCAAAATCTGGTTTCTGAAAGATCTCACATGTGATTTTATTTATTTACTTTTTCTATTTTTCTTCTGTGATTATAGTATAATTTTTAATTTTGAGTCCTATTTTAAGATCATAAATTATATTGATATTCATGATATTTTCTCTATGAAACTAATTCTATTCTTTTTAAAAATTGTTTATATAAAACAAATTGCATTTTACATTACACGGTCTATTTTTATGAAAAAAAGATAATTATAATAGTAAATAAAAAGCAAAGAAGGTAAACGTAATTTAAGAAAATCTAGTGAGAAATAATTTACTTCTGTGTATATGTATATTATTTATGCCATTTTCTTGTTAGAATTTAAATTTAATTTCCATAATATGTTTTATTGTACAAGTTGTTATAAAGGTGAAGGTTTAAGTATAATTAACAAAGAATAACATAATATTTATGGTGATAGATGTAATTGAATTCTGAATTAAACAGATTAATCATTTGAATGGAATAATCGTACTATATTTTAAAACGTGAAGAATAAAATGTTTGAAAAATAAAGTGGGAGTAAGATCAAATCGCGGATAAAAATGATAGAAGATCAAAATTATAATTTAGTGTATCTTATTTTCTAACACTGATTCTGATTTTAGCTTTGAATTCACGACATTTTGTCTGTAAAAAATGGAATGTTCGTTGCCGGTTTCACGGCGGCGTTTCGTGAATGACGTGTTCTTAATGGGATAAATATAAAAATAAAGTCAAAGATTTGGAAATGGTATTTATTATTTATTTATTTTAATATAAATCACGATTTGTAAGTATTCTTATATATTTATCTTTTCATTCATCATCTATACATTAATATTAATACATTTCTAACTACTTTTATTATGATTAATGTTAAGGTTAGTATTTTGTGTTGTTATAAACATAAGGATAATGATATTTCAACAAAAAATTTTGACAAGTATTTGACAAAGGTGACGTGGCAGCAGTTTTTATAAATTTTAATTACGAAAAATTTTAGTTCGCACGTGCAGCGGAAAGAGAAACCAAAATGAAATTATATGTCCATTAGAGAGAGAAAGTGAAGAGAGAAAAGGGAGAAAGTGAGGCCGGTGGTTGCGAAGTGAGAAAGTGAAGAGAGAAAAGGGGGAAAGTGAGCCCGCCGGAGTTTGTGGTTGAGTGAAAGTGAGATTCCGGCAACCATTTCGCTGGGGGGTGGAGGCTCGTTATCAGGGAAAGCGAAGACTCTCCCTATCATCCACAAGACGAAGGTTTTGGAGTGGGTAGTGTTTTGCGAAGTCTAGGTCCACGTTGCTTGGTCGGCGGGAACCATTTGGTGGTCGTGTTCATTGCATTGTAAGTTTCTTTTGGTCCCATTTGACATTTGCGTAATGTGTTGGTTGATGATGAAGTTATTGTCGTTTTCGTCAAGTTTTGACTTCTTTTGCGAACAAGTTGGTTTTCTACATGTTGGTTTTTGATGTTGTTGGGGAAAAGTGATTTGGTGGTGTTATGGTGAATGTTAGTGAATTTTTGAGAACACATTTTTCCCGTTCGGTGTTGTCTGTTATAGAGGTGTGGGTACTTGAAAATTTTGAAGAAACCCCATGTTTTCTAAGTCCGTATCTGTGTCCTCGTTTGTTGTTGTCTGTATTGTAAAAATTTTGGCAGTTACGTCATTTGTATTTGATTTCTAGGGTTTCGTTACTGGCAGGTTATGAATATGAGGTTGTTCAACGATGTCATGTATTTGATTTTTAGGGTTTCGTTATGAATGTAGGTTTGATGAGGGAAATGCCTCTGTCACTTATTGAATGAATCATCATCGATCGTAAAAGGAAATGTATAGAAAGTCTCGACTATCCATATGCAGTTATCATAATCATTAACTCTACTCCCCACATATTTTGTCCTAACTCCCCGCATTGGTTTGATGTCTTTATTTTGGTTCTTGTTTGCCTACAGTACCGAAAAATTAATTGGGTTGGATTTGGATAATTGTAAGCAATATATGTCTGACTGAATCGAATATTATTGATGTATTTACTAAATTTAAAATCATTGTATTGGGTTTTTTTTGCAGCTTTGTTAGAAAAGTTTGCCCAAACTCCCCAAACATATATGTTAGAAAATTTTGCCCCAACTCCCCAAACATATATGCATAACTCCCCACATCTGCGTGACATGTTTTACGCATGATTGTGGAGTTTAAAAAGCACAAAATTCAGTGAAAGCAGTGTTAATTGGAGGTTTGAACTTCGTCAATAATTTGCATAATTGTTTATGCTCCAATAAGGAGATTTAAATAAAATTGTGTACAAGATGCAAGCAGTACTGATTAAGTTGAACTCCACTCCCCAAGTAGTTGCACTTAACTCCCCACTTACCATTACAGGTTTGAATTTTGCCTCTAGTAAGTCTACACTCCAACCAAATTACTTGATTTGGGAATGGATAATGGAAAGGAATATTTGTTGGGCAAAATCAAACACAAATGATGTGTTTACACATTTTATTAATTGTGTTCGCTTTTTCTGCAATTTTGTTAAAAAAGTTTGCCTTTACTCCCCACAAATGTATGCATAAGTCCCCATATCTGCGTCAAATGTTTTTTACCGGTTTGTGTAGTTGAAAAAGCACAAAATTTAGCAAATGCAATGTTAATTGGTGTACTGGACTTCGTGATTGACTTCGTCATTGAGTTACATCATGGCCATTGCTCGACTAAGGCGATTTAAGAAGAGTTTTTATTCAACGTTGAAGCACTATTGAAAAAGTCCAACAGTACTTCCCAAATAGGGGTGAGTAACTCCCCTTTTTTGTAATAGGTTTTTACTTGGGGTCCATTGAGGCTACACTCCCAATTAGAGTTGGGTCATGAAAATTATTATTTTTTTCTTAACGAATGAAATAGGAATAAGGTATTTACCACTTTTAAATAAAGTTTTCTTGCTTGTCCTACAGCTTTATTCCAAAAACTTTGCTCCAACTCCCCACATACAGCGTCCTTACTCCCCACATCGGCGTGAGCTGTTTATACAGTTGTGTGTACATATTAAATCCACACACTTCCGTTAATTCAATTTTAATTGGTCCATTAGACCTCGTGATTGAGATACTTGATGGTCAATGGTCGGAAAAGGCGACTTAAGAAGTGTGTTTATTCAATGTTGAAGCAGTATTGCAAAAGTTCAAGTATACTCCCCACTTAGTTGCGAGTTACTCCCCGCTTTTCTATCAGGTTTATACTTGGGGTTCTGTGAGGGTACAGTCATATTAAATTAATTGAATTGAAAATGGATAACTCTTGGGTCATGCAAAGTAATTTATTTCTTAAGGAATGAATTAGGAATAACGTATTTACCACATTTTAATTACGTTTACTGGTTTGTCCTGCAGTTTTGTTCAGAAAACTTTGCTTCAACTCCCCACATTCAGCGTCCTTACTCCCCACATCGGCGTCAGCTGTTTATACAGTTGTGTGCACATATTAAATCCACATACTTCCGTTAATTCAATTTAAATTGGTCCATTACACCTTGTGATTGAGATACTTGATGGTCAATGGTCGGAAAAGACGACTTAAGAATAGTGTTTATTCAATGTTGAAGCAGTATTGCAAAAGTTCAAGTCTACTCCCTACTTAGTTGCGAGTTACTCCCCGCTTTTCTATCAGGTTTATACTTGGAGTTCTGTGAGGGTACAGTCATATTAAATTAATTGAATTGAAAATGGATAACGCTTGGGTCATGCAAAGTAATTTATTTCTTAAGGAATGAAATAGGAATAACGTATTTACCACATTTTAATTACGTTTACTGGTTTGTCCTGCAGTTTTGTTCAGAAAACTTGCTTCAACTCCCCACATACAGCGTCCTTACTCCCCACATCGGCGTCAGCTGTTTATACAGTTGTGTGCACATATTAAATCCACATACTTCCGTTAATTCAATTTAAATTGGTCCATTACACCTCGTGATTGAGATACTTGATGGTCAATGGTCGAAAAAGGCAACTTAAGAATAGTGTTTATTCAATGTTGAAGCAGTATTGCAAAAGTTCATGTGTACTCCCCACTTAGTTGCGAGTTACTCCCCGCTTTTCTATCAGGTTTATACTTGGGGTCCTGTGAGGCTACTACTCCCACTTAATTAATTCAATTAGAGTTGGGTCATGAAAATTAATTTTTTTTCTTAACGAATGAAATTGGAATGAGGTATTTACCACTTTTAAATAAAGTTTTATTGCTTGTCCTGCAACTTTATTCCAAAAACTTTGCTCCAACTCCCCACATACAGCGTCGTTACTCCCCACATCGGCGTGTTAAATGGGCTCCGCCAAAGGTTCGATTGTACGCTTGGAATGACGAATTCCTTGTCGTCGATGACTTCTTCTACGACCTGTCTCTGGTAGCCCACCCAAACGGCGTCAATGAATGCAATTATCCACCACTAATCTGCAATGCTTAACTCCTCTCACTCTCTCATTCTCGTTCTCGCTTTATCCCTCTTGCTCTCTATCTTTCTCGCATTCCCTGATAACGAGCCTCCACCACCCCCCCGGCGAAATGGTTGCCGGAATCTCACTTTCACTCAACCACAAACTCCGGCGGGCTCACTTTCCCCCTTTTCTCTCTTCACTTTCTCACTTCGCAACCACCGGCCTCACTTTCCCCCTTTTCTCTCTTCACTTTCTCTCTCTAACTGACATTTAATTTCATTTTGGTTTCTCTTTCCGCTGCACGTGCGAACTAAAATTTTCCGTAATTAAAATTTATAAAAACCACTGCCACGTCACCTTTGTCAAATACTTGTCAAAAAATTTTGTTGAAATATCATTATCCTAAACATAACTATACCATTGTGTTATTATTAATTTTTTATAATTTATTGAGTACTTCATAAAAATTAAATTTTTAATTGAGTTTTTGTTATTAAATTTTTCTGATAATAAGATGATAGACTATTAAATAGATAATGAGATTATTATCTTAGTAAGATATCTTATAATATTTTATGTAACATCGCAATTTTAGCATCTTAAAACTAATAAAAATAGGGAGTTTCATCATGGTTCCAAAACAGATAATTGAGTGTACATAATATATTAATACAATCTTACAAAAACATGACTATAAAAATATATCACTTAAACTAAACTAACAAACTATATACTTAAACTGATCACTACTAAACCTCCCATTGGAAACCTCATCCTCAACACTTAAACGATGGCTTTTCATCCTCCAGAAGCGCCTTTGACACTGCAACCACATCTGTTCCACCGAATAGGTGATCATCGCAAAAGGAAACATACAACACGAGACAGACACACAGAAGCAAGGGTAAGCTAATTTGATTAAAGAAATCATACAGTTCAATTATAAACAAAAATCATGCAATCTTTCTCATTTTCACCATAATCACATAGGCCACCACAAAGACAATGCAGATATATTACTCTAGACTCGATATCTGGATTATGTAAGCGACATTGGATCTTTGGGTGGCTTGCACCTGTGAAGGTTCCCAAACTCTGCAGAGTTTGGACACAAGGGATTATCACCCAACCACTCACAGGGTAAGTCCCCTTCACATTTAAGACTTGATCAAGTCCAAAGACTAGGACCTCCTGCTACTCTTCACGACATAATCCATTATGCTCTATCTAGGTGTGAATGATTATTGGAGTTTTAGGATACCAACCCATACGGAGTCCTCACGTCCTTACACACACTAACATACTCTTTTGAATTTCCCTTGAAATTCTAATTCAACCACTTCTTCTCATATGCCAACTTCCTGAAATTTCACCACACATATTATCAGTCATAACAATTCATGCATATCATAACTAAGTTCACATTTTAATATTTAAACATAGCTTCATCCATTAGAACAAGAAAGTAACACTCAACTGCAGAGGTTCTCACCTAAGCTGGAAGGTCTCGCCCATGCAAAAGGGGCTCTCTCGCTTAGGCGAGTCATTCTCGCCTGAGCGAGGCTCGAAACAGAGAAAAATCCAAACTCTAGGCAAATTCTCGCTCAGGCTAAGCTGTCTCGCTTAGACGAGAGTGACTCTCGCTCAAGCGAGACTGGCTCGCCTAGGCGAGATATCGTTTATAACAATTCTATTTATACTAAAATATTTTAATATTAAAATAATTGAGTCTCACTATTTTTAAACCACTATCACTTTTAAAATGTCATTTTCTAGGATCTTACATTTTACATTTTATATTTTATATTTTATAGAATTATCGTCATATAATCTTTTATATTTTCAATAGAAAAAATAAATTGTAAAAATTGAATTAAAAATTTTAATTAAAATTTAATTGAAAGTTTTTAAATTTATTAGTCACTTTAATTAAATTTATATATATTTTTGCAAAAGAAAATTTTATAACTTTAATCAATAATATGAAAAAGTAATACAAACACATGCCACTACACACATGTGTCTACTGTTATTTTATGATAATAAACAAAAAAATTTAATTTTTTTATATTAAAATAAAAATACATTATTAAATTTATAAAAAGTATAGAATTAAAGAAGTGGTAATTTTGGCCTGCCATCCACGTCCGTCTTTCTCTTTTCCACATCCTCCTTTCTTTATTCTTCCATTCTTATATTATTTTTGCTTCTAATGGAGTATTAGACCTTTAGGATGATTTTGTTGCAATTTTCTACTCCTTCTATGGTTAGATGGAATAAATTATTTGTTATTTTGATTCTTACAGTGATTTATTTTTAGGATAATGATATTTTAATAACTAAATTTTGACAATTTTTTGTAGTATATTCTAAATAGTTTTGAAATATAGAAAAATGAGAAAATAAAAAAATAGAAAGTCACGTAGAAGATATCATTTCAGGTTGTAAGAGAAAATATTTAAAAATTAATTGTTAAAAAATGATTTCCCTTATTCTTATCTATGTCTTTTATCTCTTAATCAAATAAACAAAATAATTTTCATTGTAACAAATTAACACGGTGTTAAATCAATATAGGATAAATATCATAGTTAAATGGTTTTTAATTTTAATTGAAAAAATACTTTGATTAAAATTAGAAACTTTCATGTGATTGAATTAATTTTTGTAAATAATTGAGAAGTTACTTTTTGATCAAGACTTTAATTAAACTTAATCAAATGTGATTGAATTAATTTTTGTAAATAATTGAGAAGTTACTTTTTATCAAGACTTTAATTAAACTTAATCAATAAGTTGCTTTTGTTAATTAGTTTTTAACCTAATAAAAGAGATAAAAAAAATATATGATTAGACATAATAATCTTTAATTAAAAAGTTACTTTAATTAAATTCACTATAATTAATCTAAACTGTTACTTTTAATTGTGAAGTTATTTTAGATAATATAATAATAACTAAAATAAATTAATTGAAAATTTATATTAATTATATTTAAATATAAGACATAAATCAATTAAATAATAATATTTAAAAAATCAACTATGAATCCTATCTTGAAAAAAAAATAGTGAAATAAATCCATTTTGCTTATCATTATTTTAAAATTTTTTATTTGTTTCTTTATTTGATTTATATTTTTTATCTTTTCTTTCTTTTATTTTCTATTTTATTTGTCTAACTCTTTTAACGTAAATTTTATAAGAATTATTTTGTTAATATTCAATTTCAAGTTATGACTTTGTGTTATTTTGTTCCTTACTAAAATTATTGGTGAATATATAATTTAATTATTATTTCAATAGTTAATTATGTTCCTTTTTTTTCTTTCTTTCCTTAATAATTGTAAACATCTAAGGATGAAATATTGTTTAATAAATATATAATTCTTAAGAAAGATTCCGAGAATCGAAGAATTCTAGCACAATAAAATAAGATAAATATATAAGAACTATAAAATGTAGTAATTTTTTTTTTGCTAGTGTATTACTTTTTAATATAATCTTATGTTATTAATATTATAAAATAGATTATGTACATTTTTTGCTTATTTAGTGTTTTTTTAAAAGAAATAGTTAGACTTCTTAGAAGTATAAGTTGTAATAGAGTTATAAGTTTTTAAGTTACTTTTAAAGGATATCTTTGGAAAATTTGGAACTAACTTTTTTTATTATGTCATTACCAAACTATTGATCAAGTATAAGTGGTTACTAATTTTTTATTGAAACTACTTTATTACATAATTTCTATAAAGACAAAAAATATATTCTTTTGACATTCGACAATAACGAGTAATTAATTATATACAACTTTTTTTTTTTTTTTTTTTTTTTGGGCTTGTAGATTGGAGACAACAATTTTGTAACTTCGTTATTGTAGATGGAATGAAATTGTAGAATAATTATTGTGAGCTTCCTCTCTTTCAGAGATATGAATTTATCAATTATGAGTCATATTTTGAATTTCTTAAATTCAAGTCATGATTCTCTATTGCATCTATCTTCAGATTCCATTCAAGAGGTGTTTAATATTAATGTTCCTTTTTATAATATCTTTCATTGTTTGATCGAGAATCAATGGATTACAAAATGATTTTCATACCCATTCTTATTCATAAGAAGTGATCCATGAATTCTACCATTTTTTTTCCTTTTTTATATTTTTTCTTTCTAATTTTTCATTTACATTTCATAGTCTATTAATCTTATGGTTTTATTTGTTGTGTATTTATTATTGTTGTTCACAAAATCTTCTTCTTATATCAATTTAAGACCACCTATCCTATGGATAAGATATCATATTCCATGGAATTGATTTTGATCATTAAGTCTACATCATGTTTTAATATCACCAATAATTATATGAAAATTTTACACCCCTAAACATCGACTTATTCAAATAACATTTTAAGTTGTCATGTGCATGTACATGTTTGAAATACTCATGTCTAAGATTACAAATGAAAACACTCAAATATGTCATTTTCTCTTTGCTTTTCTATTATAATATTAGAAAGTAGATTTTAAGTCTAACTCAACATTATTAAACTAATTTGCTCTTTGTTTTCATATTCTAATATTAGAAAACTGACTTTAAGTCTAACTCCACATTATAAAACTGATTAGTAAGGTGAGTTTTACACCACTTATATAGTGTAAATCTGTTTTATCTCTAATTGATGTGAGATCTCTACCATATAAGACAAAGAAAATGAAATACATTTTAAGCATATTTTTAACACAAATTATGTACATTTTAGCTACGAATTTTTTCAACAATGAGCAACAAATAACTTATGGCAAGTATTGCCAATAGTAACATCTCAGGGTAAAGAAAAATATAATTAGTAAAACACCCTAAATGCAGTGATGGCAAAAAACTTACAGAAGAAATGAGATGAGAAGCTTGCAAAGGTGGTGTGTTGGGAACAATGGCATGACGATGAAGGCCATTGGTATTACGAGACCTCGAGTGTGGGTGAGAAGATGGAGAAAGACGAGAGCGATATTGGTGACGAAGAGATAATGCAAGAGAGCAAGCTTGGTGGCGTGACGAAGAAGGTTGTGAGTATTGTGGCTGGCAACAACAACCAAGAGAAAAGGAAGTTGAATTAGATAACATGAAAATGTCATGAACATAAAGGACATGAGTTCAAAGGATGTTTTTGCATTGGTTTAATAACATTGTATTAATAATTCAGTGTTTTCTCTCTATTTTTAACTCAATATTTTTTCTATTTATTTTTTACTTAATGTGGTCTCTCTCTCTCTCTCTCTCTCTCTATATATATATATATATATATATATATATATATATATATATATATATATATATATATATATATATTCGTTATAAGTTGTCCAAGTTGCCAAGAAATAGTTCCTTTGCACGAGTAAGAAACTGATGTATTTCCACGGGTCGCCCTCGTTCCGTATATGAGTTCTTTCGAATTTCTCGTATTATTTTTCGAGGATTCTTTTTTACTATCTTGCTTTGTATGTTAAAAAATGGAATGTATTCGTTGGTATCTGATTTTGATTTAGATACTATCCTTGCTAGGTTAATTCCCTTCGCCTCTTGTATAGACATGGACG
>Ga0214544_1004388_pt1 | contig 28400 bp, 9 predicted proteins | sample CNSS3metaG_FD_160074 | JGI IMG/M metagenome (GOLD analysis project Ga0214544, IMG submission 160074) | Root nodule microbial communities from cowpea collected in UCLA plant growth center, Los Angeles, California, USA - CNSS3 | ecosystem: Host-associated > Plants > Roots > Nodule | place: USA...
TAATCATTTTTTTCTTTTTTTTTAAATTTTTATTTAAATTTTTTTTATATATATATATATATTTTTTTTTTTTTAATTTTATATTTAATAACCATTTTAAAAGTTATATTTGTTTATGATCTTAAATGTTTTAAAAATTAAAAAATACAAATAAACAGCGCTGTTCGCTAATAAAAATAAATGTTTTTCCGGTTTTTAAGATGTTGGGAAATCTTCAAAGAATTACTTTTCTTTTTTACATTTTTTTAACTTTTTAGAATTCAATTATTCTGAGTTGCTTCGCGGTTGTGACCTAAGCCAAGTCACTGCCAAAACCCTAACTCAACCCCGCTCCTTATAAATATCATCCCAACACAAAACCCTAATTATGCAAAAGTGCCATTTCTTGTTAGTCAGGCGGCTCAACAAAATGTCAAAGCCAGGTTTGATATAGTTCATGTTTCCTCTTCCACTCTCATTTGTTCCGTACTATGCAGTGCACAATTCTGCAATCTCCATCTCTCTCCCTCTGTCTCTCTTTCTGCCAACCTGGGTTATTTTAAAAAAGCAAAAGAGAAAAAGAAACAATTTTAGCTTTTGGGTTATTCTATTTTGAGTTTTGTTTTGTTTTTTTCTGCAATCTAATACTTGAAATGAGGTTGGCTTGACATGAATTTTGCAATTATGTGGTTCTCTTAGCGCGGTAGATCTTCTGGCATCAACCCATTTTTGTGTTGCCATTGGAGTGGGTGGGTCATAATAATTTAACAAAACAAAGATAGAGGGTTTCCCTCTGGGTTGAATTTTTTCATATTCTAATCATCGATTGAAGTGAATTTGGAATTTGGTTGGGGTTCCTACACATCCATGTTTTTCCGGTTTCATTCATCAAATAAACAACAAGAAAACAAGGAACACAATCCAAGATGTAGCTTCAAACAACAACAAACTCAGCTTCCCCTACACATGAATGCTTGTTTTCATGACATTTCATTCAGTTAAGTTTTGTCAGCATTTCTTTTCTATGGTCACCTCGTTATAGAAAAAAACCTTTGTTTTTGTTTCAGGACGAGTTGTTTCTGTTGGAAACAAGTTGAGAATGTCACTGGCTCTGCCAGGTGCAGCTGTGGTGAGTTGTGTAGACAACATTATGGTAGGCTAAGAATCTTTATGTCATATTGGTGAAAGAAAACATGGTTTGCCTCAACAGAAAATAACATCAACACCCGAAACGGACAGAAACTTGCAATAGAGAACCAGTGAACCACTGAGTTGTTACGAAGGTGTGTTCTGTTCTAATCGATGCCTAGAAACGTACAAATCCTGTGCCATTTTGTTTTCTCTGCTGTCCAACCGAGCTGGTCAAGCTTACTCTAAACTTGTGATTTTACTTGAGTTGAGTGAGTTTGCTTGAGTTCACACGAACCTACTAAAAAAGATCATGTGTGAGAGTTAAACAGGTTCGAGGGCATGACTAATGCATTTTTAATGATTTTAGAACTTGTTCTTTAAGTGGGAGGATTCAAATGTTGCTGGTTGAGCATCACATATCCTATTATTCATGAGGATATGTTAGCTTCATGTATATTTAACCAGCTAGATCAATGCATGCAATCGAATATATCGAGTTGGATCTCTCATGGGATCTTACTTTTCGCCATTCGATACATTGTTTCATACTTTCAAATTTTTTTCTGGCTTTATGATGATTGATGTCCTGTTCTGTTGATATTTAATATTGAAAGGTAACTGAGTACAATTTGGTTTTATAAAACAAAATACTGGTATTGTAGTGTGTAGATTCTATTTTTCGATTTTTATTATGAAATTTCTGTTCATTTGGGAAATGGAATATCCGAAGAGATACAATTTATAACGGAAGGTTTTGGTAATGCTAATTAGTTTTGTGGACTTAATCTCTCTCTCATCTATTTATCTTTTGAAGGTTTTAGTTATCCGATATATAGTTTCTATCTTCAGACTTAGTCAGGTATTCTCCTAAAAATGTTATGGTTGATACAGTTACAAGTCTGGAAAATTAATGTGCCCATCGTTACAGATGTGATAGTTTTCTCGTGCTTACATCTGCTCCATTGGGGCTCTACACATTTGTGGCTGAATTTTATGTATTTCTGTTGCACTATATTACACAACGAAAAACAAATTTTTTTTAGGTTATTTTAGTTTTTCTTTTTTTACGAACTAAAATCTTTTTTGATTTTTTGAAATCCTATATCCTCAGTTTGTATGTTGACATATTTCCCTACATAAGTCATTTACTCATTCTCATTGTTTTCTCCAGACATTAGTAAGGTATCCTGGTCAACAAACTATGGTTGATACAGTTACAGGTCTGGGAAATTAAATCGAGTCCATCGTTACAGATGTGATGACCTTTTTGTCATGCTCACATCTGCTCCATTGGGGCTCTACAGGTATAGGGTCCATATACCTCCTCACTTTTATTGTTATCCAATAATAATTTATTGCATTTTTCTTTAATCTACATGTTCTATATGGCAGAATGTTTTAGCTAGCTTTGATGGGGTTTCAAAATTTATAAAAAATCATAATTTAAGGGAAATAGTAACTATTCAATTCTTGTCCTTGTTAACTTTTTTGTTTGAATAATTGTTAGTAAACTATAATTTCAGTTTAAAAACAAAATGAAATTCAGTTTAAAAACAAAATGAAAAATAAGTAGGCCCTCTAAGAACTTATTCTACAATTGGCTCATGTTGGCAGTCATGCAGTCATGTGAGCAAGCTCCAATGGTGGAAATAAGAACAACTTATTTCCAAAAACCCTGTTAGAACCGCCATTTGTATTATTTTCAATCCTGTGCTTATGTCATTTTCATCCATAATATTCTCTGAATACAGTTATGCATTTCATGCTTATCCATTTCATACCAGATTTTTGTACCAGTTATTTTCATGTCTATTTGCATCCTCAGTCATAGAACCAGGGGTAGATTATATTTGACCCACTTTCTGTTTGTTCTGGATAATGGTCAAAAGAGAGGCAGTGATGTTGATTTCATCTTTTAGTTCAGAAAATGGACATTAGTAAGAGCCTTGGTCCTGGCAAGGTAGTTCAGTGTCGGTTACATCGTGACCTTTTTATACAAACGCTGATGATGCAGCCATGGTGAGGCTCTTCTGTTCTGTCTTTTGCCTGTGTAAAGTTGAATCTGAGCCTTTTTTTCTGAAACCCTGATATTAGGGTTACACTCATTAGTCATTAGTTTAAGTATGAGGCTTCACTCTTTGAGAGAAGGTTGTCTTGATAGCTGTTGCCCTCTTGAAGTTGCTGTGTAAGCCAATGATCATTATAATTGAGTTTACCAAACAGCTCTCCACATGCATACACACAAACATATATTCTGCTACTTCATCTTCTTCTTCTTCTTCTTGCTATCACGAGGCAATGATGATATTTTCTGCAATTAGACCAGATTTGAGTGAAGAGCTGTGTCCTGGCTAGGTGACATGGTATCTGTGTTAAATTTTCCTTCTGGTTCTTGCACAGATGCTGTTGACGCAGCCTGCGCACAAGCCATTCCCTCTGTTGTCTGAGAAAAGGCGAATCTGAGCCTCCTTTATTCATAACTCAAGTTGTGTATTGGTCTATGTTTTTGTTGTTTGGGTTTTTAAGAATTAAGTGGCTAAAGAAAAACATTTATGGTTTGTCATAATAATTTTACCTTCTTGACACAATTATAAATTTGTTTTTGCTTCTGAGGCTTTAAAATTTCAGCTGATAGGAACACATTTTAGTTTCCTACGTTCGTTGTTCACCAATATGGCCGGTGCTTTTTTCTATGCATATGATTGCACTTAAAATAGTGCTTTCTCTGGCTTCCAATGTTTCTGCATTTGTATGTGAATTGGGAAGTTACACATGACTGAAAAGTGTCCTTTCCCCACTTAATCCGGGATATTAATTCACATGATTAATATTGCGGTTTGGTCAAATATGAATCATGAGGAGGTTCAGTGAAGTTATTTGTGTGTGAACTACCTAGCTCTCTGAGATTTGCTCCATTAATATGCATCTGATTCAAAATATTCTCTTTCGACATAATGCAGGTGCCATTGTCTATTCGAAGGGAGAAATGAGAGGTAAGGAAGACATTTTCCTAGATGCCTTATTTTGCATAATTTGTATTTGAATCACTGATTTTACAATAACTTTTGTTCACTTGCCTGCAGAACTTGCTTGGAAATTTTTTGGTTTAAACTCTTCCGCAATCTTGAAAAGGATGTGTGGTTTTAAAAGCTGAGGCTGTTATTTCCATGGTTTTGTTCAGATTTTGTCAATATCTGGACCTATTTACCTATTGGGAAATAGTGTGCTGATTTTTGTTCAATTTTCGAATCACTTTTTAGATTGGGGAAAATTTTCGAATCGATTTTTAAGCAGACGAAACGTTTACTATTCATGGAACTTTGTAATGAAAAAGAAAGTCGTGATGCAGCCTAAAGAGGATATGATGGGATGAACATTCTCATGTGTACTTTTATCAATTTTGCAATGCAGAGTACCCGCATTTCAATTTTTTTTTTCAGAAGGTACCAATTATTGAACTATAAGAAATTGGTATAAAACACACAAACCAAATTAAAGTAAAAATGCTAAGAAAATGAATATATACTAAGATCGAAAATGTGCCAACCTTAACAGGGTGATATACAAAAGTAACCACCAGGTTAGGGTAAAGTTGGGTACAGTAATGATATAGCTGGTCATGGGAGGTATAGAGAAACCTTTGAAAACAAAATCTCTAAACCACAACACCAGCATGCAAGAAGGTGAAGTTAATATAGTAAGAAGTTTTTTTCTCTTAGAAAAGAAAATTACAAATGGAGAAATATCAAACATGCCATCGTAGTGGCTAAATCTTCTGAACAAAAACCTCTGTGTCAATGAAAATCAGTAAGTACTTTGAATATTAAAACATACCTAGAATGAGCCTCTAAAATTCAAATCACCTGCACTTTTACATAAGAAGAAAAAATAAACTCAATGAAGGAAACTAGGTTCCTGATGAACGAATGCACTTTTCTTGTTCTAGATGAAAATGTAAGCAATTGGTTCACTTTATTTACTCTTTTGAGTTGCATGAGCCATGTCGTCGTGGCCTCATAGTATGAACCCAACGCATCAGCATCCTCTGTTTGAGACAGACAGCTGCATTCCATCCGACACATTGTACTGTTACATGTATTGTTTTTAGGGTTAAATATGTTTTTATCTTCTGAATTTTGAAATTAGTTATTTTTTAAAATTTTATATTAATTTAATCATTTATTTTTAAAATATGTATATTTAATTATTTTTATCAAATTTGTTAAGTTTATTTGACATTTCAAACATATTTTATGATAATATTTGAGTTAATATTGAAACAAACATGTGTAAATGGTGTAAATAATTTACATATTATAATAAAATGCGCTTGAAATGTCAGATAAATTTAACAAACTTTAATTAAAAGGACTAAATTTCAATTAAACTTGAGGACCAAAACATATTTAACTTATTTTTTGAGATTATATAAAATATAAATTCAAATAGAATTTGGCAATTATATAATAAAGTATTACTACAGATTTTGCTCTACCAATACTTCTTTACAAAATATATATATTTTTAATTTAAGTACGTTGAATCACAAAATATAAGTTTATAAGTTTTGAAAGTTAATTTTTTTAAAAAAGTTGACTAACAAAATATTTTTCTTTTATATTTCTTTTCTGCATATGCTAAGCCGCCAATTTCAAGCGATTTTTTTTAATAAACTTGTTTTCGTATCTTTATTATTTCCATCTATATAATAAATTATGACTGAAAAAAAATTAGCTATGTAGTTCATATTTATTGGCAAATGCATGTACTCAAAATATGCAAAAATTGTTAAAAGAACAACACAAGAGAATATATATCATCCCAGGGTATCCTTTATTAACTGATTCATATAAGGATTCAACAGAGCAATTGCAGAAAAAAGTTTGAAGCAATTTGTGTTATTTATCGACCATTATTTACTGCAATTAGTGCTTATTTTGTATTCAGAGGAGGGAATTTGTGTGTACTCCCAACACTTTTTTTTTTTTAATCAATCATCTGCACAATATTATTCTATGGTGTCTCTTTTTGTGATTGAATTATTTTTTACCTTTTTTTTTATTATTTGTTAACATGGTTATCAGAATCATTCTTGCTATCTTCTTTTCCCATTTGGTCAACTGAGCAAGTAGAAGTTAGGTGACAATGGCAGTGTTAATCACATGCTAAAGAGATCCTAATCATAGTAATCTAATAGATGCAATGTGGGTCAACTTTATCAGACACTTTTCAGAAATTTGGAACTACCATATTTGACTAACACAAATTGAAAAGCACAATTCAATTTCTATCTTCAAACAATTATTCATCAGGTTAAGGACTAATTACAATATCCTCTTTTCAACAAATATAACAAATCCAAACTCAATACTAGGATTTGCCAAATTTTCTCCATCAAAAAGCTTTTACATTCCACCCCCTTCAGCAAAAAGTGTAGGGGAAAAAAATATGGTTACAAGAATTGAGTAAAATGAACAAAGAGAATTAGTTCTGCTAACCAGGTTACCTACTTAACTATGACAAACAATGGAATGAAAACCTGATTTATGTGTTCACCTAAATGTTCTCATCATTCTGCTAAGTTTTTTCTGTTATCACAATTCCTATGCATCATTTAGGCTGAAGAGTAGAACTCTGCGTGTGAATAATCGCCACTGCTACTGAGAAAGATTGTAGTGCAGATAAGGGTGATTGAAAATGAATGAAATATAATCCATTATGAATATTAACCATCCTCATGGAGGGGCTGAAATTGCTTGAATCCTGAAATCAGAGGATAATATGATCATCTCATTGAATAGAAAAATAGTTGGCATTTCTTAACCAAACACAAAGAGCACATATAAGATTATAGATGCATGCAGTCAACCTTTTTACCAAATGACTTGAATCTCATGATGAAAACAACAGCAGCAGCAGAACTTTAAATGTCACAGACAGATTATGGAATTATTACATCAGAGTTTTGGTGACCTTCAGTCAAATTGAGCAATGAACATGGTGATTTCCCTATCTTATCAATTCATTTCGATAAGATATAGACTTTAAATCTTACTCTATCGGCTTGTAAGGTGAGGTTTGCATCTTCTTATATGAACATGGAACTAGACATTAATAGGTGGTCATATAGACTAATACAATAGACCAACAAATAACAAATCTTGTTAGGATAAACTCTAACCCATAATTTTGATACATTTTTAAGAAGTGAACTTTAAGCCTAATTCAAACCTACAAAACTGACTTGTAAAGTGAGGTTTGCCTCCACTTAAACACATACAATACACTTCCTACCAATTTTTGTGGAGAAACAAAAGTACATATAATGGAAAACCAAATTCTTACAGTTTCCAACTAACATTTTCAGTTCAAAAGAAAACTAACCACAAAAACATAACATACCTGAGTAGCTAATTCAATAGACTTGCATTCTCCTTGCATATCTACATGAGACAGAAGGTTCTCATTGGTAGATCTTCTCTGAAGCACTGTTAGGGGACATCCCTCATCCCAGCCACCACAGTCACAGCACCCCCCAGATTTCCATCTATCTATGAGACTTGAGGGACCATTATGTCTGGTTCTAGGTCCTCCATGAAGGCCTGCTGGAATGATGATGCTTGTGCTAGTTAAAGAAGCCCCACAACTTCGATTACAACTTTCAGAAGACAATGTAGTTTGATTCCCACCACATTTGTTGAGAAATTTCATACCCCAGCCTCCTACTTTGTCCACACTTTTTTTAGAGGGAAGATGGTCTTTGACCACAATGGCAGCCAACTCAAAATTTGGTGGAACATTGGATGCTAATAAATTGGTCTCATCTAGACCACATGATTGTTGATCCAATGCAGAACTTTCTCTTATGGTTTTTGATCTAGTGAACCTTGAGAGTGTTCTGTGTATAGGTGATGGACCAGTTCTTAACACTCGTGATGCTTTCTTAGCTATGCTCTTGTTCTTTACGTGAGAATGGCTTGAAGTGAAGATTTCTTTCTCACAAATTTTACCATCACCAAATAATATAAACCTTGTTTCCATCACTCTTGAATTTTCAGAGCAGAGGGTGAGACAGGTTGATACGTTCATCTTACCAACAAGTTGCAGATTATTGTCATGAAACTCGCGACCCTTTTGTCTTTCCTTGTTGTTCAAGTGAAACAGGTACACATAATCCAAATCCTCGTCATGTGTTGTGTCCACCTTGCTCAATTTGGCTACATATACCTCCTTCTGATCATCTGCAGAAAAAACAAAAGAAGGAACACCTTGCTTCCAAGTGCACTGAAGCATTCCTTGAGACACGTTAGAAGAAGTAGCAGAAGACATCATCCAATCAAAACAAGCAGAGTTATTCGTGGAAGTACTTCTTTTATTATCTGAAATGGAACCATACTTATGACTTTCCACCATTGGTGTTTCCATTACTACACTTGGAGAATCCACAAAATCATAGCATGTCATATTTTTAGCATCAGTGAAGTTCATGTTGTTCAAATTTTCATTTCTTTCTGAAGCATTAAACTGCTGCAGTAAAGGACTATTCAGTATATTGATCATACTCTTTGTCCCCATTACTGTGCCTAAAGTCCAATTCTCTGCAGCATCAGCACCATCAACTAAACTCTCAGTCATGGAACCACTACTTTCTGTTCCACCAATAAACTCCACTGTGCTCAACCTTTCTGCTGAAATCCACAAGTTTTTGGTTTCTAAGGATCTGCTCACAGGTTTGGTTTGTTGAGAGGCTTTCAATGCACTATTGTGCACAGATTCCAGACAGCGACGAAGATACATCTCATCTGCACTTGCCAGAAGCTTTGGAATCTTGTAGTGTCCATGAACAAGTAGAAAGAATAAATGCTTTGGGAAAACACTATTTTGTGATTGGATAGTGTTTGCAGACATGGCTGGGTGAGAAATTCTTCTTTTAGCCAACTTTTTTGACTCAGATGCTACATATAATGAATCTCTTTTACCTTGACACCTTTTTTGAACCCAACTCAGTGTATTTTCCATCTTCTTCCTCTATCACACCACAGTATCCCAGTGGCAGAAAAATCCCTTTTTTTAACCCTAATCTTCCTTCAACTAGAAATTAAGCAGTATAAGAATAGCATCCTGAAAAGGAGGAAAAGAACTGAATAAAAAGGTAGCATAACAAAAGAAAAAGTGTGCAAAACAAAAACTTCAAAAACAACTGTTTTTGCACAAATTATGGCACATTGGCACACGACTTTCTTACATTTAAAACAAAATATAAAAGAAAAGAAACAAAGGAATATACGCAGTTCATATAAATGCACATGTTCAAGACAAATGCATAGAATTTTCAGAGTAAATTGCACATTCATGAATTTGTAAGGGTACCAAACCCAGACAAATGTACTTCAATGAGTTCATCTAAAAGACAGTATCTGCTGTTACTAAAGACAACACCAATAATTTAGCATTTCACCATCTCAAAATAACCAGAAAAGGAAGGTCAATCAACATTCTAAAACAGAAATAAACTGAAACAAAGGAAATGAACAATCAACAACATAAAGATGAAAAAAAAAATTTAGAACTATATATCAAAGACCAACTTTATATACCATACAAGAAGAACCAACCTCAACCAAAAGCACAGAAACCAGAAACAAACTGAGGAGAAGTAACTGGTTTTCAGACAGCAACATTCAAAGATGGGATGAGGAGTGCTAATGAACCCACTTGAGAGGATGGAGGGAAGAAGATTGTGAAGAAGAAGAAGAAGAAAGTGGTGGGAAAGTGGGAAACAAAAGATCAAGACACAAATAACAGATGTGATGATTATAATATAATTTATAGATTTTATGCAATAGTTTTGTAATCTTTCAAAATATGTATATATAAAAAAATGTAATGTATTGGAAGAGGAAATTGGACATAGTTCTAGGTAGAGTTAAGGGACAAAGAGAAAAAAAAAAAACTAACTAAACTAAGTAACCAACCGAGTTAAGGTAGTGACATAACATGATGGAGGTACGAACATAGGTTTGGTAAGCCACGTTTGTTGGTTGAAAAAATGTACACTCTTGAGTCTTGATTTGAGGAGGGAATAGACGAATAGAGGGAGAGAGTGCACATACACACACACTCCTCAAAATCAGGGTTCTTTGGTGGGACCAATTTCTTTGTAACCATTCCCACAGGATAAAGAAATTCAGGTACTTTACAAGGTTACATTGTGTTTACTTACATATATCATTTTATATATTACTGAAGAAAAAAAAAACTATTTTATACTCTGCAATGTAACACGTATCTTATTGAGTAAGGGTATTTCTTTCTTTCTTTTCTTCTTACTTAATGATTATGGTTAACAACATTGTTTAAACCTTGTACATACCAAGAAAACTTCAATTCCACTCTCTTTCTAATTAACTAACAAATCATTAATGTATATAAAGTTTAATATTTATCTTAAGAATGTACATGGATTAGATGAAACTTTAAACTTGATTACAAGATAAGAGCATGATGTGAAGATGAATACATGAGCTGGTGTGCATGATGGGTACATGAGTCCACTAGAGGACAAAGCAGGTGCCACTTGCAGAGTTTCAGCCTTTAAACTGATAATTGTTTTTCCTCTGATTTAATGCATGGACATCATGATATGATGAACTTGTTGTTTTCATGGCATGTGAAGGAGAGAGAGAGAGAGAGATTAGGGTTAGGTTAAGGTGGCCATTGTTCAGATTCTGAGGAACATATATACCTTTGGAGAACCTATTGACCCAACTTTTGACCCCAACAAAGTCTACATAATTCTGCAGTTCCACTTCTGCTATATATTCATCACACATTCTTATTCTTCTTCTCTTCATGCTGCTTCATTAATTGCTCAGTTCATAAATTTCAATCACAAATACATCATGAGATTGTTGTATAATTGTTTATATTAGGATGATTTCTTCTAGTTACACTAGTTTTTTTATTTGTGTTTATTTTATTTGTGATTTTGGTTCAATCAATTTTTTTATATATATTTTGATTAATTAAATTATATTTTATGGAATTTTAAATTAGTATGACTTTACTCATTTTCTTAAAATATTATTTTATTTATCTCCCAGATTAAATTAACTTGACGTGAAGTATTGAAATATTGATTAATTGCGCCAATAAAATATATAGATAGATATATTAGATTTTTAGGGTTTATTTGCCCAACGAACAAATGAAAACAATTGTTTATATAACTAAGGATTTGAAATTTCATATTTTTTAAAATGAGTTAAAAATATATATGCAAAATCATGGATAAAAAAAAAAGTTAAGAGGGTCACAATTGCAATTTCGCCTAAATAATTTTACTTTTTACATATATTTTTTTAAATTTAAGTATAATTTTAGTCCACTTAGTATATGTAACGTTCCATTTAATTTAATAAACAAAATTAACGGAAACGTCACACGAGATAACATAAAGCGCAGTCCTAGAGTCCTACCCAACTCCTTACAACATAAGACACACCATGGTACCATAGAAAAACCAGTTATGAAGTTAAGAAGAACATAAGGAGTTCATAAGTCAAACGGATACATGGGTCGTAGCCCTAATAAGAGTCCAACAAAATAACATCAGCTCCAGCCTAGATGGACTATGCAGCGGAGTCCCCGTTCTCTTGTTGACCACGAGAACCTCTCCTCACACCAATAAATTGATGATCATCGCAAAAGAGAAGTATCACACCCAAGACAAACAAACAAGCAAAAGGGTAAGCTAGAGCCATAAAAATTTCATCTAAACAAGCAGATACATTTTCACAATCCAATACACATATCTCAACCAAGCATGTTATGACTTCTCAAATAATACACTACGACTCGACTCGACTCATCCGGATACATATAACCTGGTCGGATTCAGCGGATGCTTGCACTTGTGGTGGATACCTCTGCTCACCCCTGAGATGCTCACCCCCGAGCTATGTGTTACAAGTGTTATAATGAATCAATTTTCCCTCACCACAAGGTTAGTCCTTAATGAATTTCGGGTCTCCTGCTACTCTCACCACAGGGGTCAGTCCGCTCTAGGTGAGACTAATTGACTCCTTAGAGTGTTAAAATGCAACCTTACCTTGAATCCTTACCTAGTTATACAGATGGAGCACCACCATGGACACCCACTAACAGGGGCCATGGAATTACATCCCAACCACTGAAGCACGACCCTGAGAATATCACCTAGAGATCCCAAGAAATTACGCACTGACACAGACCAACTTTCTTGATCAATCAAACAGATTCAGCATGCATACCCACAAGTATATACACATACGTCTCATACAGTTTCTCATAATTCACTTCTTTCGTATTCTCAACCAACCATGCCAACTCATTATTCTCGAACCCAGAATATGGAACTCTGTCTCACATCATTACCATGCCACATTGATACCAACCTTTCATGTCTCATGTCGAACTCATACCAAAACTCATCATTTTAATTTCGTTAATCATCTCATACAATTATCATGTTCACATCATGTTAAAACTCACAAATCACAACTCACACACCACCTCATTCATACAGGCCATTCAGCTCATGAACTTAAAGGTAATACTCCTACAAGCATGTTGTCCACTTTTGAAATCAAAGAAGCATCAAGACCAACCCCTTTCTCGCCCAGCATCTCGCTCAGGCAGAAAGGTCTCGCCTAGGCGAGGAGGGCCCTCGCTCAGGCGAGCTCCTTTCGCCTAGGCGAGAGCTCGACTTCCAGTATAAGAACCTTGCACGCGTTCTCGCTTAGGCGAGACCCTCCTCGCCTAAGCGAGACGTTCGCTCGCCAAAAAAGTACAGTGGGTCACCTGGGCGACCCTTCGTGGAGAAATACTTAGGCGAGTTTCTGTTAATCTCGCCTAGGCGAGACAGGCTCGCTTAGGCGAGTTTATCAAACTTCGCCATTGTTCCTCTCTACCATCAACACAGTTTCATGCCCAAACAACAATACAAATCATACCATACACTCACAACCACATATAAGCATGGAAATCACAGAACATCATCAAAACAACCATCATTGTACCAAACAATAGGGTTCTAGCTTCCCTTACCTGGAAATAAGCTAGCAAGACAGCCCTACACGCCCTCGACACAGAAGGTAAGAGCACAACAGCTCAAGGAAAGAGAACAACGGTTGGAAGGAAACCAATAAAATATAGCAGCTTACATAGAGTGGAGAAGTTGAAGTTCGCCGGAGAGGATGACGGCTAACCCTAGCGGAGCTCTGAAACAGAAGGGGCAGTGTTTAGGTACGAATTTGCAAAAGTGAGGCTGACAAGGGAACCCTAACAGCTTTAGGGCCTTAGCACCCTATGGGCCACCCTTTAGACCCAACAGATTAAGGCCAGTCCTTACTCATTAGGGCAGAAATGAAAATTGGGCCTTACAGTATACATTGCTCGAGTAGTTTTGGTCTTCGAAGCTTTAGTTGTTTGTTTTTAAACGTGTAATAAAGAAAAAATCAAACCATTAAAATTATAAAAACATACAACTATTGGTACTCCAACTTAAATACAATTTGTTATTTGAACATAGATTGAACAAGTGTATAGTTACTAACTCTTTATAGAATTAAAGGAAGAATTAGTGTTTAAATTTATCCTTTAACCATATTGTTTGTGAGAACAAAAAGAAAAGTTTTAAAGATAAATTATCATTCCATTAATTTTTAATCAAGAAAAATGAAAAAATATTAAATCTTTAATTTTTAATCAAGAAAAATGAAAAAATATTAAATCTTCATTTCTTAAATCTCGACTAAAAATTATTTTAGTAATACTAATAGTTTCAAATATTTTTAGGGTAACAAATTTGATGTTTCTTACATGATGTTGATTCAAGGGGAATGGGTTAAACCCCATTTGCAATTGTAGAAAGATGACAGTGTTAAGAATGATAAGAACTTTAAAGAATGTTGGTAGGCAATTTTGGAGTTGTCCTAACCATAAGATTAGATTAATATAGCATATTTAATTTTTTTGTAATAGAAAGATTTTTGGGTAATTGATACTGTCTATGTTATTATGGTCTTGAATAAAAGACTGGTTCTTTTGATGTGTTATGGTGTAACTATTTCAAATGGTGGTGTGAAGAAAATGCTGATGAGAGGATGCCTTCATTGACTAACAAAGGAGAAAAAATTATGATTTGGAGAAATCATTGAGAGTTTTTGAAAAAAGAATCCAATTGTTAGTAGGAATGGTTTGCATTGTTGGTGTAATGAACATTGAAATGGTGTGTTTGTGTCTACATTGATGTGTTAAGGTTGTGTGATGTAAGGTGACTGAAGTGTAGTTCGTAATGTGTTTGTAATGTATACCAATGAATGACTAAATGAAATTATGAATTTTTGTGTTTTGTTCAATTTAGTCCTTGTTTTAGTTAAATAATATTCATTTAGTCTCTATTTTAGTTAAATAATGTTCAATTTAGTCCTTCTTCATCATTAACCCCTAACTTCATCACCACGACCTTAACTTCATCAACCTCCTGACCCTCCTCCACTTTATTGCCCCTTGAACCTCCACTTCGTCACCCTCATCGTCCTCTTTGTCAACTTCTGAAACACAATTAACATGACTATTATCTACACTCTCTAAAAGTTCATGAGAGTAAGTAACCAACAACTTCATTTAAATCATGTCATGATAAGACCCATACCAGATTATCTTCCAAACCCTAATTTTCCTTTTATCCCCAATTTCATTTCAAAATATAATAATCATTGCAACAACTACATTCATTATAGGGTCACATAATAAAAAAAGGTTCACGTAACACAAATAATATTGTCCTGTACAATGTCCTGTCATCAACTAACGACAATATCAAAAAAAAAGATCAAATTTAACATAATTTAACAAAATAAAGACCAAATTAAAAAAAAAATAAGAGACTAAATTAAATAAACTATACCAAATCAGAGACAAAAATATTATTTAAACCTACACTTAATTTTGTTATAATAATCATTAAACAAATCAGGAAAAGTACATTCCAATTAAATTCATAGCTCCCACTGACGTAGACAATCATTTAATGTTAGTACTTTAACTCTCTTTTTTCCTAGACAACACAGAGAAATAGAATAGGGATTACGAGAAGGGTAAAAGGTTTAAAGAGTTGCATGTGAATGAAACTTCTCTATCTATAACTTCAAGTAACTTTAGCTCTATTTGATAATTATTAGGCCAATGGGGACAAATGAAGAACATGAAGTGGAATTATGAAAGCTCAGACAGTGAAAGGTCTAAGAATTGATCCGTGCAAGTAAATTATTCAAAACATATTATCTTTTCCAATAAATATATATATATATATATATATATATTATTTTTTTAATTTTAATTTTAATATATTTTATATATTTGGCATCTATTTTTTTATATATTTATATAAAAATGTTGATATTTGTAAAATATTTATGGAAGATCCGTCGCTATCTATATCACTTATATTAATAAAAAGTTTGGTATGAAAAATATTGTTAAACAAAATTATGTTTCAAATAATTAAAATAAATAAATAAATAATAATTATCGAATTAAGTTAGACACTCACTTAACAACTTAATGTAAAATTTAATTATTATATTTAAATACTTTTTTTTCCATACCGTAACATTTAATAAAATAAATGTCATTAAATTTTGTATATAAGATGAGGATTCTTGATATGGTTGAGAAGCTACAAAGTTTTACGCAACCATTGAGTAAAAGTTTTGGATTTGACATAAATTGACCATTCAAAACTATTTCAACTCACTACACTATTGATGTGAATTCCACTTATTGGAATATATATATATATATATATATATATATATATATATATATAAATCATATTTAATGTTTTTTTCCTTTTTATTCTATGAAAACCCAGCTTATGAACATGATTTTCAATTTATTTTAAAAATGAAAATATACTATTTGTAATTAAAAATTAGACTATGAAGTTGTGTTGTAAAACAGAACTTTACTATTCAAGGTCTTGTGCAACATGAAATATCAATTTTAATAATCTTTTCCTAAATTTTTCTGACAAAATTTCAAAAAATTCGCCCTCCTAAAAAAAATACTGTGACCATATATCCATCTATTATCTATATCCAAATTATTTAAGAAAAGTAATATATATAATATTAATTTATTAAAAAAAAGTGAATGACTTGATTTCAAACTAAACTTTTTGAACTCAATGGAATCTTAATTTCTCCATTTTAAAACGGGTATAAATAAAAAGTAAATATTTATTTAATAGGTAGTAATGTCACTGATTCAATCTCATGATTGATTAATCTTTAAACAAATAATTTAATATTAAGAGAATAAATATCTTTTTAAAAGAAGAAAATAGGTTCCTATTTTATTCCATCTATATGCCAATTCTTTCATTTACTCAGACCTCTCTTTTCTAACATGTACCTTAAAAATTTTAATTTTTCATTAGCTAGTTTTAATTAGTAAAATATTGTATCAACTATTAAAAAAAAATCATAAGATAAAATCCTTCATTGTATTATCTTCCCGATGGAAGTAAAAATCATTTATCATTTATGCTTGACAATTAAAATATTTACAAGAGGAAACAAGAACAAGATAACTATACTTTTTAAAGTGTTCTAAAAGTTTGGATGAGAATTTTGACAAATATTCTTAAAGTTTCTGAAATAGAAGTACATTTGTTTCCTTTCCATTCATTGTGGATCTCTTCTTGAGAGTTGGTAAATGATAAAAAGAAAAGTTTTATTGTTGACATGTTAGCTAATAAGTTGCAAATTAGACCTAGTTTAGTCCACGGGTTTCACGATAAAACTAACATATTAAAAAGGTTTAATTTAATTAGTCGAATGATATCTACTTTCATTTATGTGTCAGTTTGGTTCCCGTGTGTAAGAAGATGTCAATTGAATCTCAACTTTTGAAAAAATATCTTAATTAGGTCATTTTTAGCCAAAAATTATTAATATCGTTAACGGTATTGATATTTAAAATGACTTATAAAATTAAGTATTGATATTTATATTAAAATTTAGTGATAAAAGTCATGAATTAAGTTAACGGTTTTAGTAATTTTTATTTAAAAGGGGTCTGATTAAAACATCTTTTCAAAAGTTTGGACTAGATTGACACATTTTTAAAAGCGAGTAACAAACTGACACATCTGAACGAAAGACGAAAGTGGATATCATCCGACTAATTAAACCTATTAATAACTAATAAATAATAGTCATTAATAAAAACAATTCAAAGAATGATTATATATATTTAATCTGTTTTTATGGAGAAAAAAATTATATATATATATATATATATATATATATATATATATAAAAGCTGTATGTTTGAGACATTAATTGAAAGTTAATATTTTTTTTTTGTTGCTTTTTTGTAATTTGTGTTCTTATCATCTGCTCCTTCAATATTTTTTTTTTATTTCCAATCATTATATTGTTTTTGTTAACTTGATATATCAATGTGTAGTGGAAAACATGTGCTAAAATTTGTCTGAAAATGATTACTTATTAAAATATATTTAAAAAAAACAATTAAAATACCCAATTTATTAATTAAGTAAAATAAAAATCAACAAAAGAATTTGTTAGAGACTACAAGAAAAATCCAAACATATTTAAGAAGAAAAAAAACATATTTATCCCGAAAAAAACATTCCCTAAAAATGTAAACATATTTAACCACTCTTTTTTATTTATTTTAAGCATCATATAGATTGTTTCTCTCATGCAATAACTGACTCTCTTTTTTTTCATCCAATCAAAACAATATTTCAAAACTACTTTCCTGTAATCTTATCCAAAAAATGATTGTTTATTAGATGGATTATTAAAAAATATATAATTTTCGCAAATTTTCCAAATTTAAAATTAGCTTTATCTTTCAATTTAGTCTGTAACATTCAACAATATTGCTTCATTGATTATACATCAATTTAACTGCTGATTATAAAAATAAAAATAAAAATAAAAACCATTAGAGTGTGTAAAAAAATACTTAAGACCAGGTTCCTAAGTTAAAATATCATAAAAGAAGCTACATCAATGTGTTACATTACATGATTACATGAGTGTTGTTGGGGAGGGGAAAATGGGATTTTCTTGGTTAATTAATACAACTTGATGAAAAACACAATATCTGCAAAACTGTGTACTGTTTCTAATCTCTGTATGTTCCTAATTAACTCACTTCATTTATTGGTATATTTATTTTGGACCCCAATTATTCAGTTTCCTCAAACCATCAAATGATGGAAAAGAGTCCTGCCAAAATTAATCTACACAAGCTAAACATATATAAGCTTTCACTATTCAAACTATATTAGAAAATTCAAATCAAGGACTGAATGGAATAGTTGCATTTGAAAGAGTTCACTCCACTGATATGTGCAAAGATATCTGAGGAATCAACCAAATCATCATCTTCTTTCACAGTTATCTGCAAGTACAGAATGGAAGGAATATGGCATCAAGGAATTATGCCATCAAATAATTGAAAATGCAAAGTCATAGGGAATTTTCTATTCTTCATACTGTTTGTAAAAAGTCCTCTATGAACACTTGCACAAAGAAGATTGAAAACAAATTTCTGCATAAACTAAACTTCAGTTATCAATAAGTTAATTGGTAAAAGTTACTTTTTGTTACCTCTTCATCATCTTCTTCATGGTTGCTACTTCCTTGTCTATGGCTATCTCCAAAGTCATCATTCTTTGCAAACCTTCCTCTCACCCGTGGCCTGCTATCTGCCAAAGTTTTGCGGCAAGCATACTGCATTTTTTAAAAGAAACTGCATCATTAGTTGAATTCTGAAGTTTATAACTTGATGCAATAATTGGAATTCATGTGACATAATATAAGATTTCAAATTTGTAATTTCTCGGTGTTGTTATTGAGATACAGTACCTTGATTTTCTTGCTGAAGTTTCTTTCATTTCTCTTCTTCATGTATCTGTGAATCTTTTCCTTCCTCTGCTCAACAGAAAGTTTTCCAACCTTCAGGGTAGAGTCCTCCAAGTGTGAAATTTCTGGTGCCAAAGTGCCAGAGCCCCCAGCAGATACCAGTTTCTGACTCTCATTACCAAGTGCCTGAGAGAAATTATAATCAAAGATCAATTTTTTTTTTGTCTTGTTCAACACAGAAAACAAAAGATGTTGGCCCACTCACTATTAGAAGCTGCACATTAACTTTAAAGAAACTGTAGAAAGAGATGTAGCACAGCACCCTTGAAGTGGGTCTTTCTATCCAATGATGCTGCTACTTATTATCCTTTTCCTGTTTTTCTTTTGGCAGAAAGTGCTTAGGTTATTCCTTCTTGCTAGGCCAAATTTATAATGTTTTTTTAATGCATGACTTTATAAGAGGACTCAAAGCTTATGGTACCTACTATTTGATGGTCATGGAGCACCTATGAGTTTATAGTTCAGAGATTTGTGGACCATGAACTTCCCTAAAAGTCCATCTCTGACAAGGCCTTTTCTATTTTGAAAAAAAAAAAAAAACTTCACTGCTGCAAGGTATAGTAACCTTTGCAGCATTAACAAATTTCTTTGACCACTGTGCTTCCTCTTTTCTTTTTTCTGAACACATTGAAGAATTAACAATATATGCACCGAGTATAAAGAATTTTTCTATTATCATCGAATCAGAAATTATTCCAATTTGTTGATTTTTAAAATAATTATCTAAAAAGCATATCAGTAATGATTTCTGATTGATTGATAATGTAAAAAAACTTGTAATCATGTTAAACTATAATTAGGTATCAAGTTTCAAATACCTGAAGTTCTGGGGGGTTAAACACCCTCTGAATTGAATCTGTACAATATATTCCACCATTTTCTCCCTGGTAGTCCAATTCTTGTGCCTGCAGTTCAGACCCCAGTAGAATGTTCCCACCAAACAATCCAGAACTGTCAGCAGATAAAGCAGTGGCAAGGGAACCAGGAGGAGTCATGTAGGCTCCTATGCCAGGACTGAGATAAGAGCAAGAGGGAGATGAAGGGTTGAGAGGCACATAAGAAGGGATGGAAGAGATACAATCATCATCAAAAACTGATGCTAATGGAGCCCCAATAAGGGGTGCAACCACAGGATCAGTAGGGTACTGAGAGAGGCCCTTCAAAACTGAACCTGATGCTGATAGATGCAGCTGTTGCTGAGCTGAAGAGAAATCAAAGTGATCCTGCTGAGTTGTGATTGGGAGAAGTGGTGGAACAGCAAAAGAAGGAGAAGATGAGAAGTCTATGGAGGCTGATATGTCATTGTCAAATTCATCTTGAGAGTCAAAGAAGAGAGACAGGTTATTGCTGTTTGTTGTGTTGTTATTGTTGTTGTTGTTGCTGTTGTTGAGGTTGTTGTTGTTGTTGTTGGTAGTGGTGCTGGCTGTGGTAGTACTAGATGAGGTGGTGACTATGTTGCTATTGCTATTGATATTGATCTTGTTGTCTACTGCATCTAAAGGTGGAGATATGGTTGTGGCATATGAGGACTTGTCTTCATGGCAACAATTTGAGCTGGAGGTAACCTCAGAAATTTGCAGTGTGTCTGGGAAAAGATCAGGGTCACAAAGTTCGAAATATCGACCACCGAATGGGCTTGAAATCTCTTCCTGCAGTGAGTGATGACATATAAGCATTGTGAACAACATGTTTACCAAAAAACACTACCAAACACAGTCTGAGAATAGTCCTAACAGAGCCTCTTCTCCTGTTTATAAAACAAACTAGAAACGTGATTCTCTATAGTATTTTATTTTTTTCATTATGATGGGTTTGAAATCTGAATCCTATTCCTCTTTTTGTTGATAGACATGAGTCTGATCTGATCACTTAGAACAGAAAAGAAATTCAAAGGCTAATATTCTCTGATCAAGTGAAAATCATTCAAAAGTGAAAGACATGCCAAATGATATAATAGTATCTCTGCCAGAGCATGAGCACCCCCTTGTTATTTATCAAGAAGAGAAGGAAATAGTTGAATGTGGTTTGTTGCATAGTCTAGTCAGTTTTGTCCATATTTGGTAATAGACTGAAGAGAAATTTTCCAAAAGGGTTTGCATTGTTGGGCTATTTATTGGTGAAAGTGATGTGCATCTATGCCTTCATGTGACAGGTAGGAGCCAATGTTAGCATGAAATACAAGTTATGTGAAAACAAAGAAGGAACCTCCTGCTATGTTATTTTTGTTCATTTAGTGGAATTTTGTTCTTCAATGGGAATTGAAAGCCACTTGAAGGGAACCCCATAATGCTATATATGCTATCCATGTGATTTTTTCTCACTAACACCCTTCTCTCTATCTAACTCAATAAAGAATATCAAAATTAGCAAAGCTTACACAACAAGCCCCCAAAGAGATATATATATTCCACACCAACCGAAAGCTATTTGTCTAAGTGACTATCACGGAAATGTAACATCTTTTTACAACTTCGCCCCTTCGAAAGTGACATTTATTTAACATTTTGGTGGTAGGGTCCTTGGATGATAATAATATCAAAAAGACCACACACTCACAAATTCTTCGGTCAATAAAATTACGTTATGTTATTATGCTCTCCAACCATATAAATAGAGGAAAGAAAACCTTCCATCTCACAAATTCTGAGCATGGCTTCTGGTTTTCCCATCATAGCTAATACCATTATGCAGCTTCCACTCATCCCCAGGAATATCACCAAATAAGGGAAGCATTCTGCATATTTCTCAGAGCCTAATTATCATCAAATTAATTAACACGCCAAACTCACACTAACAAACCGTAATCTTCCATCATTCATTCATCATTCATGCATCCAAACTATTAATTAATCAATTAATTACTTTCACATGGCCACAACATGTAAGAAAAAAGCACCCCAGATGAATTTTTAAACACCTTACAACGTTTTGATTTCACATCTCCTACAAGGTAATAATTGTAGGCTTCAAACATTAATCTTTGCATCAAACTTAGACCTTGTTTTGTTTAACTTTTCTGGGGTCTGTCTATGTTTGTCTGTCTGTGTCTCTTCCCTCCCAAGGTGTGATTTTTGACAAAAAAACAAGCCATTTTCCAAAGAAACTTGTGTTGTTATTCACACACAACCACAGAAAACCAGAAGAAAACAATTTATGTAGGTTAGTTCCAACACATGCATTAAAACCAAATATAAGAAGCTTGAGGTGATTACAATGGGGAGTTGTTGTTGCTCATCTGGTGTAGGGGGTTGGATAACATCCTGCAACATGGTGGTGAAGAATCCTCTTTTGCACAGAAACAAAGAAATCTATGTACACAGTCTTAGAAAGAAGTGAAATTTGGTGTGGTCACAAAGAGGGTTTGAAACAAGTCTTGTTGGTGACTAAAACCAATGCATATATGCTTAGAAAATGAAGCCTCAAGGGATATTTTTTCGATAAAAAAATGGAAATTAATTAAGGAGAAGACAACAAGAAGAAGAGACAAAAAGGAAAAAAAAGAAAGTAGTAGAGAGAGAGAAGTTGTTGTGTTTGTTTGCTGAGATGATGAGGTGTATGAGGGTTGTCAAAAACAGAGAATGTTTGTTATGTGCATATATAGAGGAACGAGGTTGTTCGTAGAGCCGTCAAAGCCTGGCACTCGCGGGTGTCAACGCGAGACTAACGTTTGGCCATTAATTCACTACTTTGGTGGGTGTAGTTGAACTCAATTTTTGGAACATATATTATATATGGATTGTATGACCCGAATCACATGCTTAACTATATGAACATAAATTTTAGGTTTTTTCTACAATTAAATCTTTATCCTATGTCTCACTGTGTTAATGTTAGCATGTCGTAAAAACAATTGCAAACCTTTGCTTCGGTTTTCTTGGGGTGGTTTCATCACAAATAGGATTTTCAAGTGTAAGAATTTTCATGGTGTAAAAATAGGTTTTGTTCATAGTTTAACTTATTAGGATTTTTACTGAGTTTAATTTTTAAAATGGGATTAATTTAGAGCTACTTAAAAACCAGACAAGTTTGAAAATATATTTTTATTTTAACAAAATGTTTGAAAAATAAATCTAACTTACTACCAATGTATTATGAGTCAATTACGTTTTTATCTTAGATTCAAAACATTAAACCAATGTATTTTTTGATGATATGGTTTATTAGTCACTTGATTGAACCTATTTAATATAATTTTAATGGATGACTAGAGAGTTTAAAGTTACATAGAATTCTATATTAATTTCTTTAAAATGCATTACTTTTTACATTTTGACTTTGAATTTCTACTAATGGAGGATGTTTCATGGATTGACTTTTTATTTAGTAATTCTTTGATAATGTTTATAATTGGAGATCTATTGTTGAAAAGGTCATAGTTAGATTTGTGATAACTCATTATATTGTAATGGTTAAGTATATATGTTTAACTCTTTATTTTTTTTATTTTTTTATTTTAAGTTCTTCATAGTTTAAATAAGGTTCAATTTAATTTTATGTTAGTTTAGAATTATCATGACTAATAATTTTAACATAATAGCATTTAAAATCAGTCCAAAATACTACCGACAAGTTTGGATATGTTTTGACGCTTTTAATCAGCACAACAATGATTTTTAACTATTATTAAGTTTAAAAAAGTGTTAAATATGTATTTTTTTCTCAAATTATTATAAAAAATATGTTTTGTCTTAAACTAAATTATAAAGTACCTCACTCATATACTTTCTACATTCTCGATAAATAATATGTGGAGGTTACAATATAGTATACCGTGGAATTTCGTTTGTCTTAGGAGAAACATTCACATCTTGTTTGTTGGAAAGTAATTTAACATAACTTTCATAAAGTGCAGCACCTAATTTATTGACGAATTTTTAAAAAATTTAATTACCGACAGATTTACTAAGAATTTTACAAATATTAATTTATTGATGAATTTATCAAATAATTTTATCATGACATGGTCAAAACTAAAACATAAGTTTTAACATTACTTTATCAACAAAAATATTCGTTCGTAATAAAAGTTATGAATTATTGGCAGATTTTACAGATAAGTTTTATCTATGAATATTTTTATCGATTATTAAAATCCTAAAATTTGTTTGTATAATCTATTCGTAGAAATTTGTTTTTTTAGAAAATCGTCAGTGAAATTCATCAATAAATATTATTTTACTGACTGATATTCTTATAGTGTTTTACTAAAAACATATTGTTTAATAAGAGACAATTGTCACTCATATTAATGATGATGATGGTGACACTTCTTTAGTCATAGGTATCGAAGAATATAACAATCTCATTATCTAACATAAAACCATAAAAATAATTTGTCATTTTACTTAATCACATTATTGTTTTATATTAATAAAGAATCTCACATTTTTTTAATATGTAGAGACAATAAGCAAGACTATAAACAATTGCACCAATCATTAATAAAAGAATTGAACAAAAATGACTGAATTAAAAATCATAACAAATTTAAGTAATCAATATATTAAAAAAATAATTGAAAATATTCAAATTATAAAGGGTTAATTAAGGTTACTATTAGTAAGAGATAATCATGTCTTTAGATTTTTGTTAAAATCTTTAACTCTCTATGCTTTAAAAAGATTAAGCAATTATGTCTCAGTCGAAGAGCTCTAGATGTACACTCTTTATTTTCCCTAAAACATTACTCAATTAGAAAAACAAAATTAATGCATATTATTCACATTATTAAAAAAAAAAAAAAACAGAGAAGCCTTTCACTTTCGTAATGTGGATACACATAAACTCCAAAGTATAGAATTTTTCTTCTTGGGAACATTTATAGCCTCGTACACATTGCATAGATCTTAGCTTCTACTGCACATGACAGTGATTTTAGTTACAGAAAAAAGCATCACAAAAAAAATATTATTTATATCTATCTAGATGTTTTAGCTAAAAAAAAAGTCAAAAAATTGCTAAAATTATACGGGTTAAATATGTTTTTGGTCCTCAAGTTTCAGTGAATTTTGGAATTAGTCCCTCTTTGAAATTTTATACCAATTTAGTCATTCACATTTAAAAATGCGTGAATTTAGTCCTTATTGTCAAATTTTGTTAAGTTTATTTGACATTTTAAACGCATTTTATGATAACATTTAAATTAATATTAAAGTGAAGATGTATCAAACGGTGTAAATAATTCCAATAATATCATGAAATGCGCTTGAAATGTCAGATAAATTTAACAAAATTTGGTTAAAATAACTAAATTCACGCATTTTTAAAGAATAATGACTAAATTGGTCAAAATTTTTGAAGATAGACTAATTTCAAATTTCACTTAAACTTGAGAGACCAAAATCATATTTAACCCAAATTATTTTATTTTTGTGCATGACTTTACTTTTGAAGCTAATGAAAGTTTTAAGGAAAAATGTCATGGACGAACTAAAGCTATAAGACAATGATCATATTGTTTTGATTAATTTGCTTATGATGATAGTTTTTGCACTAAAGATGAAAGTTTTGTTGTTTTCACCATGTTTAAATGTTATAGGTTAATTAATAAAGTATGTGCATATAGAACAAAAATGCTGACAAATATGCATGTAAACTTAGTATAAGTGTCCAACTACACGGGAAAAAGAAGAGAAAAGGAGAATAAAGTGTCCAAACCTACCCTTTTAAGTTAAGGACCCGATTTATTGAAAGATCGAGTAACTTGTAAAGAGTATTCTTTCCATTGGTCATCAACATGTTACTTATTGTTTACTTAGGAGACAAATTTTGAAATAAATAAATTCATATTTGTAAGTATTGGTGGAACTCATTCTTATGTTAATAAAACTAAAACAACCATACTACTTATATATATTCGTTTGATTATCGCAATCATTTTAATCTAAAAATATATATAAATTATTTTTTTAATCCAAAAAAAAAATCTTCATTTTCTTTTTTCATTTTCTCTACTCAAACAAGCACACATGATAATAGAATAACAAAAATATGACTATCATTCGCAGTGACAGATCTTGACCTATACTTTTGGGGAGCCAAAATAATACATTCAAAATTTGTATTATTACTACAATAAAACATGAGTATAATTGTAACTATAAAAGAAAATTCACACGCATACATAAAATATATAAGTATATACATGATTGATTGTTTTTAGTTCCTTGAGATCTTTCACTAATAATTAAGTTTCTTAAAATCTTTCACCAATAACTAAAACAAAACTAAAAGTAATTGAATCAGGGTTAAAATTATCTACAAGAAATTTATCTTTAATTTTATTTTGCAATATATATATATATATATATATATAAATTTAAGACTTAAAAATAATTTATCATAATCTAATAAAATATTGAAAGACGTAATTATAAAAAACAAAATATATAATAATCAAGTCACAAATAAAAATTTGTTATGAAAAAACACATAACACATTACTTTTTTTTTCTATATTATAAACAATGAATATACCAAAGACTTATATTTCTTCAAGTGAGACAAGATGCTTACCTTTTTTTTTCTTAAAGAATGGAAGAGAACAAAGGAAAGAGATGAGAGTAAAAATAATGAGTTTGTGTATAATTTTTTTTTTCATAAACAAAAGAAAGAAACACGAGTAAAGAGAGAGATGAGAGCAAAAATAATGAGTTTGTGTCTAATTTCATTTTGTTTTCATAAACAAAAGAAAAAAAAAACACACAGGTGAGTGTGAGAAATCACTACAATATATAAAAAATTAAAAAATAATTGGACAAAAAAATTTAATATTTGTTATTCTTTATTATATTTAATTTATGTTTTATTATTTATTAATATTAATATACTTTATAAAATAAATAAAATTATATTTAATTAAAATTTCATGAATTTTCAATTTTTTTAATATATATAATACATAGTTTAAAAAATTTTAAAATAAAATACATAATTATTATTTTTAAATAAAATACATAACTAAAAAATTAAAAAAAATTAGGGGGGACCGTGGCCCCCGCCTGCTCCTAATAAAATCCGCCGCTGATCATTCGCTATCATATCATAATATCAAAATTAATTTTCTTATTGCATTTGACATGGACCCATTTTAGACAAGCCCTTCTACCTCTTCAATTTGATTTGGTGGGTAATTATCAAATTTAAGGACGCTTTCTCAGATCACGTTCAAGTAAATTTTCAAATTCATTATATGTAACCTTAGGAACTTTAAAGAGTTATTTTTCATTTTCTTCAATTCTTGGATTCCCGTGAAATTTATCAAGTTTAATTGACATAAATAAATTTTTTTCATCTTCATTACAAACCTTCTTCTTGAAAAAATAATATTTTTTACTCTTTATCATAATTTTTCTAATATAAATTTATGACCTCTCACCTATTTAGAAAAAAAAGATAAAATTTATCATAATTTTTATAATATAAATTTTATGACTTAAAGGTGCTCTTAACAAATCTTTGTTACTTTATGATCTTGAAGATATGCTTAGATATCTAATTGGGTTTTTTTATTGTCAAGTTATTTTTGTTTGTATTATAGAGCTCTAAGAAGCATTTTTTAGGGAAAATGGTTGTTTAACCAATGTAAGAGAAGTTAATCTTAATTCTTGCACTTTCGATTTAGAATGACTAGTTGGTACAATGTGCTTTTGATTTTAAATTGGTATATGACACTTGGTTGATTTGGTTGATATGGTGACACGTTGAATAAGAAAATTGTGTTGTAAGTTGGGTTTGATTTCTGAGTCAAGAAGTTGGAAATGAATATGTGAAATTAATGTTCTATTATTTAATAAGTCATTTTGATTGAATTGGTGTATTGCATTTGTTAAATTGGTTCAATCTAAGCATGCTTTGATTCCAATTACATGTATTTTAAGGGTTGAATAAGGTAAAGATTGTTTAGATAGACCATTGAACCAATCTAATATGTAAGAAAATGAATTTTGATATTTGATGCAACATTAGGCGCCCTTGCATTATCGTTGGGCGCCAATCAAACTATGAGTCCATTTACTTGTTGGGTTGGGCTCCACTTGTGGACCACCTCTCAAATCAGTGATTCTTATTGGTTGTAGGCATCAGCCACTTACTCAACCTCATATGCCACTAGGGATGGCAACGGGGCGGGGCGGGTACGGGTATCATGATCTCATCCCCATCCCCATAATAAAAATTCATCCCCATCCCCAAACCCAACGGGTATACAACTTTTGACTCATCCCCATCCCCACCGGGTAACGGGTATTTTCTTATACCCATACCCATACCCATTTTTTT
>Ga0214544_1004390_pt1 | contig 28391 bp, 11 predicted proteins | sample CNSS3metaG_FD_160074 | JGI IMG/M metagenome (GOLD analysis project Ga0214544, IMG submission 160074) | Root nodule microbial communities from cowpea collected in UCLA plant growth center, Los Angeles, California, USA - CNSS3 | ecosystem: Host-associated > Plants > Roots > Nodule | place: USA...
TGATGAAAATGTTGAATTATCAATTTATCATCTAATTCCCCAAAGTCTTTACTTAATTTTGTGAACTTCTTAAAGTTTCCCAATTTTTAAACATTGAAAGTTTTATCATAAAAAAAAATAAATAAATTAATTAATTAAAAAAAAAAAAGCGGGCCGGCCCGCGGGCCAACGTGTATGCGGGGCGGGCCAGAGTATGCGGCCCGCATAAAATGTGCGGGGCGGGCCGGCCCGCATTGCCACCCCTAACTAAAATTAATGTTTTTATTAAATATTTCTATAAATATTTAAAGAAGTAATAGAAATAATAATTCTAGACATAAAAAAGGATATTATATATATATATATATATATATATTAAAAATTCAATAAATAAATATATTATAAAGGGTATAATAAAAATAATAATTGTGAACATAAAAGAGATATCACCTTTATATATAATCTTTGAAAAATCAATAAATAAATATATTATAAAGAGTATTATATGGACAGACATGTAGTTATAGATAATACTTTGCTTTTAAAACTTAAATGTATACAAACAAAATCATTTAAATTATTCCTTATTATCTATACAATCTAATACAATGTTCAAACACAGTTCAATTTAATATTCAATGATTGAAAATTAATTTCAAATATAGTATTTTGCAACTATACATATCCAAAAATCTGTACATATATCAAGTGTGATCATTGTATCTATTCTTTTATCAACAAAATGTATTATATCTATACTAGACTCCTTAAAATTAAACTTGAATGTATATATATATACCAACAAAAAGAAGACACAAATACGTCCAAAGTAACAATACCACGTTTAGTTTAGCAGAAGTGCTTCACATATTTCTTTTATAACTCCAATTTAGTACGAAAAGATATGATCTATAACACAAATAGAAAAAACTCAACATCTTGCAAAAGAAATCTAAATTTTGTTTTATTTTCTTATTAATATAGTATACGTATGCTGAAGCAGTTAATTCAAATTCATTGAAGTGATTGGCAACAATGGATGTGTCACTCTGCGTTGACGTTGCAGCCATGTCTCTCTGAAGCGGCTTCTTCTGAACATGATGATGAAGACATGAATGATGAAGCACAATGTGTACAGAGCAAAACCTAGTGATTCCCAAGTGTCAGTGTGAGGTAGCAGGAGCAGAAGCATGGAAATCAAAGAGAGTGAACCAAAGACGTGCATGAGAGTGTGAAAGTGATGAACCCTAATGCCGAACTTGAGGGTTCCCAAGAAAGCCAAGCAATAAAGAAGAAAGGTAACAATGCAAAGCCAAATGGTCTTTGGATGAAGCTGAAAAGGGTTGGGATTTTGTGCGTATCTGATCTGGAGAAAACCAAGAAGTACAACGAAGATGAAAGCAACAAGTGCATGAACAGGATTGGTTTCTAGTGCAATGTTAAATACTGGGATGTATGCTATATTAAAGGTCACTTTAGTACATCTGAAAACAGGGGTAGAAGGAGCCATGAAAAAACTTCTGGTGTTGTTGAAGACACTCCAAAGAAGCAAGCAATTTCAGACAGAAGAATTAAGGATATACACATTGAAAACATTGGAATATAATATATAAAGACAATTTCTGCATGTAAGTCCACAATGCACATGTTCTCTCTTCATTTCCTTGAAAGTTCGTATTTTTTTATTTATTTAGGGATATTCAGGACTAAACTGTTATGTGTGGAATCAGCCGACTTGACCAACTCGCCGACTTGACCTACATGTAACCAATGATATAAAAGTCTATATTTTTTAAAAGATAAAAATAAAAAACGATAATAAAACTAAGAGAAATAACAACAAAAGTTATAGAAAAAAATACAACATATAAAATACTTACACCAAAACAACCTCTATATATATATATATATATATATATATATATATATATATATATATATATATATATATTTTATTTTTATTTTATATTTTTGACTTTTATCTTCTAAATAATTATTCTAAATAATTATTTTATAAATTTGGCCATTTGAGTAATTTTTGAAAATTTAATTATTTTTTATTTTATATTTATTAATTTTAACATTTTTAAACAAAAATATTTATTTAAATAAATTTATAAAAAAATTGTATTTATTTTATTATTACAATATAATAAATATTTACTGGTATATATAATTATAAAAAAAATATTTACTTAACAGGTTTTTAATATACATATTCATGCCAAAATAGCATACCTCTTACACATTTCTCATCTCATCACCCCACAGACATATAAAGTGAGAATTAAGAAAAATCTGATGATGAATTATAAGATACTAAAATCTAAATTTTAGGATAAAATTTAAATAACTTTGATTACATATTTAAATAATATATTTTGGTTTAATTCATTATATATTATAAGTTAATTTTAAATTTAGTCAGTGGATAAAAAACCTATACTGCAAATCTCATAAATTGAAATTATTTTATTTTATAAAAAGTAATGAATGTGAAATTACCAAATCTCAACTTTTAAAGTCAAATATTGTGATGGTCACATGTGTGTATGGACTAGTTGGGAGTCGGCAAATGATGGTGAACTTGACAACAACAATACGACCCTATTATTTACTTGTTTACTCACTAGAGGCTTTTGAGATCAATTGATTATTAAAAAGTAATTTGTTTATTGAACATTATAATAAGATCGAAAGTTATATAAATAACTAATTTCAGCATGTTTTTAAAACAATAAATTTCTAACTAGTAATTCTGAGAATCTAATATATGCGTAAATGGAATCAAAATTCTTATATAAAATGAAGCAGTGATGTTTTAACACTGATAAATTTTTACAATAATTTAATATGTACTATTGTGCTTTTTATTTTTTTTATAACTATACAAGCTTTTTTCTTAATGGAAACGTTATCCATAAAAAGAGACATTACTAGAGAAAAAAAAGAAAAACGAGTTACTGTTAGGGTTGGGAGAGTCGCAATTAAAAGGTGGTAATTTGAAAAAAAAAAAAACAACAAACAAATAACTGTCGCAGAAACAACGTCTAACGCCCCCTTATCTAACCTGTTTAATATATTGAGGATTATAAAATTAAAGACAGCGACACCATTATCATTAACTTCTAATTTTTTTAGATAAATAAAAGAAAGATCTGTTTACACTACGTATTATCATTAACTTTTAATTTTTCATTAAATAAAAGAATCTATTTAACAGCGTGATGATTATTCTAACCTTTTTGTCAACCATTTATCTAATAGGAATCTTGTATTTGTTTATGGTGGTGTGTAGACTCAATAACAATTATTTTTATTTAATATACAAAAATAAACTTTATTAAATTTCCTCTCACATTGTACCCACCAAGTAAGAGTTCAGCTCTTCCCTCCTTACTCAATTTCCTCTCACGTGATTACTGTATACATGTTTCGCCCATAGGAGAAAAAATTACATTTTCTTAAATATGAAGTTCAATTTTGTTTTTTTTTATAGTTATTTAGTTTAGAGTGTTTTCTGTTTCTGCATTTGTGGCTTTCTCTAGGTATACATTGGCTTAAATAAAGCCCTTTCATGTCTTTTTTATTCTTTGAGTTAATCAATATACATTTTTTAATTCTTCATTCTCTCTCTTAATTCATTCTTTTTCTGATCTAATACCTCTGTTTTTATTTATTGATTAAATGTTAACCAATTCCTTAAAAAATCTAATCCAAATTAAAGAACAAATAGTTATGGGATGTTTGTTTTAAAATAAAATTCAATTACCAATAATTCCAACTGGTAAAAATGTTAAAAATAATCATTTTAAAATCAACCAACCTACTTTACGTTATATGATATGTTAGTGTATATTATTTAGAGTTGAAACTAATTCAATTCTGTTTAGTTCTATTTCTGCAGAGCTAGGATGCAGCTACTCTTGCCCTCAGTGCATGGAAAAAAGTGAAGTAAGAACACTGAAGTTAATTATTCATTTAGATTGAAAGAGCCACCAACATTACAATTTTGCCACACCTCTCTAAAAGAATTTATCATCATGAAAGAATTACAGAATAAGTCAAAAAAACAAAAGATACTTACTTTACACATTAGCTATTTATAAGCAGGAATGAGCAGAAGGATGCATACTCTCACGTACCCTCAACATCCTTAACAGAAATATGCATCCTTTCTGAACCAAAACCACAATTATGTTAACCAAAATCAAATAAATATTACAAAAAGAACAAAAAAAAATGATCTTTTTACGAGGAACACTGCTCAAAACAATGGTTTCAAAATCATCATCATGCTGTTGCTGCAAGCATGGATGAATTGGAGCTTTCCTCATCTGGTGGGGGTTTGATATATTTCCCTATCACTTGTTGGCGATGACGTTTCCTCATTCTGATCTGTTTTTCTATACTCTTTTGCTTCTTCTTTTCCTTCTCTCTGTGCCTTAAACTTCTCTCTCTCTCGTATACACCTTGCCAGAACACTTCACCCGTTGAAGGCCACAACCAATGCCTCTTAGGATCCTCAGAATCTGATAGTTCTGCCAAGTCCTCATCCATGCTCTTAAGGGTGTTGTATGAGAACCATTTGATCCACATCTTACCCCTGCGGTTCTTGAACTTGTGTTGTTCCTGCATTACACCACTCTCAGGATCCACATACACCATTCTCCTTGCACTGTGGTATGTCCACACGTTCACAAGAAGCTCCAGAACCCGTGAATAACAATGCTTATCCTGCAATTTTGTTTCATCCATGTTTTTACACAACTGGGGGCAAAAATAAGTAGCAACGATATAATATACTTGATCCTTTGAGGAAGAAAATTACTTTTGACAAACTCAAAGGACAGTGTCCTGTTGAATGGTGTTCATCATACATCTGTGCATCCATTGCATCCACAAACATTCTGCACAAATGGTGGTTTACGTCAGTTATTTAACTCTTAAACAAGTTACAAGAGAACAAATTTCTTTTTCAGCGACATGAACTTAGTTTATACCTGGAGAACATTACAAACTCCAAAAAGGATCTGGTAGGTAGAGCCCAACTTTGCATGACAGACCATGTATCACCATCTAAAGGCATTGGTGGCAAAGAATGCACATCATCTTTCAACCCATACATTCTCCTCATGGCTTTTGAGAAAGCAAACCTTCACTCAAACACAATGTAGAGAAAATCAGACAATGTCTTTGAAAATGTACAAGAAAATGAAAGCAAGGGTCAAAGACTCGAGCTTTCATGTACTCAAGATAAAACAGAATGGATTTAAGAGATCATACTTGCAATTTCCTGCATTAATGGCGTCACAAAATGACCAAAAGTCCTTTTGCAAAGGGTTGCGTGAATCCATATCCATGCGAACCCAAAAGTATAGTGCATCCCCGTACCTTTTGGATTGGATGGCATTCAATAATGAATTTTCAGCAGTTTCAGACAAGGATGCCTGTTAAAACCCCACACTAGATGTCAGAAGAAGCAAGAACAAGGGACAGATTTGAGAAATCCAATTTATCATTTCCATTCAAGTCACCTTTCTATTTTTCAGACTTACATACATTCCTCTAAATAAATAAATACATTGACAGATGGAAAAGGACATCAAGAGGCATATGTCCAAAGAAATGAGACATGGAAAACAATCATTTATACCTTCTTTGCTGTTGCTCTCCAAGACTGAAATCCAATCCAAGCATTTCTGTGTAATCTGTCGATCCTGTTTGCAATTGCAAAGAAGGCTCCGTGTTCACCAAGTAAATCGCGATAGTAACCATTATTAAGCAATGGAAGACGAGAAGGAGCATCAACATCATCTTTCCCTGGTCTACGTCCTTTACCGGACTGCAAACATCCAACACATTCATTGCATCAGATTGAAATAAGAAACCAATCACTATATTTTCTGAAGAGAAAGCACTACTATTGCAGAATATTTGGGGCATCATTATTATTGCATATGAGCACAAGGGGTATCGAATGATCCCTCTTAAGGTCTCTTCCAATAAAGCCTTTTTCCATACACAAGACCAGAAAATGAAGTGTTACAATCACTGGTAAAAGGGACTAATATGAGAACACGATATAATACGAAAACACCCGACTTACCAGGCCAACTCCTCGATAAAGAGTTTTCTTATGTAGAAAAGGCCAGGATCCTTCCCCAAAATAGGGTTCATAAATGCATAGTGGTTGTCCTGTACGCTCAAGCTCTCCATCATCTCTTTCGTGTAAATCATTCTTTGCTCTATCAGCCCTCTTAGCATTTTTATATACATCCTCCCATGTTCCATGAAACTGCTCTGTTCTATCCTTCAACTGCATTAAAACTCAACTAAAGTTAAAAGCTTTACTCACAGAAATGGAAATTATCAAAGATCTAATACCCTAACTTCAGAAAACTTCAGAAAGAATAATCCTAAATTCTCCTAATCATTCTTTCAGATAATCCTCCTTGAGAAATTTGAACACTTGGTGTTTCATTAATAACTAGAGTACTAGGAAAGTTATTTGATGTTCTAGAAAGAAATAGCCTTTCTCTTCTATAAATTAGAGAATTCTTTGATCTCACCTCTTCATCCTCCCTCCTTTTTTTGGTAAGAGCCAGATGAGTATATCTTTCGTCTTCCCATATGCTATATACAAATATATCATTTGCTGCAACTGTCGTAGTGGATCTATTTTTATGAGAATGATTCCACTGGCCCTCATATTTATCCAAAAACATGCTACTTCTTAATGTCCTATTACTATATGTCATATTTGGAACAGCTTCAAATAAATGCCATTGCCACTGTTCTTTAATCTTGGGGGGAATATCTGAAACAGCCTTGGGTGGAGTAACCTCTGATGGAAGCCTGAGAATATTCTGAAGTAAAGATGCATATCCATCAATTGCTTCTGAAACCATGAGATTCTTTGCAGTGTTTCTCCCGATAGAGGCAATGTTACGAGCCAAGGGTGAGATTTTCCCATTTGAGATCACTTCTAATAAAATTTGTCTCAGAGCTCTAATATTATCCCTTGGGAAAAGATAGCCATTCACCCTGTCATCAACCTAGTCAATGTCAACAAGATAGTCAGCACTCTCCTCAGAAATACATGATATGAGAAACTTTAACTCTTCATATTATAAATAAAATGTAATAATTGACATTTTAGATGCAGGGAAGTTATTATAAAAGCCAAAAACAAAATTAGTCTGGATTATTGCAGGAGGCTTCAAATTAAAGACTTATAAAAGCAACAAACAGTAATCTAGACCCATGATATGGCTAACGTAAATAGATTAGAGCTCAAACTTACGTATTTTCTGATCATGGGAACATCTGGAGCAATAATTGGTTTCTCAAAGGACATAGCCTTGATCAAAATCTCTGGAAAAGAATGTTCTTCAAGAAAGGATCCATATACCACTACATCTGCTGTGCCAAGAACGGAATCGGCATTCAGATCTCCAGCTATGTGCTCTATAATACCTCTTGGGTATTTCAAGCTATGCGCCATGGTCTAATGTAACAGAGTAAAAGATTAGAAACTTCAAATTATTTAGCCAAAAATCAAAGAGAAGGTGGGTACATACCTCAAGAGCTACACTGTAGTTATTTGTTAATTCTCCACTATGAACAATGATTCTTAGTCGAGCACCGGCATTATCTTTGTTTACAGGGAAATCTGCCACAAGTGGTTCTAAAGCCCTTAAAACAATGGCATGCCCCAACCACATGCCCTTGTACAGAAATTGACTGCCCACAATTGCAATAATTACATCATCGGAGCCATAGCCCATATTGACGCGCAAATTATCTTTATGTAAGGTCATAAATGCTTCTGCTTCTAATGCTTCAGCAGGGGAACCAGGAATAACGAAAAAATTTCCAGCATCAAATGTGGAGTAAATCATCTGTGGAATTACAAAATAATCATATGTCACAGGTATGATAGTGTATCAAACATTATATAAATAATTTGGCCCGTACATATTACCGGCAAAGCATAGTTTGGAAAGACAACAACTGTTGAACGATTGAAAAGTCTTCCCCAATCGTTCAAAAATTCTATCTGCCCATTAGTGGTATATTGTCTCGATCGATAAGCAAGAGTGTTTTCATGAACAATCCATATAAGAGGGATGGACTTGAAAGGTTCCAGCAAAAAGCTGTACAAAATAAAATCATTCGTGTTACATGAATAAGGATACTCGTGGCAAAAACCTCAAACAAAATTCATGGGTGCAAAAGCTGTAAGGGATTCAGGAAACAACAATCAAGTATCATACCATGAAAAGGCACCTTTGGCTTCCAGAGAGCTCACAATTATACCATCATAGCTGAGAGGAAAACAGACATTAGCTTCAATGTAGACAAGATATACAAAACACCAAAAAGCTTAAAGAAACAGTTACTTTATCAGTCTAAGTTGCTATTTGATTCGGATTTCTACACATTTCAATTATTAAAACTATACAAAATTCTTTTTTTTTATCAGCATACAAATGCTTAGTCCAGAAGTAAAATTAGAAGAACAATCATACTTTAGCCAGTCCACAGTGTTGTTTCGCTTATCACAAGTTCTGACGATAGTGATGGGAACTCCTAACTTTCTCCACACACTATGCCCTGGTCCATCTTCAAGTGAAAAGACCTGCAAAACATAGAGAATACCTGGGCTAAAATAAACATAAAATTGATTGAAAATGTATGTTGAAAATCATGTCAGCAAAACATCTTAATTTTAGCCTCACTTTGACGAGTCACAATTCTCTTAAGGACGTCAATCTACATTTCTAAATCCGTAATCCTGCTTCAATTTTCAAATACGTGTTTGCCAAGATTCTGAGGCATTTGAAAGTTGAAGCCAATAGTAAAGCAAACACAGATACAAGAAACTAACATTTTTCCTATAATTCGACATCTATATACTCTCCGACTCTTCCGGAGATAAAGCACCACATTCACCCGACACTAGTGCAGACAGAGATATATTGATGATTTAGCTGGCTCCCCACTCATTGTCTTTTCCCTAAACTCACCAATTTTCCTGTATAAAACACCGAAAACAAACTGTAAATGGAGTACCTGGATTTCATAGCCAATCTCTTGCAAAGCAGTTGCAACTGTTACCATAAGTAATTGGTGAGAATCAACCAACAGTTCTCCAAACACCTTCAAAAGAAACCAAAATCACATCAAGAGAGAAATAAACTTTAATAGATCAACCATAACAAGGAAAAACTCATACAGCACTAAAAATTACTTAACAACAAATTTGACTCTAACTTCAAGAGTTCCAAATTGACGTCAACCTACCCCCATTAATAAAAACCATGTAGAAATGAACCACATGCACAACCTAAAAACACCAATGGATAAAAATTATTTGAAAATGGTAAAACTAACCAATGCAAGCTGAGGCTTCCTGTATCCAAAATGTTGCGCTGTGTGGTTAAGCAAACCCGCATCCATGCCCTCACCACCACCTCTCCTAAATTTCTCCAAAATCATTGGCAAAAAAAGGGCATCCTCCCCAATGTCCAACACAGCCTTGTGAATTTCTCCATAATGGAACAATTTATCAGACCGCATTCTCACAGCTGTCAAGGATTCGTCATCGGAGTTTTCCACAACCGACCCCGGCAGAAACATTTGGAACACAACGACCAAGCACAGAAACACCACCACCGTACAAATCCATTGCACGTAATCGAGCTTCTTAAAGAGCAACCTCGAAAAGCTCGATCTGAACCTGTGAGAAAAAGGGTTCTTCTCTTTTCTAGTGAACTGAGTACCAAACAAGCTCCCCTTCTTCAATGGGATCCCAGATTCCAAGGAACCCATTAGAGTCCCATCAATTGGGTCGCAGCAGAATGGGGAAAAGCTTCAAACTTGGGCGAAAACTCGCATGCAGACTAACACCCAGATGCCAGCCCTTCAATGAGGATTCAAAGAGAGCTGAAAAAGACCCAAACTTTGTGCTTGAATTCAAGAAAAAAGACCAAGAAAGATTCTGGGTGTGAGAAAACGGGGTTCTGATGTGGATTTGGGTGATTTGATGTGGGAACTGTTCAGTGAATTTTACTTAAGACGAAAGAAAGAAGGAAGAAGAAGAAGAAGATTTGACGAGTAGGAACTGGATGCACACGGTAGAGACAATGCCCAGTGAGCTGAAGACTCGGGAACGAAACGAATCTAATCTGGAAAAAAAAAATTAAAAAGGAAAAACAAAACCAAAATTAAATGGTTCAATATTTTTGCTGTCTGAAAGGGTAACAATCGTGCTCTTTTTATTTATTTATTTATTTGGCAAAATGAAAGTGTTCTATATCTGTGTTAAATAAACTTCAACAAATCTTGTCCTGCTACCAATTTGGTAATGAAATGCCAATATCTTGTCACGCGCATTGGGTGAAAAGCGTAGCGTCACGCGTGCAGAGAAAAAGTTGTATAGAAAAAAAATAAATTTAAATGTGGCTAGGTATGAAGTATGGAAACCCTTTGATGTGATTGATTATTTAGCTTTTTTTTCCATATAGGTAGAGTCTCAACATTATAGCAGAAACTAAAATTGCATAGAGACTTTACGAAATTTTTAATAAAGTCAATTTGATAATTTATTCAAGGTGAATGCTATGCTGAACTTGTTATGTGAACCGTTATTTTAGCTTTTAGATGAATCAAAAGCATAAGCTTTTATTCTTCTGCTTTCAATTTATTTAGTATGTATTATTGCTTTACACATGGTGTTCTTGTTGATGGTAATTCATTTTTTTAGTTCACTTTTTCTTATCTTCCTTTGCCAGTGTCTTGATGTCACAATTCTAATGTTTGAGGTTATAGTTATTTTTTCTATTGAGTATATAAATGTGTGAAAAAAAAACTTTAGAAACAAGGATAAGGGTTAAATACGTTTTTGGTCCCTTAACTTTAAGTGAATTTTAAAATTAGTTTATTTTGAAATTTTAGATTAATTTAGTCATTTATCTTTAAAATACATAAATTTAGTTACTTTAATATGAAGTCAAATATTATTATGAAATATACTTAAAATGTCAAATAAATTTAATAAAATTCGATTAAAACAACTAAATTCACGTATTTTAAAAAATAAAAGATTAAATTAATTTAAAATTTTAAAATAAATTAATTTTAAGGAAAAAAAGTATTTAAACGAAAAATAATGATGATTGATGGGTGTTATCGGGAAAAAGTGGTAATGAAAAATAAATCAGCACAGAAAATATTATTAAGGGGGTGGTGGAAGTGGCATAGGAGAAAATAACAATGTCATCAAAAATAACCTGAATTACTATTAGTGGGGTCAGAAAATTTTGAGAGAAAGTTAAAATAATTTATAATGAGATACAAAGGAGATTTCTCTTTCTGTCCATTTTTTATTTTCCAATTTTAATCTTAATTTTTATTTTAAAAATTAATTATTTTATAATTATTTTTTTAACTGTTTTTTTAAATTATTTTATTTTAACTGTTATTTTAAAAAAAAATTAAAAAGTTATTTTATTTAAAAATTATTTTAAAATTTATTATATATATTTTAAAAATAAATATTATTGATCTTATAAAAATTAAAAAATGCGGATACACAGACATGATAGCGCCTGTGTGTTCACTAGTAATATATAAATGAGATTTTTTTTGTCCACTTTTCATTTTCCAAATTTATCCTTAATTATTATTTTAAAAATTAATTATCTTATAATTAGTTTATTTTTAATATTTTTTTAAATCTTTTTTATTTTGACCGTTATTCTAAATTTTTTTTAACAGTTACTTTATTTAACAACTATTTTAAAATTTATTACATATATTTTTTAAAAAATAAATATATATATATATATATATATATATATATATATATATATACTTTTTTTTATTTTTTTATATTTATTTAAAACCTAAAAATCTAATATATTTAATTTTCTATTTAATTCTTCTTAAACTGTTTTATATTTAAAAGTGGAAATATAATTTTATTAACTTTAATGTTCATGTATCGTTACTCTAATAGTTATATATTACTTATATAGGAAGATATTGTTTTTAGCAACATATATTTTTACCATGTGTGTTATATTTCTCTTCTAAAAGACATTATTTGACTGATAAAACATATGTTTTAATTTATTTTTTTAATCATTGATGAGATTAGTTTATCTTTAAGAATATATCATTTTCAGTTTATTTTTTAAATATCTACGTTTCAGTTAATCTTTAAAAGTGGTTGTTTAGCTTTTAAATAATAGTAATAATAATAATAATTTTTACGTTATTTTTTAATATAATAATTAAAAATTCAAATAAAAGGCATAAAAAGTACATACTTTTCAGAAATCGTTATGTTCTTGTTATGCAAAAATCGTTATGTTCTTGTTATGAAAAAATGTTTAACATGTATTACTTTCCATACCACATTTAATATTGATAGGCTAAAATATACATTTGTTTTTTACGTTTGAAATTTGTTCTATTTAGATATTATTATGTTCCGAAAAAAAATTATAATTATCATTAATGTTTTCAAATAGAGTTACATTTTGTACTTGTACTAACAGAATTAACTTTATGAACCAAAAATACTAATGGCATTGTTGTACATATATGTATACAGTATATACAATGTGTTTATGGTTTTTTTTATTTTTAGGTTATATTCATATAGTCTTATAAGACCACAATTTATCTTATATATTTTGACGTTACTGTTTTCCAATTTTGATCTTAGATTCCAATAGGTTATGTGATGGGAAAGGCAAATGTAAAATGTATTCTACCATTCAAGTCGGTGTTTAGTTTTGTGAATTTTGGATAAGCATATAATGGGATATTAAAAAAACTTACATTTATTATTACTATACAGTGACGGAACTTTATCAAAATTTTTTGAAAAGTGGAAATAATATACTTAAAATTTATATATTTAACATTATTATTATTCATTCAATGAAAATGAATAATATTTTAGTATAGTTATAACTATAAAATAAACTATATTATCTAACGGATTTAACTGATTGTCCATCGTATGCGATGAGTAACCATATTGTCATATTTTGATCTTTACTCCTTTTTCATCAATTTTAAAAAATAAATTTATGCTTTTGTTTTTCATTAATATACATATTTAAAAAATAAGTTTAAGACTAAAAAATAATTTATCATAATATAATTAATAATTGAGAGACATAATTACTAAAATTATGATAAACAAGTCACAATTAAAAATTGTCTATAAGAAAAATATATACAAAAGAGTCATGAGATAAAAAGATAGTGTTAAATATTAAATGTATTTCACTATCAAGTGAGACTGGAGAAAATTTCTTTTCTTCTTTTTTAAGAATGGAAGGAGAAGATATAAAAGATGAGAACAGAGATATTAAGTTTTTGTTTAACTTTTTTTTTTCTTGGTAACATAACAAAATGAAATCAGGTAAGGGTAAAAGATAAATACAACATCTGAAAAACTAAAAAGACAATTAGAATAGAAAATAAAATTATCTTAATAATTTATTTTCTTTATTATATTTGATTTTATATTTTACAATTTATTAACATTAATGTTATACTTTATAATAGAAATAAAAAATACCTAATTTTTTTTATTAACTTTTCAATATACTATTATCTAATTTATATATATATATATATATATATATATATATATATATAAAAAATTTTATATATAAATATTTTAACAAATTTTAAACACATTATTTTTAAAAAATATTAAAAAATTAAAAAGATGAAAAAGTTTGGGGTCGTGGCCCCGTCTGCTTCAACTATGCTCTGCCACTGTTACTACATATATTTATAGGATTGGTGAAAGGATATGATACTATTCACTAATCTCGACCTAAGCATGCTTTAACCATATTTATCATAATTGTCTTGTAATGATTGTGTTTGATGTTCTTACACTGCTTTGGCATTACTTCCCAAGCAAATTCTTGTGATCAGTTGAAAACTGAGACCTTTTTTATTTGATAATATCTCAACTTAATGTAAATTTTGTTTCGACTTGGTACGTTCGAGAACCAAATAATTCAAGTTGTATAGTAGTGTTGAGGTCAAGCTCGCCCAATAACCGCTCAGGCTTAAGCGAGTTTGAACTGTCTAGTAGGGTCAAGTGTGTGGGTGTTAATACTGAGAGGCTATTTTTTACTGAGTATGTGGATTTTTATGGTTTTTGAAAGAAAATTTCATTTTGACTTCTTGTCTTCTCAGCTACATGTAATCCACTGGCCCCCTAGGCTTGAGGTATGCGGAGCCGATGAATAGCCTATAATGGTGTACGAAGACTGGGGATGTGCGCTCGTCAAAGGTAATGTGAATCGTCATTTACATGTAACCATTGGATGTGAAGTGATCTAATTGTTAGGAAGTCAATGTGTTTGACTTCCTCTCTTCATCTATAAATAGGGGAGCCTTTCGTGGGTTCCACACCATCTCTCATGTTAAGCTTCCTTGTCTTTCACTCAAAGAATGAGAACTTGAAGTGCTCTCAGTCTTTCTTGTTGAGGTAAAAATAACTTTTTTCTCCGTATTCTTTTCCTATGTCCAATAGTTTCCCTAGGATTCATGCCAATAATTTGGAATTAATAAGTTGTGACATGCCACTATCTTAGATGGTTGCTGAGTCATCACAAAGTAGTCGGGTGGTGGGAGAACTGTTGATGGTGAAGTCACAAATCTGTCGAATGTTGAGGAGGGTAATAAAAGACGAGTATGATTGGGTAAAGGGTAGTGTGCAGAGCATTCTTTCTAAATTTAGGATTAACTCCTACTTGAGTTCTTTCATGACTAACACCAATTTAGTAGAGGATGACGCCCCAATACCAACATATTTTTACGATGATGCTCTCCTTCTGACGTGGTATGTGTAGGCCAGGAGGGGTTAAGGAAGAATTTACCTACTTCTATTTGAATTATACAACATGCATGCATGTTCGTTTTCCTTTAGATGATGTTACGGTAGGGATCTTTCGATTGTGAATCTGTCTCTGATCCAGCTACATCCTAATAGTTGTGCAATCTTTAAATGTTCCGTATATTGTGCTTAGATATAAAGCTATAGTTCTTGGCTCTCGTTTTTTCTTAGCTTCCACAGCACTTGACCGAGCAACCCGGTTAGATGGTTGTTCTTAATAAACAAGTCAAATGTTTGTTTGTTTCTTCCCTTTACCTCTTAATATGGTTTAACTAACATTCTAAATTGTTCTTGGTGCTTAGGAATGATGTTAAAAATGGTTTTTATGTCTCCTACCATATACAAACAAAGTCAATAATTTAAATACATTTATTGGTTATCCCTTAATTAAGTTAAATATGTTTCACAAAAATATCTAACATCTCATTTTCATGTCATTTTCAAACAAACTTTAAGATCAAATTTGTTCCACGAACAAGTGGTCTGTTACATCTAGCATAAAAACAATCATTCAAATGTAGGCATTATTTATATATATATATATATATATATATATATATATATATATATATATTATATAAAACAAAATATATACATTAATTTATATTTTCATGTAAAGAAAATAAGTAGGCGTTATTCACATTTAAAAGTTGTAGGTTCAACAATAGCACAAGCTAATCCATAAATACTACAAAACAAAAATATATACAAATAAGTGACTAGTAACGATTAAAGATAAAAAATTGCCAAAATTGTTGAAAAGTTTTATATGTTTTTTTTTCCTCCATAATGATAATAGCTTTTGTTTTTCAATCATGTTTCTCTAATAGGTTTTACATGTCCTACATCCTCAAAATAGTTATATTTGATTCATTATTTTTTTTTCTTGATCTTTCAATTTATCCTTTGGATAAGAAAAATTCAATCAACAATTGAAAAAATACAACTTCCATCTCAACCTACAAGAAATAAATCAAATCTCAAGGAGAAAATTTGAAAAAAAAAAGTTTAATAATCTATTTTACTCTTTCACAAAATGTTCACTTCTTTATATGTATTGTGATAAAAGTCACTCACTAAATTATTTCCAATCAAATTTAAAAAAAAAAAAATTTTATTTGAACCAAATTTTATTATTCTTACACAACTTTTTCTCCTTATGCAAAGCAAATATTAGATCTTGAAATATTATGAAACAGTATATAACGTGGCACATAAATAATGGTAGAAAAAGTATATGCATTTTTCTAAAGAACACATAAATGAAGTGATGGAAGTGATTCAAATCACAGTATAAAACAAAGGACATGTTCTTTTTATAACTATAACCGACATACAATTTTTTTTTTATTACATAATTGTTACTGTTCTAATTTTCTTTCTCGATTATAACTAGAATTGATATAAAAATATTTTCTATAATATTATATAAGAGTCATTGTATCAACTTTTTATATCAATTATAGTGATAATTAACATAAAAAAATCTCTTTGTCACCACGTCATTTATTATGTTAGATAAATTGTAATCTACACGATAATAGAAAGTTATTTTCGCCCTAGTATTTCGTACTTTTTTCAGTTTTATCCTTTGAACAAGAAAAATTCAATCAACAATTAAAAAAATACATCTTTCATCTGAAAAAAAAAACTCAAAACACGAAGAAAAAATTTGAAGAAAAAAAAATGTTTAATAGGTTATTTTACTCTTTCAGCTTAATCATTTAGCGAAATTTACACTTTTTTTATATGTATTAGGATAAAAGTCATTCGTTAGATGATTTCCAATCAAATTTGAAAAAGAAAATATTATTCAACCAAATTTTTTTTATTCTTACACAACTTGTTTGTCCTTATACAAAGCAAAGATTAGATCTTGAAATCTTATGAAACGATATATGCAGAACACGAATATCTAATCTAAATATTTCCGGTGACACATAAACATGGTAGGGAAGTTATATGCATTTTTTTTAAAGACCACACGTAAGCAATGAAAGTGATACAAATGAGATTGTGAATCAGTGGGTGTGTTATTATTCTCTCAAAATAAACAAATTAAATACACTAACCATTATTTTTATAAGTATAATCTTCCAATCTTGCTCGTGTTGTTAATGCTTGTGTATTTAATCACTTGGTTGATTACCATAATAGGGCATTAATCAATCATTATCAATCATAATCACAATTACTCTCTATCATCCATATAATTAATATTGTCCTTGTCTTTGGCTCACCAGAGAGAGTGACCCTTCACCACAATTCATATACTCCACCTATTTTTTATTTTATTTTTTTAATTCCACTTAGTTTTGGTCAAAATTTATATGTGCACATTAAGAATTAATGTTTACAATTTCTTACTATATCAAAGAGTAAGAATAGAAGTGTGTCTGAGAAGAAATGTAATGAAAAAGCTATAAAGCAATAGAGTTTCATTTCTTTGTATACTCTCGTGTTGTTAGTAATAAAATAATATTAATATTGTTTAGAAATGATAAAATGACATCATTTCACGTAAACTCGTAGATATTTTGTTACAGTATTAGATCGACAAAATGTGCAAAAATTGAAAATAACGATAATAAATGGGAAAACAAAATTAAATAATAAAAACATCAAAATAAAATATATATATGAACAAGTTAATATTTTCTTTTAAATGAAACTCATGTTTAGCTAACGAGTATGAATAATCTGTTTATCTTTTCCTTCCAAAAAAAATGTTATTTATTTTTCAGTCAACTATATTTTTTTCTCAAATAAGTCAACTTTTTTCTACCTACTCCTTTATCTATTTTTTTAATACTTTCACAGAGTTATAAAAAAAAAAAGGTGAAATAAAAAATTGTTAGAATATATATATATATATATATAGAGAGAGAGAGAGAGAGAGAAATAAATGTATTTATTAATATGGTACTGCCATGGCTGTCGGTTTCGCAGGTCCTGTTATGTGTACATATGAAACTGTCACGTGGGGTTGGTTGGTTTTATTGCTGTTCTTCTTCTACAGATACAGATTCAGGAAACAAATCCAAGTTCTGTGTACAATGTTTTACGACAAGAAAAAAAATAAACAAATAAAAAAGATTAAACAGTAAAAAAAAAAAAATAAAAATAAAACTTATTGAATTGCAGAAAAAAAACACAAGTTTCTTTTAGGAAAAAAGAAAAAGTAACTTTGATGTTATCTATATATACTTTTTCGTACATACATTTTTTTTTCCAAAGTATCTACTATTTTAAACTAAAATAATTCTATTTTTATTTTTATCTTTAAAATAATTGTTAATTTAAATTTATTTATTTTAAATTAAAATAATTATTTTCTTTTTTTATTATTTTAAATTATTATTTATTTTTTAACTAAATTTATTATCTATAATAAGAAAGAGAATACGCATACGTGTAGTATATATGTTTCTACCAATTTTATTAAAAATCTTATTTTTAGTATTAGTATTTTATTGTTGATATTTATTATTATAACTAGTATAATATATTATACTATTTTTGTCTTTGCGAAAAATAATGTGAGAAACAAGAACTGTGGTAATAGATAGAAGAAGTATGCTACCAAAAAAAGAAGCAGAATGTAAAAAGAAGAATAATGAAGTAATAACCAAAAACAATTTCTACACAGATTCTTCCTTCTTGTAATGGAAAGTTAATAATGTAAGTCTTACTATTTTATTTACTTATTTCGTTATACTTCTATATTTTATATCACTTATGTTATTTTCGTTTTTTCTTTATTATTTAACGCGTACTTAACGAAACATATTAAAAAATGTGATTAAGAAATGTTTAAAACTAAACGATCCAAAAAAAAAAAAAAAAAGAATTAAATAAAATTTAATTTTTGCATTTATCTCGAGAATTGTTGTTGGTATGTTGTTTTGTTGATTTTATTGTTAGCTCCTGGTGATATCACCATAATTCAAAAACAATAAAGTGGAAATACTATAAAAAAATTAGCAACTTTAATATGTGCAATTTTGACAATTATGTCTCTTCTATTTTTTTTTTCAAATTAGACTACATCAAATAGTATTTATTATCTAATATACTCATTTAAGATACCAAAAAAATGTTTAATTAATTAATCATAAAAAACCTTTGAAAAATTTATTATAAGAAAAAGTCGCTAATTTTCTAAATGGAAGGACTAAAATTTTTTTAGAAAAATACGGATAAAAATTAAAGAACAACTAAAATTGTAGTTTACCAATTACTATATTTTATCTTTTTCTAACACCTAAAATATACAGGGATAAAGTTGTCCATCAATATTAGTACGTTGAAGTTTTACTCCGCTCAGACCAAATAAATTTGTGGTACATCCACACAGATCAATATATCATGTGACCAAATCACTCCAATTTAGAAATCTTTCAATATAAAAGTACTCACCTACCTTTCAACAACAGCGTTTGTAGTCCAACGGTTAGGATAATTGCCTTCCAAGCAATAGATCCGGGTTCGACTCCCGGCAAACGCAATTTTTTGATATTCTTTGTTGTTTTAATTTGATTTTAGATTAAAATCCTACCGTTGGTTTTTGTGTTAAACCCTGACCTGAGGAGCCAGCTGTTGAATGCTCAATTAAGGAAACAAGCCAGCTCAAAAGGTTGATCCTCTAACCTAAAAGTTTTCCCATAAATTCCCAAACTCTCCTAACCACAAAAATTGTTTCATCTTATCCTCGTTTTCTTCTCTATAAGTCACAATTTGACTTCTTTAACGCTTTTGACGAAATATTAAACATATTTCAATTTTCTCTCAATTATTAACGCATTATACAGTTAATTTTCGTATATATATTTTTTAAACTTTTCGACTCTAATTGAACTCGTCGTGTATGAAAACTTATCAGATTAGTAACAATTTTCAAGGAAATTACTCTATATCCAATTAAATGAAGAAAATATAACAGTGAAAAAAAGTTAAAATAAAAAACATTGCAAGATTTAAATTTTTAAAAAATTGAACTACATCGTTTTGTAAAAACAATGTAGTCAAATGAAACTGTTTTTAGAATTGATTCAATCTAATTTTTATATATGTAATACTAATATAAAGCTCAATTTTTTCAAAGAACCAAATTCATCACTTGGTAAAAATTTCAACTAAACCAGTTTTATGAAATAATTTACATCAATTAATATTCTAAAATGAGTCAAGTCAATTAATTTCTCTTAAAGAACCAATTTATATGATTAAATTCGTTAACCAAGATGTCAATGATTTGAGTAATTCTAAACTAAACCCCCTTTTACAACATTTCGAGTCTAAATCTTATAAATGAAAAATAAAGTATAGTCAATTGGAAGAATTTTACCAAAACTAGTCACATATAAGTTAATTATTCACACAACCGGTGTATACATACATATACATATATACATATACATATATACATATATATATATATATATATATATATATATATATATATATATATATATATATATATTATTATAAAAAAAATTAGATTCCGCAAGATTTAAGAACGGCTTTTGATTAAAAGAATTTGAACACCCTTACTGATAGTCTGATTAGTATAGTCTTAGTCTTACTAGTAAAGAGTATAATACATCGGAATAAGACCCTATCTTGGAAATTTGATGATACATCAAAACTTGAAGAACAAAATTAATGAAACTTTTTTTTGCATAGCATGCCACAAATATACATTTTAGAGAAGCCTGAACACTATAGATGACAATTGACAAGAGTAAGATAGAGCGAGCGAGTAGAAGACCAAGATCCCGGGCCTTTATCATTGCAAGGGAAGCGGCTACTGACAGGATCATTATTCAAAGTTTGAATCAGAGACTAATTAATTCTGGGTGTACTCATAAGAAAGAACCGGCCTTCAACTTTGGCGTTTTCTGCTTAGCAAAGAAAGCTGATAGCACACTCTTGCTTCGAGTAGGGACTTGGACAACCTCGCGCCGATTTGGGTTGTCAAATGACCTGAATGCTGTCAACGGTTTGGAACCCTCCAATGCATCCTGCAGATAACTCATGAGTGACAATTTTATAGAAAATTCACAAACCCGTCAAGAGTGAATATTAGTATATGCTAATCTAGAAAACTAAACAAAAGCTTATCCAAATCCTTAACATTGTGACTTGGTAAAACTTCATTCCGTCGAATAAATCTCAAATAGAAGTTTAGTTTAGTTATTATATGTAACCTGTGTTTTCTGATCACATTCTTTACGTAGTTAAACTATATTATATCAGAAACACATATTCATCAACAGTTAACAAATATCAAGTACTTAATGTGGACGGTCCAAGCTTTACAAGCTCTCAAGTCATATCTATCCTCAATGTGAGAGTAAACCCCTATCCTTAGGCTGCAATTAAGAGGCATTACGAGTGATAGTGATTAAGGTGGCTTTCCAACACGCAGATATTGAACATTAATTCTTTGACCTATCCCAGAAATGTAAACTTATACTACACAAGTGTTCATATTCATATAGCTACCGAAATGAGTCGTTGTACAAATCGAGGTTACTGAAAAATTCACCAGCATATTATTTGGTGCATCCATAACAATTTAACACCTTTGTTCATTTTCTCAAGTGCTAGACGAACAATTTCACTTAAAGATTAACAAACAGGTTTTATAACACTTGCAACTATTTGAAAAAGCACAGGTACATAAAGCACAAGTTGACAATCAAGTATGGCTTCATCGGGCATTTGCAATTTTGATGAATATAAATTACCTTGCGCGTACCACCTAAAGTATGAATAGGTGTACTAGATGGAGGAACTCCATTTGAAAAGTGAATTTGTGCAGGTGAGGATTTCATCCAGGTGTTCTCTTCATTATCTACAGGCACATAACAGTGAAGTATAAGTATCTATGACTTCTACATTAAGAAACCACCATTTTTTAATTGAACTGAATTATTAGATAATAAAAGGGATACAATTATATCACAAACCTAAAAGATGGAAGACTCCAGAAGCCTTGGCAGAAAACTTTGGGTTCTCAATGCTGCAAAAGTAGGAGCGATATGATAATGCCATCTACGGAGTGTAGAAAACACAAAAAGCAGCAGTTTGGTAGTCTAATACTATTAAATTCCAAAACTTACTTTGGGGAGGCATGAGAAGACCCTTTTAAGGTAGACTTTGTCTCTGATGCTAAATGCCATGAAAGAGTTTTCGCTGCAGGGGTACCTAGATATAGAACTATATGTGTTAGGATTAATGATATAAACTTATCTTCCAGAAAAAAAACAGAACATTTAAAAAATAACGGTAAAAATTCTAGAAGGGACAACATTTTCAACAGAACACACCTGAAGATTGTAAACGGGTTCTGGTTTGAAATAGATTCTGTCTTGCATCAATCTGTATGTGTGGACTGAAATGCACCTTTTTATTGACAGAATCTAGCTTGCAAGGTTAAACGAACATATAGAACCATTAGTAAAAGCTAAAGCTAGTGTTCTTTAGTTTCAATAATTACACTTCCAGATGATCATAAAAGCAGTGAGGCATACTTGGCAAAATGTAGTGCTTATGATGTCTGGGAATGAAAGCCAACAATTGCTGCTGCCGTAGACCTTCTTTATCAGTGTAGATTTGGCAGGTAAGAAGTTTCTGCTAGTAAGCAAATATGTTATTTCAATTCCAATTGATTTGTCTGTTATAACATTGGGTATTGCTCAATTTACTTTTTTAAATGCTTTCAAGCACTCATAAAGGAAGCATTAAAGAATTTCTGCGTTTTCTTTGAAATATATGTTTTTTTCCTAACTAAATACTGAAATACTTTGTTTCCTTAACGAATGTTCCAAGGGCACTGGTTTCCTTTTCTCTAAAGCACAGCATATAAAAAAAAATGTAATTACCTGATTTATGGTAGCCACCTTCAAATCCATGGTTGAGACATCCAATGATTGCTGCTCAAGAAGGTCAGTTAACTTGTATGCAACCGTTCCTAGATGATCAACAGCATTCACAAGGGCTCTTACAGCATAATCTTTCAGGTTGTCAAGAACCCTAACGCATAAATATTAATAACATAAGGAAAATTCCATGCAGCCCAAACATAATAACATGGGCACAGGAAAGGAAATGATGACAGTGACATTCATTTGTATCAGAGAGAAAATATGGATGGAGCTTAATGTTAAAAGAACCCTCCCCATTGAAGCTCCTAAAAACAGTTAAATTAACAACTCAGAAAATTATTTTAAGGACATAAAATCTAAAATCCTTTTCCAGGATAACTATAACATCCATTCCTCCCAATTTCATAGTTGAAACATGACCATGCGTTTTAGAATCCATATAATAAATGATTCTGCATGCACATCCGCACACATATAATGATGGGAATACTTTTAAAACAGTCAGGTTTAGAGACCCAATAAAATGATTAAAAAATTAGTTAATGTTCTTTATGTTCCACTTTCCAGACCATCCAAAGTTTGTAATTACAAATCATTATATTGAAATGAAAAGAAACAAGTCCAAATCCATTCATTCTCTTTATCCAAGTTTCTTTTCAATTACCCTGCCTACAACAAAATACATGTAACATTTGATGGGATACATATGTGATAGACAAAAATTAAAACACCCAAGCAGAATACAAAGAAATGAATTCATAACATTTGTATTTCTGGAACGAATCAATTAGAACAAAAGTCCACCACTACACATAGAAAACCTGCTAAAGAGAAATGTGGTAAGGAGGCTAACACGAACAATTGAATAAAAAAACTCATTCACAAAAGAATCCTTACATTTGTTTCTGTTCACTATGGAGATAAGATTTTTCACAGTATTCTGCAGCAGAGTACAGTTGAGGCCTGAGGTTCTTAAGTTCCTGAAATTATCACAATATGAAGATTAAATCAGTATTTATGCATGTTAAAACAATAACCACAACAACTGAAGAGAAACTAATCAAGCATTCTACTAGAAGATCCTCAGCTATGTTAATCTAAAAAAGTGATAAGTATTATCCAGACCCAAGCTTAATTAACCGCATAAAGTGGTACCATTCAGATCTACAACTAACCACCTCTAGACTTGACCCATTGGCTTTAGTTCAAGCCATCTCTTTTGTTCAACATTTAAAGTAAAACGCTTAAGAATATCATAGCTTCTGCAAATCTGTAATTGGAAGAAACTAAATCTCTTACATTTTTAATTGCTACAATTAAATCCTTCCATCAGCTTTCCCTCTTCCTGGAACTCAATTTCTCGTTTTCTTTCTTCACCATGAACCAAACTGATTAAATTATTTTAAACTCTCTTCCTACAAAATCATTATTTTTTTCATCAAAAGTCTACATCTGAAAAATTTTAAATTATTTCTTATCTTAAACTGTCCCAAACCATCAAGTCTATGAGTAGAAAATAAGGATATGAGGTTTTTTTTGAAAGGTAAACTGACGGGAAAACTTAATTCTAATAATTAAAAAAATTGAGGAGTAAATTATTGGGTAACAAAAATTTCAGTCATTGACTCGTTGTACAAGGACAAGAAAAAAAAGAAGATAAATATATATATATATATATATATATATATATATATATAAAAAATTTTTTAATGAGTCGTCATAGATCATCCCACAATATCTTCTCTCTACCTCCTTTGTATGGTAAGTATTAAATGCCTTTTGTAGTTTCATCACATGAAATAATATTCATTACAGAAGTCACGTTAACTTATGATGCCTTAATTTAATTCACATGGATTTTAATGTGTCACATCTTTAATTTAAGACTTCTATTTTTAGTTTTTACTTGAATGCAATGGTCTTGTAAGATTCACACTCTAACTAATATTTATTTAGTTGTTAGTATAAATATATATTTTTAAGATAGAAAAAAAAAAGTTTTCATTTTTATAGTCCAAAATCACGAGTCTTCAATTTTATGTTATGAGCATATATATATATATATATATATATATATATATATATATATATATATATTGTGCAACGGAGATACTAAGGAAATCAGAGGCTAATTAAGAGGATAATCCCTTCAATCCTTTTTATCTGATTTTAAGATTGTTTTCTAAATACCGAGAAATACATTAATTTTTTTATTTTAATAAAATAGTGGAGTTTCCTATTTTACTCCTCACTCTTTCCATCTTAAAATAAATTCTTGAGTAAATTGATTAAAAACTAAAAAACAGAAGGGCATAATTGGTAAAAGAGTAATTAATTGTAGGACTGTAAATAAAAACAAAAAATTATCTAAAAACCGGACAATTTAAAAATCAGATGGAGATGGAGTACAGCATTACTCTGTTTTTAATGGAATAATAAGTCCTTCCTTAACAGTGTTCTATCTATCTGGCCAGCCAAATTAAAAACCATCTAGCTCCGCCATTGGCCCCGGTAGCTTTACTTTTAACTTAAAAGCTTAAACAAATTTCAAGCCGACATAATATCTTTTCCCTGCAACAGCATCTTAATTTTTTTATTAATAGTTCCATCCCCTAGTTGTCACACAACACAAAAGAATCCTTATTCTTGTGTCATTGTCAAGCATAACTGACTCGATACACGCTAATTCCCAACGAGTTTTGGTAACTACTCAATTAGCAATTAACACTCACGGTCACCAATTTTTCCTGCATTAGCTAAACCAGAATCGCAAAAGGAAACCTAATCGAGAAGGAAACCGGAAGCCGGAAACAAAGTCAACCAAACAGACATAGATCTGAAATTAGGACAAGCACGGCAGAGAGAGGAAACCTGTAAGGCGTTGACGAAACTCTTGCTGCGCTCCATGGAGGCCTCGTCGTAGGTCATGGCGGAGTTGAGCGGTGCGGCGGTTGCGCGCTCAAACTCCATTGCTGCAACGGAACGGAACAAACGCACGCTGAAAAGAAACGCGTGACGAATGAAATTGCGGAGAGGAAAGAGAGAAACTAGGAATGCAGCCGAAACGCCATTGGTGAACGGTGCTCTGATTATTGCATAATGAATACGAATTGGGAAGCGTAGAGAGAGAAAGGAAAACTCGGAGAAAGAGAGAGAGAGGGAAATGGGTTGTTGTGAGGTGGTGTGTGATGTGTGAGTGGGAGCTTTTTGGAGTTAAGTGAAAGGGATATTTAATGCAGTGCCACGTGGCAGGGTTGTTAGTTGACGCCAACTTCCACTTCACTCCATTAATCTTTCAACGTGAAAAGACACCACTACCCTCGCTTCCCCGGTTGACCTTTAGACCCGCTAGCCTCATGGGTCTTAAAGTAATTGACCGTCTAATGAATTAATTTCTTTTTATTTTTTCTTAACCTTTTTGTTAATTCATTAATTTAATTTAAAATATTTTTAAAACTTAAACAGATTTTATATTTAAACATATGAGTAATTTCATTGAGTAAATCATAATTTTTTTGTTATTTCAATAATGAACATTGGTTGTTGCAACTTGCTAGTTGCATCCACCACCTAACAAATTATCAAGGTTTTGACTTCATCTTCGTCTGAAATTGAAATTGAAATTAAAATTGTAATTAAAAATGTTGTTTTATTTTAAATGAGCCAATTCAGGAAAATAAAATAGATTGGTAATAGGCACACATTTTTCTTTTATCGACATTTATTAAACATCGTAAAATCACAAGTGGAACAATTTATTAAAAAGAAATTTACAATTTGTTATGTTTTTAAGAAATTGTAGCTAATAAACAAAAATGTTTCTTGTGATTTTAAAATAGAGTTCTACCACAATAATAAACATAATATAAGCCACCCAAAAAGAAAGAAGTGTGTTGGTAGGAAGATATAACATAGAAAGTGTGTCGAGGAATAATGTAAAGGGAAAAGAAATAATTTGAAAAGTTCTCACTTTTATCATCAAAAGGCAAAGAGAAGTCATCGTAAGTCCCAGTGGAAACTTCTCTTTATCTAAATTCTTGTAGTTCAAATGGTAACAGTTTACTTGCCATTGAATGTTTAGTTTGATAATAAAGACAGATAATTTATGTATAACTGGAAATTAATTCGAGTAATTTCCATTTTTTGGTTACTGAATTAATATTCACGTAATTTGTAACTAAATAATAAAAATAACATAATTTTTGTGTGTATAGTGTGTATAGAAGGTAGAGGAAATAAGAGAAGGATTTGTTACCAACCAAATTAGGTCATCTTTCTTTTTCATTTGTTAGGGACGCATAGTTACCTAACTCATCATCACCACGCAACCAAATCCAAAAGAACCCGATATAGTGCACTGAAACAAAACCACGTTTCAAAGTTTGAAGCTCTTCGTGTAAGAATGTTTGTTGAGATACTAAAATAAAAAAAGCTTCCAACTGAAGAATGGTGAGTATCCTAATAATATATCACGTTTTTATAATTTTGGGTTAAAAAATTGTTGTTCCTCAAATTTCAATAAAATTTGGAATCAGTCACTTTTTAAAAAAATTTACTAATTTAGTCATTTATTTTTAAAAATGTGTGAATTTAGTCTTTTTAATCAAATTTTATTAAGTTTATATGACGTTTCAAACATATTTCATGATAATATTTGAATTGTTTACATCGTTTAACACATTTTTACTTCAATGTTAACTCAAATATTATCATAAAATGTGTTTAAAATGTCAAATAAACTTAACAAAATTTGATAAAAATGACTAAATTTACGCATTTGACAAAATTTGTATAAAGTTTCGAAGAGTGACTAATTCCAAAATTCACTGAAACTTGAGGGACAAAAACATATTTAACCCTATAATTTTCTTTCTCTATTATTTTTCGGTCATACTTTTTCATTTTCTTATTTTACATATATGGTAAAACTTGAAGTCGTGTGGATATTACATATTTGTGAGATTAGAAGAAAAATTGTGAGTATCAATATAATCTAGATTTTTATTCTTTCTAATTTAAATTGAAATAGTGTAGAGTTAATACGATTTTAATAGGATTGGTTGTTTGATAGTGTGGAGCACAATCCATTTTATTTTTTCTCTGTGTAAACAATATGACACACGTGTTTTTCTTAAATTGTTCATTACATGGTCTCAACATGGAATTATTAAAAAAATTGTGTGTGAATTACAACATCTTTATTAACACTTGCTCATTTTTATATACGGGTCGAGGAACTCCAAATATCTTTTATATATATATATATATATATATATATATATATATATATATACTAGTCTTTCTATCCGTGCAACGCACGGGTTTTTTTTAAATGTAATATTTTTGATAGTAGGAATTGATTTTGTAATATTTATTAACTTCTAAGGTTATAATATAATTTCTTTAAAAAAATGACAATAAAAGAAGACTAAATTACATACCTATAATTTGTTTTTGGTTAATCAACTTGATAACTTCCTTTGGTACACAAATTTGATTACTTCTTAAATCAGCATGATGTTCATTGTAAGCCTTGGACTTTACGCAATACATCCTGCATTGAACAACAAAATTAT
>Ga0214544_1004392_pt1 | contig 28389 bp, 15 predicted proteins | sample CNSS3metaG_FD_160074 | JGI IMG/M metagenome (GOLD analysis project Ga0214544, IMG submission 160074) | Root nodule microbial communities from cowpea collected in UCLA plant growth center, Los Angeles, California, USA - CNSS3 | ecosystem: Host-associated > Plants > Roots > Nodule | place: USA...
ATTTCTGTTTTTTTTTTTTTTCTTATTTGGTACCAAGACAGAATTTTTAGTCGGGAAATCATTAATGGTGTATGTTAGGAGGAATCAAAGGCAATTCAATCTTAGTAAGGCTTGATTCATTATTTAAAATGTTATAGAGACTGTGCAATTGGTGTGTCAGTTAGAGTTTTATTTGTTGTTGGACAGTTATTAATTGGTAGTTGCTATGAGTAATATAGTTGAAAGGAAACGGACTGGTATATTGATGTATAAAAAAATTTCTGTGTTGAAATGCAATATTAGATAAGCTTCTGCTCATAACCAGTATTTATAGTGTTGAAGCTCACCAAGACATACAGCTACAGTGTCTTACATCAACAAACTAACTGAAGCTACAATGACTTTTAAATGAAGAAAAAAACCGGAACACTGTATTATTGACCAAAATTCAATTGGTACCAACTTTTAGTGCTTTTGTTCATTTAAATGTTTTTATCAGGAAAAAATTAAAAACGCCCACCGTGGGGCTCGAACCCACGACCACAAGGTTAAGAGCCTTGCGCTCTACCAACTGAGCTAGACGGACTTTTGTTCATTTAATTGTAACCTCTTTTTTTGCATCTAGCTGCAATTTATTTGATACACGGAAAAAATGGAGTTGAAGCTATAACTACTATAGAATGTGTGATTAAATAACTTCATAAGAAGAATGTCAATCAAAACTATTCATGGTAAATTTATCAATGTTCAATTTTAAAGTAAACACTTTTTGACCTGAGGTTTGCTTTCTATATGAGAATACATTCATATTTTTCTGCATCCACTTGACTACTAGTATAGTTTTTACTTATTTTTATAAAACTAACACTTCAAGCATTGCTTGCAGGAAGCTCGAAAACGTTTTGATAAATCCTCCCTTGTATATGATCAGGTCCTCATTTTCCTACTAAGGTTACAGTGTTGTGAACTCTGCATCTATACATTTTGGGTAAAATGTGTTTTAAGTCTCTTGAGTTTGGGTCAAAATTAGTTTTAGACCCTACACTTAAAACTGGTGGGTTTGGTCCTTCTGTTTTTTGAAATGAGGAGGATTTGGTGGCAAAATCCTCTTTATCGAGAAACGAAGAATGAAACCACTTATTTTAAAATCGAAGGACTAAAACTAAATCACGATGGATCTAAAATACATTTTACCTTATACTTTTGTTTCCGCCACCTGTCTATCTCTGTGATATATACAATGTACTAAATAAGAAACCTAATTGCTTCTCCTTTTAACCGATCCAGGAGTATGATAATAATAAATATAATTCTTTTTTCACAATTCACAGAATATTTGTATTGTCTTGATGCTTCCTAGTAAATGACCATCAGGGTTTAATACTTTTAAATTCTTTTTTACTTGTTGAAATTTTATCTTGATGCATCAAGATTTGATTCTCGAGAGAGAAAGCGTTCATATTATAATGGGTATAATTAAATGAATTTTGGAAATTGACCTTGCAGTTTCATATTAGAAGTTTTCAATTTTTCTTAAATCAAAAGCCATTATTTCAAGTGCTATCATTTAGTAATTGCCATTTCATAGAACCTCGAAGTACATGCATTTTAATTTATTATTTTTGCATGATCAATCCACACAATTCCTTGGGATACAACCCTCGGGAAGTACTTGTATTTTAACTGGAGAATTAAATCTCAAAAGTTCAAATAGATTTTGTAGTACTTTTGAAGGAGCATGTAAATTTGTGTGTATGTAGTGCTGTGGAAAGGTTACTTACATTTATCTTGGTCATAACCTGCAAACAATATGGATGTGTTACAGGCACGTGAAAAATTTATGTCACTCAGAAAAAGTACTAAGATTGACATTGCCACTGTCATTGAAGAGGTATTTCCAACAACTTTTCTTTGGAATGTTTGATTTTGAAATTAATCAAATTACATGTCATGAGTTACTGTTATCCTTTTGAATCTAATTTGGTAGAGACATTCCAGGAACTGCAAGAGGCAAGAGCATCATTTGAGGAGGCCCGTTTCAATTTGGTAATTTAAGCAGCACTGGAGAGATGTTGCTTAGAAAATGAAAGATACATTGTTAGGTATTAACCACATGATGTACTTACTTGTCTAGGTTAGCACTCTTAATAACGTTGAGGTGAAGAAGAGATTCGAGTTTTTAGAGGCTGTAACTGGAATTATGGATGCTCATTTTCGATACTTTCAACAGGTGTATGGCATAGTCACATATATGGAACTTTCTCCACAAGTATTAATATTGCACGTATACTGAATCTGAAAACACTTCTCTTGCAGGGGTATCAGCTATTGCATCAGATGGAACCTTTCATCAATGAGGTTTTGCTGAGTTCCCTATTTCTTATTTTAACTTGACTGCTGATAGTAGTAGGCATAGTTCTTTTCACAGATAGCGAGATGTTATTAGTTCCCTGTTTTTATTTTAACTTGACTGCTAATAGTACATGTGGTTCTTTTCCACAGATAAATAGATGCCATTTTGTTTTTTGATTTTTCTAGAACTGAAAGCCAATGAGGAGCAAGCAGGCCGAAATACATAATTGATGTATCTATCATTTGACTATTAGGTTAGCTTAACTCATGGAATTGCTAGTATAATTTGAAGGGTCATCCAGACTTGAAGTGCACCAGTTAACCAGAGTGACACATTTGCTTTCAAGTAAAAAACAAAACTTTTTTTTTGAATTATAATTCGTGTTCCTGAAATTTTTACTAAATGGTAGGTTTTTTGTCCTGTATCTGAGGTGTATTTTTTTATTATTGAAATGATTTGGCTAAATTTAGTGGCTAGAATAAGAAACTGAGATCTAATAGTCCTTCTTGTGAGGCAAGATATTTTGCACAAAGGGTGCACATTGCTTATGGTTGCTAAGAAAACAGAACCTTTTTCTTAACTTTTTGCTTAAGAGGGAGGGTTAAAATGCCAAAATATTTTACTTGCAGATTATGGATTATGTACATCAGTCAAGAGAAAATTTCAATAACGAGCAGATTCAACTTTATCAAAGAATGCAAGACTACAAGAAACAAGCTTATGAAGAAAGTAGGTTGTCCTTGAGTGGTCCCTATGGTTCTCCTCTTGGAGACTCTGCACATCCATTTTCTAGGATATCAAATGAGGCTGCAGATGTAGTAATGGAATCTGCAGCAAATGGAAAGGTATTTTAGAACATGACATTTCTTTTCATAAGATTATTTTCCACTTCATTTTTCAACTTCTCAATTTGTCTTGATGTTGGCCAAAAGAAACGTTTTTTAGTCCAAGTCCCATCCTTTTTTTTGTTTGTTCATCCCTTTCTAAATAAGTTTATGCTAAGTATCTTTATGAACTTTGATATCTCAGCTATGCTGACACTTTAAAGTCACAATAATAGGTTCAAATCATTCGACAAGGACATCTTTCAAAACGATCCTCCAATTTGAGAGCTGATTGGAAAAGAAGGTATTTTGTTCTTGACAGTCGGGGAATGTTATACTACTACCGCAAACCATGGAACGGGTCATATGTAAGTCACCAACTAGAACTGCACTTTTAGTACAGTAAACTAGGTAATGCTCATTCTTTTAAATAAATGCTGAGCATTCCGTTTCAGGGCAGCAATCAACCATCTCCAAAGAAGAATAGTGGCATTGAAAATGGTTCTGGGATTCTAAGTCGATGGCTTTCTTCTCATTACCATGGAGGCGTCCATGATGAAAGATCTATAGCACGTCATACAGTTAACCTGCTAACATCAACAATCAAGATTGATGCTGATCAGTCAGATTTGAGATTCTGCTTCAGAATTATTTCGCCTACAAAGAACTATACGTTGCAGGTACCTATTCCAAAGCTTTTAGTTTATAGTTTGGCATTAGTTATTACCTATAATGTTACTAAGGGGAACTGCAGGCAGAAAATGCAGTGGACCAGATGGATTGGATGCAAAAGATAAATGGAGTAATTGCTACCTTGTTGACTGTCCAAACACTGGGAACGGTACATAATGGATATTTTCTTTTTAAATGCATCTTTTGATGCCCATTTCAATTTTAATACAATTGTAAAACAATTATGTGACAGCCTCCGTCAGCTGACTCAGAAAACGACGACTCTAACTCTGATGACAATATTGATAAGTCAGAAAGTTATCCAGATGATGATCATGCTTTGAAAGCGAAGTCTGCATTAGATAAACCCACCCGTAATAAGCACTTACGTTCATCTAGAAGTATGCACTTACATACACACACTATGAGAACTGAAAAGCCAATTGATGTTCTTAGAAGTGTAAGCGGAAATGATAAATGTGCTGATTGTGGTAAACCTGAACCGGACTGGGCATCCTTAAACCTTGGCATCCTCATATGCATTGAGTGTTCTGGTGTTCATCGTAATCTTGGTGTACATATATCAAAAGTAAGTATTTGAGACCGCACATTTTATCTTACAATTTAATGTTGTATATGGTTCATGCGTTGTCAAAATTCAGTGAATTTTGACAAGGTTAGAAGATCTACTACCTCAGCCCTTACTTTAATTTCTATTGTCTACATATGTATGGAGAATGGTCGTGTTATTTAGTCAAGTTATTCTAGGAGGAAATAAGTACATGTACCAATGGCAGAATAGTTTGGGACTAAATTTATTACTCTAAGGTTAACATCTAACAAGTTCCAAGAGAAATTGACAACACTTAGCCAATCTAAACCAAGAATGCAGCATATATATTGCGTGTATTCTGTTTAGGAAAAAAATAAGCACTTAAGGGAAAAATTAGAAAAAAAAATGAAATGAATTTTTCCATAAGCTAAAATTAGCTTACGCACAATGAAAGGCAAAGTCAGGAGAAGGAAAAAGCAGGGGTACAAAGGAAAGTAGAGAATTTTCAGAGAAGAAGTAATTTTCTGCATAAAATTTCCCGTCTTTTCATTAACAATGTGCTATATAACATGCAATTTTTGGCGTAAGGGTCGTACAGGGAAAAAAACAAAACAGCATATAAGCAAGATTCTTTCCCAATCATTCCCTCATAACAGAATTTCACTTTTTGCTGGGACCAGGACACGTCACAACAAAATCAGAAAATCGTTGGGGCAGACGTGATGCTCTCTGTGGTCTTCCTTCATGTGTTGGGACCTCAGCTGAGTCTTGTGGGGTCACCTCAATTGTCTCAGTGGTTACACCAACAAAGTTCATGGTATTAGTGAGAGATATTGGATTACCAATGCTAACATCTCACCTGGTTTGAATAACACCTTGTCCTCAAGTTGGAATTGGTCTTTGAACTGGGACCATGGTTCCCAACTGGCTTCTTCGAGAGGCATGTTGTGCCATTGGACGAGGACTAGAATAGGCGAGTCCATAGAAGATGAATCCCGTTTCCAATCAATAATGGCAGTGGGCTCTAGAACTGGTTGGTTATCATGAATCTCTGATGGTAATTGGAGAGGGGAAGAGGGAAGGGGTCCCTTGTGAGGTCGAAACAAACAGACATGGAATACATTGTGTATTTTTGTTGTTGTGGGCAACGCCAAGTCATAAGCTATCTCATCGATCTTGTTGGTAATTTGGAATGGCCCAAAATATCGCTTCTGCAATTTACTCGAAAATGGGCCAGTGACAGAGACTTTGCGGCGAGTTCGCAAATGAACATAGACCCATTCATCAACATTGAAATGGAGGTCACGTTTGGAGGAGTCAGCCCAATGCTTCATTGATTCTTGGGCTTTCTGTAAGTTGGAATGGAGCTTGCGTAATATCTCTTCACGAGAAGAGAGTTCATACTGAACTGCAGCATTAGAGGTGTCCTGAGTGATGATTTAAGGCATCGTTGGTGGTGGAAAGCCGAACATAATCTCAAACGGAGTGAATCCCGTATAGGAGTTGACAGACGTATTGAAATTCCACTTTGCCCAAGATAGGAATTTGCCCCATTGAGATGGTTTGTGATGAACGAAGCAACGTAAGTACTGTTGCAACACTTTGTTTGCCTCCTCGGTTTGTCCGTCTGTTTGATGGTGGTAAGCTGTTGACAAGCTTAATGCCACTCAAACGAAAGAGTTCTCGCCAAAATTGGCTGAGAAAAATCGGATCGCGATCTGAAATGAGGCTATGAGGGATGCCATTATGTTTACAGACAATATTAATGAACAACTCAGCAACTGTCAGGGCTGTGAAGGTTGGGGAAGAATACCAAAATGGGCCTCTTTGGAGAAGAGGTCAACCACCACTAAGATTGTTGTGAAACCTTTATATGATGGAAGACCCACAATAAAATCCAAGGAGAGGTCCTCCCAGCAACGAAAAGGTAGTGGTATGGGTTGCAAAAGTTCCGGAGGTCACTGAGTAGGTATCATTGTTTGTTGGCAAACTGAACACTTGGCTATAAAATCTTGAACATCCTTACGAATAGTCTTCCAATAGAAATGAGCTAACAGCCTGCTAAGTGTGCGAGCAACACCCGTATGCCCAACCATTGGTGTTGAGTGGAATTCATGGAGAAGGGAATAAAAGTATTGGATGAAGGAAGCCATAGCTTGTCCTTGAAGGTGATGAAATCCTGATGAACTGTGTAGTGAGGAAAATCACTTGGTGCAGCAGAGATTTTACCCTTAAGATCCTGAAATTCATCATTTGCAGTAAGGGATGATTTAAGGGCATCCAGGAAGTCAAGCTGAGGAATGGTCATGACCAACAAGGAACTCGCAGTAACATCAGTACGTGAGAGGGCATCAACAGCATTATTAGATTTGCATGCACGATACTGGATTTCGAAGTCATAGCCAAACAATTTAAAAAGATACTTTTGTTGCTCTGGGGTGAGAACAGTCTCATGCATAAGCTCCTTGATGGAGCGCTAATCTGTTTGGATTATGAAATGGCAACCAAGCAAGTATTGATGCCACTCTTGGGTAGCAGATGTTATTGCACATAATTCTCTCACATATGTGGATGAGTTGCGCAATTTGGGACAAAACTGCTTGCTGAAATAAGCCACCGGGTGACCCTGCTGAAATAAGCATCAGTTTGAATAACAAATGTGGATTCAAAATTAGGGATCGCTAGGACAGGTTCCTGCAAGAGTATTTGCTTGAGCTTTTCAAAAGCAGATTGGGCCTCCTCGGTCCATAGGAATGTGTCCTTTTTTAACAACTGGGTCAACGGATGAGCGATGGAGGCGTATCCTTGGACGAATTTTTTGTAGAATCCCGTAAGGCCAAAGAAGCCGCGAAGCGATTTGATCGTAGTAGGTTTAGGCCAATTGTGAACTGCTTCAAGTTTATCAGGGTCTGGCTGAACTTGGTGATGAGAAACAATGTGCCCCAAGTACTTAATGGAATGTCGACCAATCAAACACTTGCTACTTTTCAACTTAAAATGATTTGAGTGCAATAGACCAAAGGTGATGTCAAGATGTGTAATCTGAGAATCGAAAGAGGGACTATACACCAGAATATCATCAAAAAATACAATGATGAACTTACGCAAGTGAGGGCGAAAGAGATCATTCATCGTTACCTGGAAGGTTGAAGGGGCGTTAAAGAGCCCGAAAGGCATAACTCTGAACTCAAAGTGACCATTATGAGTAGGAAAAGCAGTTTTCCTTGAGTCCTCAAGCACCATTAAAATCTGATGGAAATTTATCCTTTATGGTGATGGAGTTTAATGCTCTGTAATCAACGCAAAAGCGCCAAGTGTCGTCCTTCTTTTTAACAAGGAGGAATGGGCTGGTACTGGGCACAATAAAACCGGAATCAAGAATCTTTTGAACCTGATATTCGATTTCATGCTTCTGAAAATGAGGGTATCGATATAGGCGAACAGAGATGGGGGATGAATTTGGGGTGAGGCGTGAAGGGGGGAGAGCGGTAGGGATGGTGAACATGGAGGAATATTTGGAAATAAGGTTTTGTAATTGAGGTTCAGAGGCGTTGGGTAGCAGTGGGGCGGTGTGGGTTGGTTCGGAAATCCGAGATAGTGGTGGTGTGCAGTCTCTTGAGTTGATGGGTTGAGATAGTGTGGGATTTGGGCCCGGGTTGCCTTGTAACTCCACCAAGGAATTGTTCCACATGAAACGCATAAATGGGTTGTTGTAGTCCATATGGAAAGGACTAATCAATTGCAACCAGTGTACATGATAGTTCTAAAGGGTATAGATCAATGGGGAATTGGTGTTGGGCTAAGTGAAGGTTAACATTGGGACAGAAGATCAAACAAGGTAAGAAATCACCATTTCCCACCATTACTCGTAATGGGCTTGGTGTTGGTTCCCTAGACAATTGTAAAAATTGGGCCACTCGATTTTGAATAAAATTGTGGGTAGCCCCACTATCCACCAAGATTTGAACATTGTACCCATTTATGGCCCCTGTGACCCGAAAAGTGCGAGGACTCCACTGGTCTGAGATCGCATGAAGGCTAATGAGGCCTGCCTCTGGTTCGTGTGGTTCAGGAACGGACTCATCGATGGGTTGTTCCTCCGGTGGGTCTTCAGTGTCGAAACAAGTAAATAAGAAGAATTGAGGTTTGCAACGATGACCTCTAGTATATCGCTCATCGCAATTGAAACAAAGGTTTTGTCCCTCCGAGCCTGCGTCTCAGCTTCAGAGAGTCTCCGAATGGGTAGTTTTGTGGGTGGTGTAGGGAGAAGAGGTAGAAGCGGTTTGGGTGTGGGCATGGTGGATGAGGTGGGTGACGTGGATGGAGGGCGGAAGAATCTGGGGGATGTGGTTGGTGTGGGTTTGGATTTGTCATCTTGAAGTTTGGCTAAAGCAATGGCTTGGGGAAGGTTTGTCGGTTGGAGGGCTGTGATCTCACAACGTATATGTGGTTTGAGGCCAGAAATAAAACAACTGAGGTAAAAGGAAGGAGGAAAATCAGAGATACGATTTGCAAAAGTCTCAAACTCAGAGATATTCATGGAGTCCCTTGGTTTGTGAAAGCTTACATATGGCAGCTATGGGGTCTTCATACTTGGATGGGGCAAAGCGCAATTCCAATGCTCGCAAAAAAACCTCCCATGAAATGAGGAGACCATTGTTAAACATCCATTGGAACCATGCCAAGGCTGGGCCTTCAAGATAGAAGGAGGAGACCTGTATACACTGTTCAGGGGGTGTTTGGTGATATTCAAAGAATTGGTTCACCTTGAATATCCACCCTAATGCGTCAGATCCATCAAAAGTTGGGAGATCGAATTTGATGGGTCGTGGGGTGGTGTGGTGGTGTGATTGTGAGGTGGATTTAGATTCAAGTAGAGTAGTGCGTGCTGAGATATCATGGAGGGCATTAGCAAAATTTGCTTGGGATAAGAGAAGTTGCTCGAGCTATTTGTTTATTTTAGAGAGTTCTTCCGTGTGAGAAGAAGGAGAGCCATGGAGTGAGTAAGCCGAATGAAAGCACCAATGAAAGGCAAAGTCAGCAGAAGAAAAAAGCAGGGGTACAGAGGAAAGTAGAGAATTTTCAGAGAAGAAGTAATTTTCTGCATAAAATTCCTCGTCCTTTCATTAACAATGTGCTATATAACATGCACTTTTTGGCGTAAGCGTCGTACAGGGAAAAAAACAAAAGAGCATATAAGCAAGATTATTTTCCAATCATTCCCTCATAACCGAATTTCACCGTGCTGGGACCAGGACACGTCACAACAAAATCAGAAAATTGTTGGGGCAGACGTGATGCTCTCTATGATCTTCGTTCATGTGTTGGGACCTCAGTTGAGTCTTGTGAGGTCACCTCAATTGTCTCAGTGGTTACACCAACAAAGTTCATGGTATTAGTGAGAGATATTGAATTACCAATCCTAACATCACAACTTAAAAAATAAAACTTTAGAGAAGTTATATACGACCTTCTACAAATTTGCTTATAAGCTAATTTTAATTTATGAAGAAATTAATCTCATTTTTTTCTTTTTATTTCTGTCTATTAGAAGTCTTTATGGAGAAACTTTTGTCAAATCAGAACCTATTTGCAAAGCAATCAACTTGTTCTAAGTGAACTATTGAATCATGTGATACCTTCTTGATAAATATGTTTGTCAAATTTAAAAAAAAAAAAATCCAAAGTTAGGAATGATAACGGGTAAAGATAGTACCTATATGACATACCTTCCTGCCATGTACCCGCTAAAGAAAAACCAAAGTTTTCATATTTGTGGGTATCCATTAATACTAGTAGATACCTTTTTACAAGGATTATTTTATCTGTTTTTAAATAAATTTATATAAAAGTTATCTAAAATTACTCTAAAAGTATAAACTAAATATATTGCACTCCAAAACTATAAATTCAAATAAAATTACACTCAGTATAATCCCAAATAGATAATACTTAAAACATAAGTCTAAATAAATAGCACTCAAAATATTAGTCTAAATAAAATTAATCTTTTTAAAAAGTTTAATAAGCAAGTCTAAATAAAATACCCAATTCAATAAAATCACTCTCTAAAGGAATAGATAGAATAGGTTAACATATTAGGGTTTGTAGATTCAAATTTTAATATTAAACTACTACGGGTTTTGGATGATTATCAATTTACAATCAATCCATAAATATTTAAATATTTATTTTTAGGCTATAGATTTATTTTCAACATCTGAATCTAACATTACTTTCTTCTTTATCTGTACAAGGGAAAAAAAGAATTCCTTTTGTTTTGATTCTCACTTTTGCAACTAAGTTGGGAAATATTGTTTGGCAGGTAAGATCGCTGACACTTGATGTTAAAGTTTGGGATTCCTCTGTCTTAAGTATGCTTAAATCACTAGGCAATCTTTTTGCAAACTCAGTTTGGGAGGAGTTGTTGCATTCACAGGGTAATTTGCAAACTGTTGACACCCTTGCTAGGTAAGTACTCCTAAAGTTGATGGGATTATCTGACTTGGCTTGTGCTAACAAGCACCTGCAATGTAGTTCATCCAAGGAAAATGAAGAGGAGATCTTCCATGCAAGAAAGCCAAAACATGACGATCCGATTTTAGTAAAGGAAAGGTTCATTCATGCAAAGGTATTCCAAGAAAATTTCTAGTTTCCTTTGCTATTTCATATTGTTAGAAAGATGGGTGGAACTCGAACCCCTCAACTTTAAGTAAAGCTTGTCTTTTTCGACTTTAATAAGCGTATTTTATTTTAGTACCTAAAAAGTTTCAAAGGACTTGAGAAATAGCTTGGTGATCTAGAAACATACCCTTTATATGTTAAGATATTGACTTTTCTTGGAAGTTGAAAGTTGGGCTTCCAGTACGAAGAATTGGGCATCATATTGCATTCGCAGATATCTATTGGACAACTTCACCTAATGTGAATTAGTTTTAAGATGAAATATGATATAGTATGAGAGCCTATAGCTTATCTTATTAATTGCCTATTCTAGGAAGCTTGCCACTTTAGGCAGTCATGTGTGGAAGGGGGTGTTTGGAACTAACATCAAATGTCCCTTTCCTCTTCTCTTTCACCAACTTCCGGATTGGTCAAGCCTCAAATTAAATCCAATATCTCCTTGTCTTCACTCAACCCATTCGTTCACTATTCTTGGAGATCAATATATCTTTATGCAACTTCACTTAATTCCAATTGATTTTAAGATGAAATTTTACAAAAATCTTGGTTAGCTTATGAGTTCATGGATTAAATGAATCATTACGTGATTGTTAGAGAGATGCACTGGAGTGGGTGCATCTGGATAATTTGGTAGAATTACTTCTGAAAACAATTATTACTGGAAGAATGAGTTTTATATTTAGAAAGATAACTCAAGAGTAATCTCTTTGGTTGGAAAGTGATTTTAAAATTGCTTATAAATGCGATATTACCAAAAGGATTTGGGTTAGTTGTCACACATGTACAAAACTTTTAGCATTTAGTGGCAATCTTATTCTTGAAGTATTACTTGACTGAAGTTTAATATTGCAGTATTCTGAGAAAATATTTATTCCCCGGATCACGGAAAGCCACCCTATCCATTCACTAGCGCAAAAGTTGCAGGAAAGCATCTGTGCAAATGACAAGAAAGCAGTGTACCAGCTTATTGTTAAGTTGAATGTTGACGTGAATACCATCGGTTGTCAAGCATTGTCTGGTATGTCTTCTGGTTCAGAAGTCTCAACTCCAGCAAAGTTTTTGTAGTGGAAAAAACAAGTAATGTGGTGCTGTGCAGGTGACACTTTGGACATGGCTTCAAGTAATTTAAACATTGCATCTCAAAGTGAAAATCAGGTCGTTGAGGACGTAAAAGATGGCTCTAGCGCGCTTCACCTGGCTTGCCTAAATAGTGACAATGGCATGGTGGAGCTACTCCTACAGCTTGGGGCAGATATAAATGCTTCTGATTCCAGAGGTCGGACACCACTTCATTGTTGTATTATTGGAGGGAAGACTGCAGCTGCAAAAGTTCTTATCTCGAGGTAATTAATTGGACATTTTCTTATATATCCAAAGATTTTTAGTCATAAAATTCTATATCCTAAATTCCCGTTTACTCTGCCTACAGGAAGAAGTTACAACCTATAGCGATACTAAAAAAGCATTCTCTACCGCATCATATCTTCTGCATATACTTATTTAGTTCTTTATTTCATAAAATACTTAAATTTATTTATTGCATAGGAAGAACATGGCTTAAATATATAAACAAACGGTTTCAATATTATGTCTATATAATATATCTATTTTATTATTTTATTTTCATAAAAAATAGTTTATTAGTTTTCATAATATAAAATTTTATTTTGTTTGTCCCCATCATTAGTATTATTTGTTAAAAGATGATCTCACATTCCATTTGTCATGTCATTTTTTAATAATGGTGGTGAGACAACAGGACCAAAAAAATCAAATACCAAATATTAAGAATAAAAAAGGTCAAATAACAGGCATAGTTTACATATTTGGCCATAAATTGTTTTACATTAAATATTTATATTTTACATTATTGTCTTTAAATATTATGTCATTTATCCGCAATTATTTTATGGAATAAATAATTTTATAACTTCAAAATTTAAATATGTTGAAAGAAAGTTAGTTTTAAATGGTTTGTTCAAGTTGTCAAAATAAATATTTTAAAAGGAAAACAAAGATTAACATTGTTTAGGTTGGTATATAAATGACTTTTAGTTGTTTTTCGTATAAGCAAAAACATTGTTTTTTACACTCTCTAAGGAACACTTACTCTAAGCAAAATGGTTGACAATGTTGTTCTTAGTTTTTTCTTCATTTTGGTGACAAGATGTTGATATAGGTATCGTAGAAGAAGATTGTTGCGGGGTTATGGACTAAGGTAGAAAGTTTGTACATGACGAAGTGTCTGGTCAATCATTTGTATTTGAAGTAAACATTGTTCTCAAAAAAATAAGTAGTGAGAAAAGGTAATTAGTAAACACTTCGATTGTGGGTAAAACACTGTGTTCTCCTCTTGAGAATTCTCTCACATATATATTTAATACATACATATATGTTGCCGTTTAAATTAGCTAAACTGCTAGATCTACAATTATTCTACAGCAGTGTATCCTAATAAAAGAGAATAACAGTTATGATACAAAATTAGCATAGACTTTGCTGATTTTGATGACTAGATAATTTGCCAATCAATGAACTAATTCTTGATTTGGAGAATTTGATGTGTATCAAAATTTAGTGAAAAGCAATTCGTGAACAACTAGATGAGTTCAACAAACTAATTCTTGTATTGGAGAATATTGATGTGCAAATTGAAGATGAACATAAAGAAATGTTAGTATGTATCTTGTCTAAGAGACGTCATCACTTTAGGGAAACTTTGTTGTGTGGAATGGAGATTCTCTCTCTTCAACAGTTCAAACTATACTCTTAATTTGAAAGAACAAAACAAGAATTTTAAGATGAAGTCATATCAAAGTGGAGATGGGTTGACAATAAAAGGTAGAACATCCAAGAATGAACAGGAATAGGAGAAGATATAAGTTTAGACAGAAGAATGGTGGTCATGTTTCAAACATTAGATGCTATCATTATAAGGTCACACCTATCCTCATACGAAGAAGAAGGTTAACCTTGACAAATCACTGTGTCTAATAAATCGTTTGGGTCTAGTTAAACAATTTTTGTTGAAGAAGGTTAAAAATCATTGAAGATTCTTATAGTGTCTAATGGTATTGATGATGTTATGTGGATAACGAACTCAAGGTGTTCACCCCACATGACCTCTGATCATTTGTGGTTCTAGGAGTCCACAGAACATGAAGGAGGATATATGTTCTCCTTGGAAATAACAAGTCCTTTAATGTCACTAGTATTACAATGTGAATTAGATTGCAAGAGGGAACTGAAAAGCTACTAGATGAAGTTAGGTATGTATGCAAATTGAAAAGGAATATAATACCCTTGGTAATTTGAGAAGAAGAGATATGTATTCAAATGTGAGAAAAGGATGTTGAAGATGATGAGGGCTGTAGTATATGTAAAGGGAAAAGTACTTGGTTGATTTATAGAAGCAAGAAGCAAGACACATAAGGTTTGGTTATGTAATCAAAATGTTATGAGCAATGCATCTATTGCAAAGCTTGCAGGGTCAAATTCCATGTTGGATAACATAGAATGAAGGGAACTATGGACTTTTGTTCATGTTGATTTCCAGTGATCATTTGTTACTTTCTCACACTTTAGTAGCTCACAGCGAGCTTCTAAACAATTCCTTTCTTTGACAAGTTTTTAGCATGTCAAATGAGAAAGTAAAACAGGACATTATATAAGAATAAAGAGTGATGTCAATTGTGCGAGAAGATTAATGAGGCGTGTTGATCTCAATAATTACTCCTAGTTAGCATTATAAGTTAAGGGATGAATAGTCTCTTATGATTTCGTTTCTCTAAATGTAGATTAAAACTTATCAATAATCTAATTAAACCATGTTCAATTATTGTATGTTTTTTATTTTAATTTTAATTTTGTTTGTTTATTCTTATTTCTGTTTTTGGGTTGTATGTGGTGTTTAATTTTCTTTATATAGTTTGGTTTAGTTTGGAAAATTGAGGCAGTTTGCGGACATTTGCAGGGGAGCGAATACATATGTGGCAGATAAAGAAGGCAACACTCCTATTAAGCTTGCAACAGAATCCCAAACTCTTGACAAAGAAATTATCAATCTCTTGACAAGCAGATAACATGCCCAAACTCTTACTAAAAACACTCATTACTAAACTAAATGTTTCGGATACAACATCACTATTTTTGTCACTTCTCCACAAGCAACGCATGCAACCACAAAGGGGCCTGGACCAACTGCTTTAGCTTTATTGGGCCATCTTCATAATTCAAGGATGTGATGGGCTCATATTCTGGGGTTTCAACTCTATTTTAATTAGGAACTCCAATCATTCTAATTTATTCTAACACAGGACTGTATATAAGTTACTTAAATTATTATTAAACCAGATGTAAAAGTTCTTGAAAGAAAAAAAAAAAAAACAAGAAGGCGAAGAGACAGAAAAAAAGAGGCTAATGCATGGATCTTAATTAAGTATGGCCCAGTTACACAAGAGAAATGGGAGGGACGACCTTCCCAAAACGTGAATCTTAATTAAGTTCTGATTATGACAGAATTGTTAGGTTCAATGTTCCATCACGTAGCATAAAATTTTAATCACTTTTTAATTACAATATGCCTTTCCCATACTTAAATAAATAATTAAAACTATCTTCTTTCATTTTCAATTATGTGTTAACAGTTTGAGAGGTTCATGTGACAATCGTTTTACATGTTTCATCCAAACAGCACCAAGCATAGTTCCTGTAAATGTTTCTTCCATACAAACGTTTTTCTACCAATTAGTTGAAAAACCCTTTTTCATCATTGGAGTAGAAAATAGGAGGGAAATAATTGTTTTCATTGTACAAAAGATTAAGATCAAAGTAGAACGTAGGATTTTCATTGTATTATAAAATAAAAAGTCTTAATTCTCTGTTTATAAGTTGAACTAAAAAATAAAATGAAAAAGTCTAAATAAGTAATTCAAGGGAAACCCAAGATAAGAACAAAAATCTCTAATGATAATCAATAGAGGAATTTAGGTTCTCTGTTCATATTTATTTGTATTATTGTTTTACTGTTTCTTCATAATACACGATTATTATTAATTTTGATATTTTAAAATATATTAAAAACATATTTAAAATATTAATATAGTGTATTTGGACTTTAGATGATAGAGACAAAATTAAGTACTTCAAAAAAAAAAATATACCTCAATAGTTCATTAATTAACCCCAATTCCTTATCTAAAGCAAAACAGCTCATGGCATGAAATTCTTTTCTCAGTTTTGTTTCCTCCCGATCTATATCAAGAATTTAGGTGATAGATGCCCACACAAATGGATACAACATAAATCTGATGTGACCTGTTTCACCCTTCTTCAAAAATATCAACTATCAATTACTTCAAACCAACATTAACATCGAAGATTGCTCTTATTTTAAATCTATTTTCAGACTAAAACATAAAAACAATGTTCTTCTTTCAGAATGCTCTTAACACCCAAAAACAGTTTTTAATTTCCATAAGTTACTTTAAATTCAACAAATTCTTGCTTCTTCTTTTTTCTGACAACTACTTTTACAAAATTTTGTTACAATTCTTCATTTAATCGAATAGGCTGTAATTTTCTTGACCCAAAAACAAGAATTGTCAAAATGGATGATGTGACTTTATGTGTGCATATGCATGAATAAATACAATACATTGTTCCACGTAAAATAGTTATCCTTGTTTGATATGACTTGCTTATAAAATACCTATATTAAATCATTTGTTTGACTTTTAAGTTTTAACAATTTTTTTGATTTACAACTCAAATCACGAATTAAGTATATTTGGTTATCATATTCCTAACTATTTAGTATGGAATGAAAAGAAAAAGGAAAAAAAAAAATTAACTATCGTATGGAACAATGTTCAACACTTGATTTAACCTATAGGAGAGTAACTGTCTTAATGAAAATAAGAAATTGATGTGTTCCTCATTGTCTTTCTAATCACTTAATTATTACAAGTTTCATTCTCCTGAAATTATAACCTAAACAATTATTAAAAATACAATTTTAATTTCTCTTCAATAGTGAAAACAAGATTTTAGCCATGTGATATTTGGCATTCTATTCCATGTTTAGTACTTACAACTAGCAAAACTATAACTTTTATTATTCATACAAGTGATGATTAATTAAGTGAACATAGGAGAATAAAAAAATATAAATATTTTTATGAGGTAAAATTAGTTTATGTATATATAATTTGTAGAAACTGTATCGTTAATTAGCTTCTTTAAAAAGAATTAACGAATGTAAATTAATTTTAACTTATATGAAATTACTATATTTTTATATTTTCTTTTTTTTAAACATTATTATAAGTAATGTATTCGGGAAAGCACGTAAATAAACATATTACCCAAATTTATTTATTAACAGGAAAGGAATTGAGATGAAAACCATACTATTATAAATCCAAGAAAATTAAGTGTCCTTTGTGTATCTTTTTTAAATATGTTATTGGAGAATATATATATATATATATATATATATATATATATATATATATATTGATTTTTATAATTTTGTAATTGGATATCTTGAGATGAAAATGTCACAAAATGTTATTTTAATTTCTAGCCGTTTCAAGTCACTCTAAACTAACATTTAGGATTCAATTAATAAAAATTATAGAAAAAAAATAAGGGTCTAATTATATTTTAAAAAAAGTATAGATATAATTAAATTTCCTGAAAAAAAGAAGTCAAGAACTTATTCATGTATTAAGTTTTCTTTTAAAATATCTCATAAATGTTTATGTCAGTTATCTAGACATACATATATAACAGTAATAAGGCAGCCAATCAATACTTTGAAATATTAATTATATATATAGACACACACATTATATACTAAGTGCATTAAAAAATGAGCTTTTATGCTAATAAAGCTTTGCACCTAATTAATCATCTTCATTATTCTCATAGGTCACATCTCAAATGGACACTTTCAAGCAGAGGAAAATATCTTTCAAGAGTATATTAAATATAAAAAATGATTATATTTATAATACTATAAGATCGCGGACTCAGAAATTTGTGAGACACAAATAATTAAACACGTTCTTCCATTGAAAAAAAAAATTGTTATATATATATATATATATATATATATATATATATATTGGTATTGTGTGATTTGAGATTTACCCTGTGTAAAAACTAATAATTTCTCAACCTATTATCAAGCTACGTTGAATTTGGTCTTTTAAAGCCGAAAGAAAAGTAGCATCACTTTTACGTCTTTTCTGGGTTTTTTTTCCATATATTTATTTCATTTATGTATTTTTCTTGGAAACTCAGAAAAAAACGAAACCCATATTTTCTTTGGTAGCGTGTATGAATGTATATAATTACAAAAAATTGATCAACTTTCAACTTTTCAACAGTGGAGAGAGGCCATATATTAATAAGAACATATGTGGTGCAGTTCACATATGCAGAGTAATTCAAACACACGTGAAAAATGTGGCACCAAGTGTGTATGCGTGGTTAAAATGTGCCATAACACTTCTTCCTGTACAGTCACAATCAATTTTCTAGGTACCACGTTAACTATCTTATTTTTCATAAATTATTTAAATTCAAATATATTTATTGTTTTTTCAGGAATTTGTTGAGTCTTTGAGGAAGAGTTGTCGCTTTTGAGTACTAGATTGTTAATATCTATAACAATAAAAAAATATCTTTGATATTTAATTCAGTGAGAAAGAAACGATCTATATGTAAAAATTATGATAGATGAAATATATTATAGTATGACAAGTTAGGTTGAATATTTCCTAATATCATATAAATAATGGTTAGAAATCTCGTATCGATTAGAGATAAGATAATTTCATAATATATAAATGAGGTGCAAATCTTATTTTACAAATTGGTTTATAGAGTTAAATTAGACTTAAAATCCACTTCTAACATGATATTAGAATCACTATTTAAAAAAAATCTATTCTAATGAGATTTTTTAGACATTTTTATGATATCTGACAAACTTTACATTAAAAAAAAGTGATAGCCTTCTTCTTTTATTTTTTGAAATTTGATGTTTGGTACCAAACAAGGCATGTATGCATTACCAAAGAAGAGGAAAAAGTAGCATAGCAGCTATACCTACACATTGTAGACATCACTTTTAAATAACCCACCAAACAAAATTATTATCGTCACTACGTACTCTTCTCATTTTTTATTATCCATTATCTTCGTCTCATCAACATCTCATAATCACTTCTTTAGTATAATAAATTAAGAAAACACTATATAATTAGGATAATTATCTTAGTCTTTATTATATGCCTGTTTACGTGTCCTAATCAACTTTGATGATCAAGCATGGTAATTGAAAAGATGGACATTATTTTTCTTAATCTAATTAACTATCTTTAATCATAAACTATCATTTAAAACCTCAAAACAAATAATTACAACAATAATCTAATATTATAAAATTAGTTTCTAGGTATATATATTTTGAACTTGATACTAGATATTTATGTATGGTTTAATAACAATTGAATAACAGATGCGATAGACTCAACAAATAATAAATATTACTAAAATAGACTTTTAAACAATTATAATATCATTTTAAAAAATGAATTTTAAATCCAACTCAATCAATAACAATATGAAAATTACACTCACTTATATATTATACATCTGTCTTATTTTTAGTTGGTATAAGATTTCTAAGAATATCTTCATTTCAATTAAATAAATATTTGAAGAAAGAGTTGAGTGCAGGTTAATTAATTAATGTTTGTGTTTTATATTTCTCCACTTTTATTTTTTAACATTTCATCACTTCTAGTTGATTATGTCCATTCTTATGTATAAATATAAAAGAAAAAAAGTGTGTTGTGGCCATCACGTAGAAAGTGATAACAATGGTAACATATATAAAAGAAAGAGAAAGTTGAAAGTGTCACCTAAAGTCTCAAAATCTCACCCATCCCACAACATTTTTTTTTTCAATTTATTATTTGGTGTCATGCATAGGTGATAACAAAGTTGAAAAGTTGAGTTTCACAGAGATGATGAACATGGTGGCCAATAATCATGTCACTAACTATAAACAATACCTGATAATGTTTCATTATTAAAATATTACTCTTCATTGTAGATAATTAATATACACTAAATTCTTTTCTCAAAATGAATAATGATAATGAAAGCTTTTTTTTTTTACTTTATAGAAATAATTTTTTATTGAGAGGTATGCGACAGAAGATAGCCACCTGCTTCCCATGGCTGGTAGTGTGATATTTGTGCTTCAAACTTCTTCTATTTTATATTCTCACAATCTTAAATTCCACATTCGGTCGGTAAAATAAAAACATAGACAAAAACCCTCGTGCATCTTTGTACCTTAAATAAAATAATAAACCATGCTGCATGTTCTTACATTATTGGATCCTACTTATTGTTTCTTTCTTCTCATGTCATCAACTTTTTCCTATGAATACATTGTATTTATTTATTTTTTAATTCTGAATAAAAAAAAATGATTTTCGAAATCACAGTAAGTGACATCACTCTCTCTTAAATTTCACATTTACGAAGCATGGAGTTGGTAAGAACTCTTGTGGTTGGTGTTCTTCAGTGGAGTTCTGACTCGGGAAAAAAGATTCCACTGTTCCATTCACTTCGTAAAAATCAAATAACTTCAATGAGATGGGTAAAAGATTATTGCTACATTTAGCCTCAAAAACATGCATGTACGTCAACACAATATTTATTTATTAACCTAGTACAATATTGGGTTTCAAGTTGAGTTCAATTTAATCAAAGTTTACATAAAAAAAGAAATTTAACAACTAAATTTTTTAATAATTTTCTCTTATAATATAGTATACATTCACTTAAGTCTGCATTTTGATCTTGAGAATTTGATGTGGACTTAATTGGGATGCGGACTTAAGAAATTTTATGAGGTATGTTACAATATGATATATTAGGGTCATATAATTACAATATCAAATATTATAAGTGTCAAAAATTTGTAAGAGTTGTGAAAATATGATAGATATGAGATATAAGAGATATGTTGAAGGATGAACTTGTTATTTTATTGTATTCATATGAGTGAGTTGAAAGATTCTCCGTATTTATCATCGGATCAGTTAAATGAAGCTAAACAAATTGAAAATAGTTGTCAATTGACTTTAGATGATTTTTTCTGAAAATAAAGCCACAAAATTATTGATCTGAAAATTTTTCTTTTCCAAATGCAGATATAGGAGGGCTACACACTTAAATGAATGTGGACTTAAGCGAATGTTTCTCATTTTCTAATTGGCTTCCTTTTTTATTTATTCTAAAATCACTTAAAAAATATTATATCAGATTATAAAAAAAAAGTGTAAAAGTTGCCAAAATTTATTTGTCCAAATATCATTGTTCTTAAAAAATTATTTTGATTTTTATTACAAACTGAGTATATTAATACGACGATTTCAATCAAAAACTAACCCTAATGAAAATATCAACTAAATCAAACTCATTTATGAATAATATCGTTTAACTTTTTCTCTAATGGTGTCAAATTAATATATCGTAGCCATATTAATGTGTGCCATTAGTGGTTGGTGTGATATGTTATTTTTGTCAACAATTTAATTTTAGGTAGTGAGGCCTCGTTGCTTATTCATGTTATGTTTCACTAAAGTAAGTTGATATTATCAATTTCACCTAAATAATTATATTTGACTAGTTTTTTAAAATCAAAATCAAATTAAAATATTTGAAATAATGAGATAATTTTTTGTAAAAAAGTTATTATTATTATTATCTATAATATTATATGAAGTGGATATAATTTTTTAATAACTTTCAATTACACAAATTTATCCAGTAGTAAATATAAAAAACATTTAATTACTAGAGTATATAATTTATCTGTAATTATATGTATTAATTGAAAATACTGATATAAAATATATGAAATATTATCTATAAATAAACATATTACACAATTAAAAAAGTGGTTATATTATTATACAATAAAAAATTTATTTTTAAGCCTTTAAAAGAATTTATATACATATCATATATTTTTATATATAAATAATATTTCTTATTTATTTGGTAATCCAACTGTTATTTTACAATGGAAAATGATATTTTAACCCACTTTTTTTGACCCACTTTTAACCCATTGCTTTAATCACCATTAGATCATCTTTTTTTATTCTTTTTAGTGATGTGATATATGATCTAATGGTGATTGAAATGGTGGGTTAAAAGTGGGTCAAAAAAAGTGGGTTAAAGTATCATTGTCCTTTTACAATATCATTTATTTGTGTAGTACGTAAGGTTATAATATTCAAATAAAAAATAAAAAATAAAAATAAAAAATATATATATATATATATATATATATATATAATACTTATTACATTGTTTACAATTCTATCTTTTGACAATATCTTCAACAAAATATATATGGAAAAACATTGTCAAAATTTAGAATCTTTAATCACATCTTCTATGTATATTTTCTATGTATATTGTAATTGTCATACAATATTTTTTGGAATACACTTTAAAATTAAACATGTTTCAACTAGGTTAGTTCATGCACCTACTTGTACTTGTTCAAGTCTATGCTTAAGTTTCCTTTAATTTCTCACAAATAATCTATATAATCTATGTGATAAAATTTAAATATGTCATACTTAATAAGTTAACATATTTAATATTTTGTCACACAAATTACCATTCAGAATATCAACACATGAACCCCACACCAAAGTTCACATGTCCATGAAATTACATATCACCCAAAATATCATCATCATATATCTCATCCCACACATAAATACATTCATCCACACACGATCACATCACATTAGAATCAACATCATCATCTACATTTTATCATGCTTAACATACATAGTTCATGTACAATTAATATTAATCATAATTCATACATAAATTTTAAACACAGTTAAAGAGAATTTTTCTCGTTTAAGGGACATTATTTCTCACAAGCCAGAGATATAGTTGTCACTTATTATGTCTTTTGAAGAAGATACTTCAAAAACCAAAATCAAATTTTATCTTTCTCTCATTTAAGTGTCAATATAATATATATATATATATATATATATATATATATATATATATATATATATATATATAAACATTAACCTATTTAAGTGAAACATAAATATTAAAAATTTTCTAACAAATTTTAGAACTTGTTCATAATTTCACTAACACTTAATTAACTAGTCCTCACTTCAGAAGTCTATAGTATTTTTATAATTTTCCAAACATCCAAATTTTATATATAAATTATGTGTGACCAAATGGGTAAATTTGGTCCATTTTGATCAAGTTTGTCTGTGACCCATAAAAATGGGTCAAGTTGAACTGACCCATTAAACAGAAATAGAAAAATAATGCAAATGGATCGGAATAGGCTGACCCATCATTTGTTTTAATCTTTTTTATCTGTTTTCAATTTTTTCAATTTTTTTTTATTTTTAAAATTTGTTTATATATATATATATATATATATATATATATATATATATATATATATATATATATATATTTATATATTTTTATATTAAAAACATCTTTAATCATATAAAATATTTTTTAAATATTTAATTGATTAATTAAATTTTTAATTAAATAAATTAAAAATTATTATTTATATTATCGTATTATAATTAATAATTCAAACTTAATTTATAAATACCAATTATTTAAATTATAATATTATTATATACTTACATTTTTTAAAAGATACAATATAAAATTTTTAATTTTTTAATTTTTTTAATTTTAAAAACAATTCATCGAATCACAATAAATTAACCCGTCTAACAGAAATGACCATCGAACCTAACATATTTTGTGACCTAATATAAATCACTGTCATAACTGTTGTATATTTAAAAAAAGAAAACAGCATATACAAAAGTATAATTTATTTTTTTAAAGGTGCAGTATTTCAATGTAATAATAAAAATACAGATGTACATATAGATTGGTCTGAGAAGATGCTTTTAAGGTAGTTATTAATAATAAATAAAAAATAATAAAATGATAGTAGGTGAGAGAAAGGGGGAACAGCGTAGTGGATGATGACGTAACGGTGCTCCATCTCTACCCAACCATCCTCACGCAACCTGCGTGATTCAATCGCCACGCAACACATTTTTGCCTTTTCTTTTCTTCACTCACTTCTCCCAAAATAACTGCACTCACTCACTCACTCTTATCTTAAATAAATACTATTTTAATTAACTCTATTCAAACCCCGTTTCATGTCCGTAACCTTCTTATCCTTACTTCCGTTACGGACCCAATCTCAACCACAACAATACTACAATCGCTCACATTCTTCTTTTTTATTTCTCTGCTCAATTTTTAACTACTCTATCCAATGTCAATGGATCACATTCTAACATTTTAAATCTCTTAAACTATTTTAATTATTTAAAATATAGATATTAAAATCAACGTTAACATATATAAATAATAATACTTTACATTTTTAATATAATAATTTTAATTTTGGTAACGTCATTTTATTTATAAAATCTAATATTCGCTAAGTTATTGGAAAGTCTTACAAATATTTTTTTTTTCAATTTTATTAGTTTCTTGTTATGGTATTATCGCGATATAATTTGAGAAAGAAAACAAGAACGTGTGCTTAATTTAGTATCAAATGCTTTAGCACCAATGCTTTAGGGGTGTTACTCCATTCAAAAGTAAGCGTTGTCATCACTCCTAGTTATCACTTTGGATATGAGTATTAACCCTACATCTATATACTTCCAAGAAAACAACAACTAATTAATTGAAGTTACATTAAACTCATTCACAATTTCAAACCTACATATCTAATGTTTGACCGAAGAAGATATAAATAACTAGTTAAAATGCTTAAGTTAATATTTGTTACTTTTTTAAGAGAACAGATATTTCAATTTTCCCCATAAGAAATATTTTATTAAAATCATTATTATTATTATTAGAGTCAAATATATTTTTAATTTCTAAACTTTAAAAAACTCATTTCCTTCTCAATTTTTTAAATAATTTAATTTTCAAAATTTAAAAACAAATAATGTATTAAAATTTTGGACAGAAATAAATTATAATTTTTATACATAAAATTAAAAAATAATAATAAAGAAAATAAGGAAAATAGGAATAATAAGGAGTGGCATGATGTGTTGTGATTAAACGCAATATGAAGGTAATAAATAATTAATTAATGTGCATAAGGTATGGTGGAGTGAGATTAAAGATGGATTAGAATGAAAATGGAATTAATTAGTGGAAAGTTTGGTCTGTGGGTTAGGGGTCAAAGGGTGGAAGTTGGGGATGGTTGAATTGGTATTGCCAAGGAGAGAGGAGGCATAACCTAAATGGGCCCACAACTTAGATTAGGTGTAATCCAAATATGAGACAACCACTCCGCTCCCACTTTATTTCTATCCACACCTACCTACTTACCTTTTTCTTTTTTTAATTATAATTACTTTATTATCCAAACAACCCACTGCTTCTCAAAATTATTTTATTTTTTACCCTAATCAAAAACTCATATTAATGTTTCATCATTGCTTCAGATCATGCACAAAACGCATCGGAACAATTAAAAAAAAGTTAAATATATATATATATATATACTCGTAAATAAAAAAACTATATACATTTAAATTCTACATATGCTACGTTTCCTAGGAACTTATAAATGTTGACCCATTCCGAGGGTAAATACGTCAACCTATTTAATGCAATGTCGACTGCTTCTTTTTGAAGTCAACAATCTATAAAAATATTATATAAAATAGGAGGAGTGCTTATATTATATCCGGACTATTTCTAAAATATTAATTATTATTCTATAAAATTAAAACTCCTAGTTTATAATTGGAGAAAAATGTAACATTTATATTTATGTTGTTTTTATAACTAAAAACTGGTTTAAATAGTAGAAAGAAGAGATATAAATTTGATGAATAAATATTGTCTAAAACCATGTTTGATAAGGAACTAAATGTTTATTAAATAAAATTAAGAATTTTATAATTAATCATGAAAAAATGTATTCTCTTATTTAATAAGTTTTAGATTCTTAAAAAATTAACAAGTATATACGTATGGATTATGATTAATTGTGTATGGATTAATACATAATGTTAAGCATGATAAGATGTATATGGTGACGTTGGTTTTAATGAGATGTGATCGTAGATGAATATTATTATCGATAATATCTAATCTAATATAAAATTTGGATCATCTTCAAATTCATAGTCAATGTGTGTTCAATATCGCTATTTGTATAGGATTTCGAGCACATAAGGAATTTCCACTATACTTCTCTTACTAGGATTTTTGCTTAAGCTATTTTTTTTAAAGCTAAAATTCATCATGAAAAGAAAAAGTAATTACTATTAGGATTTTAATCGAAGCAAAATATGCTTACTTGAAAAAAAATCATGCCAAATCACCTATATTAATCAATTATTTAAACATATTGATACGAGTGGAATACCTATTCCACAACTTTTAATATGAACTTTCTTAAACTTTTGACATGATTTATTTAGTATAGATGTAATTCAGCATGTGCATAAATTTTGGTCATTGAAGTTAAGTGTGATCGGAAGGTAAAGAAAATTAGGATTCATATAAACAAAAAAAACAATTTATGGTAGTGTGTGGTTTTGTTTTTCTAACTGTGATAGTGTGCATGTGGTTTAATTGTTTGAATATGGTTTTGTTCTTTGGCTGCTGCACATTTGGCAAAACATAAATTTACAACACCTTAAACTCATGGAACGCGACTACAATTGTATAAAACATGTCAAATAACTATTCATGTCATTTTATCCAATTTTTTTTTTACAAGTATAAAAAGTACACAAGTAAACCTATTTTTAACGTAGACAAGTAAACCTAGTTTTAACAAACTAAAATTGAACCCACTTACATTACCACCTTTATTAATATCTTAATAGTTCAAACTTATGACCTAAAAACAAACGAAGCAAACATTATACTATCTAATATTTTTCTTTTCCAATTTTCAATCATCACCTCCGTAAATTGTTACACCAAAAAATATTATTCAAATATAAGTTGATCGTGTCACATCTACCATACAAATTATTTCCAAGAAAAAAAAAATCTAGTGAGACATGAATAGACATGACATGTTCGAATTCCCTGATATTATTATGATTTAAAAATAAAACAGAAGTAAGAGTAATGTTATTTGGATTGAAAAAAGCTAAAGGTGCATGAAGCAAATGGTGAGTGAAAAAATAGAAAGTTGTGAAGAGTGATGGAAGAAAGAAGAGTGATGAAAAAGAATAGTGATAACAATGTTGCAGCTAAGTAATAAAGAGTGCGTGACTTGAAATTCCCAAAATTGTACGTCTCTGCTTTTAATTCGTTGGTCTAAAAATAGCTCTGCTTCTGTTTCTTTCTTCTTCCTCTTCTCACACTTTCTAAACATTTAATTTCTCATTTTTCATTCTCTCTCTTCTTCTTTTCTTTTTCTATCTACCATTTCATTTCATGCTTCTATCTTCTCTTTCAGTCCACAAAAAAAATAAGCAGCTTAAACACGTGCACGTTTGTGTCTCAGGTAAGTCACGTCATGGAGCTAGCTACCTTCACAAATTGCAACTTCTAATCTAATTTTTTATACTACATTTAAAAATTTTAAACATGTTATTCACCATTTCTTTTTATCAGAAAATAATTCATTTAATCCAGTGTAAAAATCACTGTTTTTTTCTTTTCAAAGTGTTAACTTAGCTAAACATATTTTTCCTCCTCATTTAAGGTTTTAGAGGCAGCATAAATTTCCCTTTTTATGCCATCTAACAAGAAAATATAAATATTTCCTTTTAATTAGTTGAGTGATAACATTAACCTCGTTGAACATATTAAAAGTACATTCATTTAATTTAATATTTGATGAAAATACATGTACTTAACGTTCACTTTTTTTATGATTACAAAATAAAATATAAATAATTTTTATAATTTCATTAATGAAAAAAAAATGATTAAATTTAAAAAATTAGTCAAATTGAAAAAATATTAAATTTAAAAAACAGTAAAAATCATAAAATAATTATTTGAATTTAAAAATATTCTTTAAAAGGTAAATCTTGAAAACAAATGTAAACACCGACTCGTGTAGTATGTAACACATACAATACAACATGCAATTCCATACATGCAATTCCATATATATATATATATATATATATATATATATATATATATATATATATATATATATATATATATATATATATATATAT
>Ga0214544_1004394_pt1 | contig 28385 bp, 10 predicted proteins | sample CNSS3metaG_FD_160074 | JGI IMG/M metagenome (GOLD analysis project Ga0214544, IMG submission 160074) | Root nodule microbial communities from cowpea collected in UCLA plant growth center, Los Angeles, California, USA - CNSS3 | ecosystem: Host-associated > Plants > Roots > Nodule | place: USA...
GTTCGTTGGGAGACGACTTTGGGTTACTTTACCCTTTCTATTTTGTTGACTACTTTCTTAACAATACTGAAGTTGTTATAGATAAGTAGTATTAATTTGAACGCGTCAACGACAGCGTTATCAGAGACCTAAAAAAAAGAGAAGACTTGAGAGTTGGGAATTGCGCAAGAATTCTACACAACTGAGACAGGGTGGGAGTAGAAAAAGGTGTGGGATATGCAGGAAAATAGGTCATAGAAGAAATGGTTGTCCCCACGCCCCAAAGGAGCCATCAACTCAACCACCAACTAATCCCCAAACTCAGCCACCAACTGGGACCAGTCAGCAATCACAGCCACCAACACAAGGACTTGAAACAGAACAACCAATTCAGCAATCACAGCCAGCAACTGAGAGTCCTGGAACGCAACCCCCAATCCAGTCCACAGCTGAAGCACCAAATGAGACTCCATTTTAGCCACAAACAGAAGCTCCTCTTGGACCACAAGAACCAAGTCAGTCCACAGCTGGAGCACCAAATGAGACTCCAATTCAGCCCCCAACACATGCTCCTCCTGGACCACAACAACCAATTCAGGCACCACCTCCACGTACAAATCAGAGACCAAAATTGGCTTTTAAAAGGGGCCCAATATGGAAGCCATGATCCAGAAAATGAATGTTTTGTCTTGAAGAATTTGGACCTTCTTTTTGTTTTTTAAACTGTAATTTGTAATTGACTAGTTGGTTTATATTTGGGCTTATTTTGAAAGACAAATTATTTTGATATGCCCAAGTTATGTACTCAACACATGATATTCAGTTTTAGTTTAATGAATGCATTTTCATCCATCTTTAATGTTATGGTTCAGCATGTATATTCATCTAATTATTTACAGCAGATTAACTTTAAAAATGTATGACCACAATTTGAACACACTTTTCATCACCAACAATTTCACTTCCAATTCATTTAATAATCATTCATTACAACTTCATCGAACACAAAGTACATACCCAAATACAAACCATATTTAACCATTGAAACAATTAAACCTTCATAGATTTAACAAAACAAGAACATCAAACCAAAAAGTTAAATCATCCTATTTTTTTAACAATACAACAGAAGAAGGATCACAATTAAACCCAACAACCCTATTATCCTAAACAAGTACATCAACCACTTCTCGGAATCAATCAAATCTTTCTCCAGTTGACGTATTCTTTGACTCTGTCTAGCAATGGTTGCATCTCTTTCATCCCCATTATCTTCCGTGCACCATTTGAAGTAGTTGCAGACTTTGAAATCTTCACCAACACTCCGCTATTCACAAAAAACAAAGCAAACATGATTTTCCACACTTTTGCCTCAGCCCAAACAAAAATAAAAGTCACATATCAAACCTTGTAGAGAGGGTACCCCCAAAATTGTTTCCCACAATTCTTTGCTGTTCTTGCAACTCTTAACACTGCAATCTCCCCGCAATGGCAATGTGGTGTTCCACTCACTGACCCAGGAGAAGAAACACTGTGATTACGTGACCCACACGAACAAGACGACGATGGATGACTAAAACCACGCGACATTTCCCTATTCGCCAACGACTTCACCACTGTAGCAACTAAGCTTCACGGTCACTGCACCAATCGAGCAACGAAGAAGAAGATGAACATGGGAATGGGAAATTAGGGTTTTTTCTGTGGGGAAAATCAATTGAAATAGGGCATGACACGTTACCCACCCATTGCCACTGTACAATTTTCTCATTGACACGTATCCGTTCTACAATGCCAGATCACTGTTCTGTTAACGGCGTTTCTGAAAATTTAACGGGATGGACCATATTGATACAAATTAACTAATTTGGGTACTAAATAGATGCAAAGTTAAAAGCGGGTACCATTTAGACACATTGGAACAAAACTGAGTACGTTGCGAATAATTATACCTATATTTAAATTACTGGTTTGAGGGGATGAAGAAGGAAAAGTTAAGTTGTTTGTTATAAGGGATTAGAGGTGAAAGTGTAGAAATTTAAATATGATAAATATAAAATAATATTTTAGTAGATAAAATTGTTATATTACAATTTTACTCCTATGGTTAAAATTAATATAAAATAAAATATAATTATTATTAGTTTTATTATTATTATTAAGTAAAAACATATTTATTAAATTAAAATATATAAAAAAAACTAATGGATAATTAGTTAACTAGGAATTGTTGAGTTGTTTTTCTCTCCTTAAAATCTATGCAAGAATAAAAATATTTCATTCTCTTTAAAATCCATCTAGATCTATCTGTAGAAATCAGCTCTAATTCCTAGAAGTAACAAATTTCATACATCCTCTTAATCGGTAAATCTTTAAAAACAAACACAACATAAAAAGAGTATATTTACTAATAAATGCAATAAATTGATCTAGACAATAAATAGAGAATAATTGTTAAACATTGATGAAATTATTCTTATTAGTCTTCATTTCATTGGTACTCTCATCTGACATTAAAATATTTCAATTATTCTTCTTAATATTAAAAGAGTATTTTTTACCAATAAATTAATAAATCTAGACAATATGTAGAAAAATTCCTATTTTTCTTCTTATTATTAATAATAATAAGAAAAAGAAATATAATAATGATGATGATAAAATAATAATAATAAAAACAGTAATAATAACAATAATATTAAATTATATGATCCAAAATATAATTCTAATCTAAATATATATCGTGAATTGTACACTCCAAAATATAATAAATAAATAAAATTAATTGTACAATTTAAAATATATTTTTTTACGGAAATACATTTCAAATTGTACCATGAATTATATACTTCTACACAATCTAAAATATATTTTAGGATCTGAAATGTAATAAAAACCTGCAGAAAATATCCTCCAATGGCAGAACAACCAACCCATCATTGAATCGATGAAATGATGAGAAATTGGGAATGAGAAATTTGAATGTGAAAACGGAAGTACAAAGCTTGAATATAGAGGGTACACGAGCTTGAATGTGGAGGTGCGTTGGAAACCATGGAAACTCAAGGGACGAAGGGTTGAGTCTAGGGATGGTAAAAAAATCATTACCCGTATATATATTCGTAATTAAAATTTATGATGGATATCAAATGAATATTTATAATGAAAATCCACGGTAATTATGAATATTTAATTATTTTTTTATGAGGTGATTATGAGTAACATGATATTAGACTTGTGGATACCTACTAAGAATTATAATAATTATTAGTAAATTTTATTTAAGTTTTTTCTTTTTTTAAATTAAAGTGATCAAAATAAATTTATCAATGAAATATATATTAACTACGGAATAAATTTTTAGAATTGATTTTATATATTTTTATTTTTTTATGTGTATGTATGATGTTAAAGTTATTTTTGTAATAGATTAATTTTTTAAAGGTTAAATATTCAAATCACTCCTTTAAATTTGTCTTTTAGAAAGACACTTTATTTATATTAATTTTTATTGTGTAATTTGATTTAAAAAGTTTTTTAAAGTAAATTTTTGAAACCAAATTCATATTTTAAAGATTTATTTTTAAATTATTTTATTTCAAATTAAAAAAATTGAATATAAAAATATTCATAAATGTTCGTAAATATTTTTTCACGAGTAATCAACAAAAAGATAATAAAGCGAGTAAGAAGACAAATCTTTTCAAACAAATAAAATAATGAAAGATATTTTGGAAATTAAAGGTTTTTATGGTGGTACAGAAATAAAAAGGAGGTGTTTGGGCTCAAGATACGTATAGGATTATTTTAGGGGGTTCTCCCTTAACCCCCCAATCTTATCTTTTCTCCTGTATCTTAAAAGTCTTTCATAAATTACATTTATATCTTTAGTAACCGAGGTAGGTAAGATAATTAAAAATAATATTAATACGCGTTGGTCTGTTGTTTTTTAACTTAAACCTGCACCTCCTCACATTTCAAAACATAACTTATGCCTCTTCTTTCTTTCATCTTGCAATGAACAGTGTTTTCCACAGTAACATTTTACTGTGGTGGTTGATTTTTTTGGTGTAGTCCCTCAAGATTTTTATGGTGTTCCTCTCTTTGAATCTTTTGTGATTCTTTACACTCAGTGTCTCTTCTCTCTTCCTTCATCCTCATCAGGTATGAGTTTCTTGAATTTTTTTTTTGTGCTAGCATGTACATATTTTAATACTCTGTGATATATATATATATATATATATATATATATATATATATATATATATATATGTTTTTGGTTGTTTGTTGATATAAAATGTTCAATGTTTATTCCTTCTTTGGCTTGTTTTATATTCATGATGCATTGAAAGCAGCTGAAAAAAATAAATAACTTGATTAAATACTGTATATGGACCTTCGGTTCAGAAAAAAGTTATAAAAACATACTGGATATCAACATTTGGTACCACTCAAAATCGGATGTCGAGATCCAGTTTGCATAATTTACATATGTGGTCATCCGTAGTGTAAAACAAAAAAAAAAAAACAAAAAGCTGATGTCAACCAATGAACCGGATGTCGACTTCCAGTTCACTTGTTGGGGGTACATGAGAAAAAACGAATGCCAGCGTGAGGAATCGAATATCGATATCCGATATTGATGGAACCCAGGAATGTCAATCTTTGAACCAGATGTCGACATCCAGTTCACTTTCTTTTGGGTCCTTTTTTATAGTTACTTTCTGTGTATTCTGACATTGATTATTTTATGTCTTATATGATTTTCTTAGTTTTATAAATATTCATTTATTTATTATAATTTTGTATATATTTTTACGGAAAGCATGGGGTACATTGAGAATGAAAATGCATTACACAGGATGTTGAGATTTGGTGTTGATGAAAATCACAGATGTCAATAAGTGAACCGGATGTCGACATCTGTAATGGTACAATATCCGTAATGGAACAATTTGAGTATATGAAAACTCAAAAAAGTGTAAACCGGATGTCGACATTCGCAATGCAATTGTTTGAATCGGATGTCAACATCTACAATATAATTGTCTTAATCGGATGTCAACATCCGTAATGATCCAACAAATCAGCCACATCCGTAATGAAAACTACAAAAAATGTGAATCAGATGTCGAGATCCACAATGCAATTGTCTGAACCGGATGTCGACATCGGTAATAATCTAATAAGCCAGCCATATGCGTAATAAAAACTCAAAAAAATGTGAATCGAATGTCGACATCTGCAATATAATTGTCTGAATCGAATGTCAATATCCTTAATGGTCCAAAATAAAATTTAAAACATATGAATCGGATGTCGACATCCTCAGCGTAATCCCTAAACTGGATGTCAGACATCCGTAATGGTCTTTTTCTAAACAAAATGCGGGAAAGGAAAGGGGTTGCTGGTGCACAAAAGAGACTAGGTCAAATTTTGAATTGAGAAGGTATGAGTGGACTGCTGTATTAAATATAGGAGAGAGAAAATTTACTCTTTACCTTTCTACAATATTGAGCAAAGTAAGAATTAATTAAGCTTTTGGTGGTACATAAGAAAGTATTGAGGGTACATGGAGAAAGCCCCTTATTCTAGGCACCACAATGCTTTCCTCCTCAAGCCCGTGAAGGTACGTAAAAGACAAAATTAACTTTAGACATTTAATTTTTCTGTTTTAGGCTTCTTTTTTGTGGATTACATGATCCGGGAATTCCTTAGATCGTAGAATCTAGTAGTGTATTTTTTTGGACCGTTAAATTCAACTTCTGAGCTTATAAGTCTATTTTAAATCATATGATTCAAAAGTCAACTTTGGAAAAAAATGTTTTAAGTTGAGTAACTTGAAATATATTTTCAAAATAAATTTGTTATGTGGTCTAAAGTAGATTTGCAGTTCTGAATATTATTTTTAAATTGCTCAATATAGAAGTTTACATTTTATTGTATAATTTATAAATTTTAATTTTTATAAATTGCATTGTTCGAAAGTTATTATCTAAAAAAATTGATATCTAAATATTATAATTTAAAACAAATATTTAAATTCAAATTTTTACATTACATAATTTAAAAGTCATTCAAAATAATTTCTAAATTGTATTCAGACTACGCAAACCTTCATCTAACAAAAACAAAAGAAAAATTTCAACATTTATGAAAATACATTACAAACGTACGAAGGTGTAAAAAGAAATGTCATTACATATTTATTTTCTATAAAAGATAAGACAAAAGGTACGAAATTCTAACGCAATTGACGGTTATCGTAACCACTGCCATTATACCACTTTGGATTTATTCTTATAGCTTGTATGACATTAAATATTATTTTTTATTATAATTAAGTATACTATGAATCTACTGTCGGTCCAAGTGTGTTTCAATTATTGTTAGTGTATTTTTTAATGTTAATTTCAATGAATACTCGTGCGGTGGATACTTGTTTACAAACGAGACAAGTTTTTATGCTACGAATCAAGTAGCATTGATCATTATTATTTGTCTGTACTTTCTTCCGTTGGATCTCAAACTTATATAAGATTTGTGGTTGTAACTTGGGTTGGTCTGATCTTGTTTAAGTCTATTTCATACTTAATCCGTAGAATATGGTCACTTTGGTTTGTTTTCTGTTGAAAATTCAAGCTAAAAAGTCTGACTCATTTTATATAAGTGTGAGTTTGCGGATATGTAGGTTGACCTGTGTTTTTTTATTAAACCTTATAATAAATCTGTTAATGAAAAACTTGAACAAATTCATAATATTAAGCAAAGAGTTTGGAAAGTTTGATGATAAATTAATAATTCAACATTTTCATCATATTTATATTTATACTTTGACATACATGATATATTCTTCAAATTTTAGTACATTCAAAATACATAATATTCATCTTTTTCACTCATATAAGAATTAAAAACGCTCACATAAAAATCCGGGAGGAAAGTAATAAATATACACAAATACAAGTTTATTTTTTATATGGACCATGAGCTAGTTCACGCGGCTTGCAGGTTATGCAAGTCCAACTTTTACAAGTCAGCAAACTCAATATTTCGATCCATTCAACACTATTTTAGCAGATATATGGGCTGGCCCGCTGAACAAAACCCAGGTTGCCATCCTATACAAGATTTTGTTACATTAAGTAATTGAGAATAAACTTTTTACTATTGAAAACAGATTATTCATAAATTCTTATTATTATTTTTAGTTGTAATAATAATCACCTTTAAATTTTTGTTCTTGTTTTAAAGAGAAAAATACCAATTTATTTATATATTAATTTTTATAAGAAAAACTGACACAACGCATTAATATAACTTTCAATTCTGTTTTATTTTCATTTAATTTTGAAATACACTTATTATATCTAAAATATTATCTATAGCATAAGTTTCATCAACAAGATAAAAAAGTAAATCAAATAAAAAATTATTATATATCTATTTACTACAGATAAAAAAACGGAAATATTTCTTAAATTACATAAACATTAGTGCTTTTGTGTATTCTGGAGAAAGTGAGACAAAAGTGATGGTCAATAATTTTGTGGTTGTTGGAACCGTTGAAGAGGTTGGGCCCACGCAGACAAAACGTAGCCGTTGGTAATAAGATGGGCCAATATATTATCGCCAAGTGTGAAACATGTACCTAAAGTTCCTTGACTAATGCCAGGCTTTTTTGCTATCTTGCGCTTTGGGTGAATAGTGTCTTCAACTTCCTAATGTTAGGTTTGAATCGGGAGTGAATTCGAAGGAGTGAATTCGAGTATATTTGAATTGAGTTATATATGAAGATGAGATTATTTGAATTAAGAAAATGATCGTGTAATTTGAGTTGATTTAAAATTAAAGTTTGTGTGAGTTTATATATAATATGATGAATATGATAAATTAAAAAAAAAACTTTAATAAATAAAATTAGATGATTAATATTTTATTTTTGAATTTTTTTAATATAAATTTAAATATAAATAGTGAAAATGATTTTAAAAAAAAATATATATATATATATATATATATATATATATATATATATAACAATATAATATTAATATATAAAGAGAATATTTTTATTGTGTATATATTTTATTTTTTTAATTTAATTCTTAATTATTCTTTTAAAATTAATTATTTTATAAATAATTTGTTTTTAATCATTATTTTAAAAAAATTTCATTTGTATACATATTTTATTTTACTGATTTTACATTGAATAATTATTTTAAAAATTAATTATATATTCTATATTAGTTTTAATTCAAATCTCTATGAAAATTAAAAAATACAAAACACATAGACGCTTTAGTCATTTTATAGTGTATATATTTAATTGTTATTTTACTCTGTATAAATCACTTTATTATTTCAACTTTTGTAACTATTTTCTCAATTCACTTAATTATTTCTAATAAAAAAATTACTAATGACAAATTTTGAAAAAGTATTTATTTTATAATTACTTTTTATAAATATATTTATATCTATATATAAAGATAACACATTTGTTGAGGACAATATTTATTGTTAAACCTGTCTCCAGATTCAATTTTACTTTCTTTTTTATCCATTTGTTTAACTGATTTCGTTTTTTATCCTATTTCTCAATGACAATCCTCTCTTCTAGGTACTTCTTATTTCTCCCATTGCATATGGTTCTTTTTTTAAATATATTTCACTTTTTCATTTTTAAATTTCATTGTTCACGTCGAGAACAATGGAAAAATATTTATAGATAGAGAGGGACAGAAAGCTAAAACTGCAATTGATATATAATGTAATTTAGGGAGGTACAATTTGAAAGTCATACATCTTCACATTAAATAAGTGAAATGCATGCCAAATAATACACCCAATTCCGCACTCCTGTTTCACTCATACACTAAACATTAACCCAATCACGAAATAAATATTCAAAATTCTAAAGCCTAAAACAATCCATGTCTCTACTAAACTTGAATTCCAAAAATAAGAACCATTATGCGACATTCAATTCATTAAAAGAGGGAGAGGGACTTAAAAAATGGGAGTGTGTTCAAGAACATGAATGACATGTTAAAGGTTCACTGTGAAGGAGCTGCAATAACATGCATAGACAATTATTAAAAAAAACATTAGTTATGTTTTAAGTTCTTAATAAATTTGAAAATTTTCAATTAAGTATCTAATAAATTTATATGGTCTATTGAGTACTCAATAAATTTAAATTTTCAATTGAATCTCATGTCAACTCTTTTCTTCTAACTTAGTGATGTAGTTGTTAAGTGATTGAGATAATTATTATTTTGTCATGTCACCTTCATTGTTGACTTGTTATAAGATATAATTTTATTACTTTTAAGATTTTATAAATTATAATTTTATAATTTTATCGTTATATTGTCATGTCGTCATATTATTACATTGTTATATCGTCATATCGTCAGATTGTTATATGGTCATATCGTGTTATCGTTATATCGTAATATTGTGTTATCTTTATATGGTCTTATCGTGTTATCGTCATATTGTCATATTGTTATATATTCATATCATTATATTGTTATATCGTCATATCGTTCTATCTATCTTTATGTCGTCATATTATTATATCATCATATGGTTATATAATTTTATCGTTGTATCGTCATATTGTTATATCATTATATTTTCATTATATCGTCTTATCGTTATATCGTGTTATGATTACATCGTCATATATGTTGTCATATTGTCACATTGTTATATCGTCATATCATTATATCGTCATATAATTATATCGTCATATTGTTATATCATTATATCCTTATATAGATATATTATCATATCATCATATCGTTATCGTCTTATCATTATATCGTTATGTTATTATATTGTCATATCATCATATTGTTATATTTATATAATTATCAATTTTCAGATTTGTAAAATTATAAAATCCTAAAATTTTAAATTATAATTTGTAAAATTTTAAAATAAAAAAATAAAAAAATACATGTGGCTCCAATTGAACAAGTTGACATAATTTTTTACCTTTGTAATTTTTTACACTTGAAATTTTTTATTGTAAAAAATAAAATAATTTGAATATTTAGGTGTAGTGATTTGATGTATAAATTCAAAACAATTATTTTAACATGTATATATAAGTTATAATTAAACTTATTTACTAATTCAGTCTTAGATTAGAAAGGATAAAATTGGATCGTTTTAAAGAATTGAGGTGCTAAATTAAACAAAAAATTTAAATAGAGTACTAAATTAAAAAAAAAAACTATTACAACCACCACGTGTCATGATTATAAACTGCCTCGTGCCATGACGATAACCTGACATGTGGCAGTTTATAAATTTTTAGAAAAAAATTAAAAATTAAAAAACAAATTAAAAAAATTAAAAATTCTACATCTTGATGCATGTCCTGTATGAACACGGTATTAACTCCAACTTAATGAAGATGACCAAATTGAACCCTTTTAAATAATTTGGGTGTTAAATTGAACAACTAATAATAAGGTGACCAAATTGAACTAAACCTAAAAGATTAGGAGACCAAATTAGTAATTATGGCTAAGTAATAATAAATACTTTAAGCGAAGGTTAATTTGGAGAAAATTTTTTATTTTATCTGACACGTGAGAAAATATAATTATCATGATTAAGTTTTTTTTATAATATTTCCAAAAATCAACAATTTTAAAAATATATATTTAGGTTAGTCTATAATTTAGTTGTTATCAAGAAGCTCATAAACCTAAATTAAAATTTGAAATTAAAATAAAAGTCTTAATGCATACCGATATCATGTAATTAATAATAAAATCATAAATTATAAAATTATAAATTATAAATTATATTATGAAATTATAAAATAATAAATTATAAATTATATTACATGTGATGATAACAAAACAAGTGATATGACAAGCACATCAGTTAATTGAGAGTCACATCATCAAGTGAATAGAACAAGTTAACAATGAGAATTTAATTGAACTAAATTAAATTTATTGAGTACACAATAGAACAAAAAATTCATCAATGACATAAAACATGATTAAGCCTTATATTAAATACTTCTTTTTATTTATATTAAATATGTTTAATTACAACACATTTACATAAAATGTATTTGTAATTCTTAAATTAAATAATATAATTTAATCTTTTTGTTCACGTAAAATATCTTTATCTATATGTTTATTTTATCTAATGATAAAGTTAGTAAAAAGAATTGTTCGCTATCCTGACAATTTTTATTTTTTGATGCAATATAACAGTGTTATAAACACATGACTCGTGCGTCCCATATTCTTGTGCATTACAAGGAAGCTCAACATATGTTTTACATAAATTGTGATCTCCCAATGAAGAATTAATTGATGCACGATTATGACATTGTAATTTAATGATATACAATATATATTACACTTTTATCATAATCAAATTACAATATTACTATCTAATAATATAATATTATAAATATTTAAAGAATGTGTTTATATTAGTTAATATAAAGTTAATTTTAATAGTAAGAAGATTTTTTTTTCTATTATTATAAAGTAAGAATGAATATATCAAAGTGTACGTGTTTGATGCATCAAATAAATTTAATAAAATTTAATTAAAATGACTAAATTCAAACATTTTTAATATTGATAGACTAAATTGAATCAAAATTCAAAAAATAAACTAATGTCAATTTACATTAAAAATTGAAAGATAAAAAGATATTTAATCATTTTTCATTTCTCTTTTCTAGGTGTATCAACTTTTTTCCCTCTGCCCTTTAGATTACATTAATTTGTTTCAAGATTAAGAAATCAAAACTAAAAAAAAACTTAAGAATAATATATTGAAAGTTAACTTTAATTTCACTTGTTTTTTTATAAACTATCAATTTTATCAATTTTATCATCAAGTATCAATTTTTTCTAAACAGTTCTTAAAATAAAAAAAGTATATAAATAATTTCTTAAATATTAATTTTTTCTTTTAATTATTAGAGAATCTTCAAATTAATTTTTCAATGTTGAAAAAAATATATGAACACTAAATTGATGTATGTTTCGTCTTGATTATTTTTCTTAAAATATTTAGTATATTTGATGTATGCTTAATATTTTATAAACATCTATGTATTTTCTTATAATCATAGTATTTATATTAATGATTTATCACAACAAACAATAACTAATACGTTGACAATTTAAACACACATCATAATTAATTTTATATCTAAAATAACATTTTTAAAAACTGAACTACTCGATTAAAAATATATAATTTATTTCTTTAAAATTGAAATATCAAATAGATATTTTATTCACTTTAATTTTTTTAATGTAATGATGTATAAAACCATACTATATTTTTTTATTAAATATCTATAAATTACTCTCTCTCTCTCTCTTATCTTTTCTCTTATTATATTTTATTTATGACAAATTTATCACTGATTTTGTTTCTTTTCTTTTTTTCTCTTTATCGCTCTCTAAAATCTTTTTAAGTGTTTTTAAAATATAAAAAAAAAATAAGAAAATGAAAAATCATTTAAAAATGTCATCTAAAATTGTAAAATTAAAATTTTCAAAATTTAATTGTTAAAAAATATTTTTCTACATGAAAGGGTGGTCTTTATGAGAAAAGGAAATACATGGATGGTGTTTATTTATATGAATTGATTTGTCAAGAAAATAATGGAAAAGAAGATGAACTCACATGTGTCCATCCAACATCCACACTACTAAACCATCATATTTGTATGAAAATAGAGTTTGCTCATGTGCAATTTCCATTTGGTTCATGTGTCTAATTGATGTTTACATCACTTGTGTGAATGAAAAAACATAAAACAGCATAATTAATTGATTATGCAGCTTGAGATAGTCAATTATGTTTTAATAGACATAATTAATTATATACCAACATTTAATGAATTATGTCACGTCATATAATCAATTATATTTTCTTTATTTAGTTTTTTACACTGAAAATAGCATTAATAATGTATAGTGAAAGTGTTAAAATTAGATTATTCAGGTGGGAAATTGTAGTTAAATTTATATAGGTTGATAGTATGTGTAGTAGTTAATATGGGTTTTGTATTTTTTAAATATGGTTTTGTTATAAAATATGATTTTAGAATAGATATAAAAGAGAAGAAGGAAGAATAAATAATAAAGTATTTTCACATTCACAAAATAAAGTACTATACCAATCTTTATGGATATAATGTGTAACTCAAAAATTACTAGTTTTAGAACTATTAATTAAGAGAAATAACTACAGAATCAGAATAAGAAAGATCAATAATAATCACAAAAATAGTTCATTATAATTTTCAATTTTCAAAAGTTTAAAATAAATCTTTAATAATAAAAAAAAAACAAATCAAGTTAAATAAATATCTTTATGACCAGCGTAATTTATATCTTTAAATTACGCAAAAACCGGATTTCAAAGTTTAATTTTAGACTTACATATTCATCGATGCGCAGTTTTTTATTCATAACATAAATGTATTATTAACTATGTCAGTAATTTTTTATAATTAAGAAAATTGCATTTTAAAACTTAATTTTAGAAAGACACCTATCATAAAGAGTACAGACTTTATATAATTGATGACCATTTTATAGTTGAATACTCAGATTGCAGCCAAACAAACATTTTAATTTAAGATAGACAATGCATGTTTACAAATCTTTTTAATATTAAATTATATTTCCTTTTAAGATAAAAGCATTTTAGTCATTTTTAAAAAAATTCTATCACATAAATGAATCATTTACAAATATCTAGACCATTATACTAAGAAAAAAAATATTTTCTTCCACATTTTGAGAAATTATTTTTTTAAAATCAATTTTATCATTTAAGTGATAACTTTAAAAAAATAATCATTTTTTCAATTGACTTTTTCTCCTAAAATTAAAATAAGATTCCAGTAATTTGACATGAGAGCTGAGTTTCTCGATCCTACTACTACCTTTTGATGTTTGTGGTTCCATGATAATTTGTGATACACTAAAGTACTTCTGGAAAGTCTTCGCAAACCCTTTCATCTGAAAAACAATAGATAACATCTTCGTATTCTGCGTTGTACTTTCTAACTTATTGTCACAACCAGAACTAACACTAACACGTAGTCAAAACCCCAAAACGCCAAACAATGCTCCTTTTCTTACTTGACCGATTCATAGTTTGAGTATGAAAACAAATGTAAAAATACTATAATAAATCACAATTATGCATAAACACCCCATCTTTAGTTGTCAACATGTCATGTTTCTGCCGCGTGGGACCCACATCGCTCGAGTGCCCCACGAGATTTCATGGACTCGCTGGCATCGCTGATCATGAAGTAAACGACACCCAAACACTGCCTTTCCTTTTTATTATTATAACGCTAACACAACCCCTAAACGACACCGTTCATACCCAACGCAACACAGGCACATGTAAAACTTTCCCCTCAATCTTCATCTTCTTCTTCTTCTCCATCATCACAAAAACACAAAACCACTGTGTGGATCTATAATTTCATCGTCCGATTAACGTTAATCTTTCAAACTTTCGGATTTTAATTACTTTAGATGCGATGTCATCCACGTCTTCGTCGGCGCCACATTACAGTTCTTTCCCCTCGCCCTCATCATCCGCCACCACTGGTCCTTACTTTATCACACGCGCCCTCACATCCACACGCGCCGCTTTCGCCACGCGCAGACCATGGGAAGAGGTATTCGCGCTCTACTCTTTCACGCCTCCCCACTCCATCACCGAAGCCACCATGCGCGTGAAACGCAACGTCAACCACTTCCGCGTGAACTACTTCATGATGGTGCTGTTTGTTCTCTTTCTCAGCCTCCTCTGGCACCCGCTCTCGATAATCGTGTTTTTGGTGGCGCTCGTCGCTTGGTTCTTTCTCTACTTCTTCCGGGACGAGCCGGTGGTGGTGTTCGGCTCCGCGGTGGACGATAGGACGGTGGCGGCTGTCCTTGCGACGGCGACCGTCGTGGCCTTGGTGTTCACCGGCGTGTGGGTGAACGTGGTGGCTTCGATTGTCGTCGGGATTGCGCTGGTGGTATTGCACGCTGCTTTTAGGAGCAGTGAAGATTTATACATGGATGAACACGAGGGTTACGATGGTGGGTTACTTTCGGTGGTTGCGGGTACCCCTACAAAACGAACGGGAGGGTACACTTAGTATCTAGGTCACTCTTACGTACATTTATTTTATGGAAACATCATTACCTTAAACACTATACCATGTTTTTTGTTTTGACTTTTGAGCATTTGGGTACAGTGAAGTGAAAATGTTCACGCATTTTTTAACCGAGCCAGTAACAGGGAAAGTTTATGTTATGGATTCTTTCTGGCTCTTCGTGCATACAACTTTTCTCTTCTTTTGCTTAATTTGTTTAATTTGTTTTACTTGGACGGGTTTGTAAAGTTTAGTCAAGGTTATTTTGAGTTCTAATTTCGCTGTATACTTTGTTTGATTTTGATATGCTCTTGCATTGTAATAGGGTCATTCATCTTGTTGTTGTGTAAAAAAAAATTATAAGTTGAAAATGTACGTGCATCTCAGTTTGTAATTATTGTCTCATTCTTAATTCAGTTTACATCGAATTTAATTTTGTCAATTCAGTCTTCTAAATATTATAATCTTACATATTATCCTTTTCCAACATGTGGATGACACATTCTACCTTGGTGTATCATATTGCTAGACCCATCAATAATGGTATGCCTAGAACATGTTGCTGATGGTACTTGGGTTGTTTCTGTAAGAAAGATTGCTCTATCTGCAAGTACTTTAAATGGTAGCATAGTGTAGTTGACGTTTTTTTTTTTTTTTTTTGCTTTGGAAAAAGCGATTCGTACCCACAAACAAGTCCTTAATAATAGATGATAGGATGTTGCAAATGGACAGAGAAAGTTATAGGGAATTTAAATTGTGGAATGAAGGTAATAATTGATGCATCTTTGGAGAGAAAGGGTGAGGTTTTATTTTGTTTGGAGATGTGATTTTTGAATTATGAGTGGCATGTGTTGTTATACACCTGGTAAGCGTTGTCTTTTGGGTCCCCATGTGAGTATAGTTTTCAAAGAACAGCGCAAAAACAGAACCACGGAACGCCAATGCTTTTTGAGTTTTTGGAATCTGTAACTTCTTGATATCTCAAATATCTTAAAGCTTATTTTGGATATTTAGATAGAAGAAACGAATCTTGTCATGTTTATCAAAAAATGAATCAGAACCTTATAAATGAACCACATCCATAAGGCTCTTTTAGTTGTATGATTGATAAGAGAGTTTGGCAATCATTTTCAATCTGTTATCACATCATAAACTCAGTTTGTAGTAACATACTCTGTTTTGAAACCCTATTAATTTAAATTTTATAAAATTATATAGATCTAACTCTTTGGAGTAGACAGATCTCATGTAAAATTGTTTAATGCAAATGATATTTGTATAAAAAAAGTCATATAAAAATCTAATCAATGAAATAATTTTTTAAAATTTATATGATTTTGAATATATACATTTTTTTAATCTTTTAAAATGTCAAAATTGAATATTATAAATCTTTTAAAATGTTTAACATTTTTTATTTAATATCACAAATTTGTTATGAAACAATATAATTTTTATAAGTACTCTAACCAAATTCGATTGTATGAACTCGATCCTAAATTGGTGAAGCTCAAAACCATCTTAAAATAAAAAAGTTTACTTCATAACATCTTAATTGTATTGTATTGACTAAAACTCAAGTTTAATTAATATAATTAGATATCGTTATTTTCTATTATGTTGTTATTATCTTATTATTTTATAATAATTATTAATATAATTGATAGGTCTATTGAATCTGCACTCTACAACATAAAGTATAATAATTTTCCCTCAATACTAAATGTTTTATATACTAATATTAATCTGATATGATTTATATTTTGTTATAAGTCTCGTATCGATTAGAGATAAGACAATTTTATGATATATAAGTAAATATAAATCTTATATTATAAATTAGTTTTGTAGCATTGGCTTAAACTTAGACTGAACTTCTACGTGTCAACAAGCTTAATGTCCTAGACCATTTCAATATGAATAAAAATACTTTTAAATAACAATTAAAGACGTCCTTTTATTTAACTTAAATATAAATAAAATTACCTTCTTACACATTAAAATATTTATTTAAATTGCTCTCGTAGTAAATATTACATTACTCTCGATCATAAATGTTGAGGTGGTATTTTAGTTTAACTAAATGGTATTCTTAAAACAATACCTGATAATAATATCACTTATCCGTTCATTATATTTTATATCGTCAACTTAAACATACTCTAAACTTGAGAGATTGTTTTAACTAGATTCTGGCGTAACTTTATCAATACGAGGTTTGCTTGAACCTTAGAAAGTGGAAAGGTATGGTAAAAATCGAATCCTTCATTTATTTATGATTGGGTTATGATAGGTTGAAGAATCCTTATACACGTGTACATGTATCTTATAGTTACTTTAATTTATATTTTAGTTACATACATTAATTTTATATTTTATATTAAATAGGCTTCTGATTAAAATTTTGTTTAGATTAAAAGATGAGTTTGAGGAGGTGAAAAAAATGTATTTGAGAAAAAAATACAGATTAAAATGAAGATATTTAGATTTAAAAAATAGTAATAAATATAACAAAACAAGAAAAAGAAAAGTTTTTGAATGGTTTGATTGATGTGAATGATAAAAAAGTTATTTTAATAGATGAAATTATAAGATTATAATTGTATTCTTATCTTTAAAATTAAATATAATAATTTTATATTAATTTAATATAAAATATAAGTTACTATTTAAAATATAAAATGAATTGATGAAACTAATTTAAGATAAAATGTGATCGATTAAAATAATACGCGAGTAATTAATTTCATTAAAAAAGTATTTTATTTGATGAAATTATTATAAAATAATTTTATTTATTATTAATAATAATTTTATTATTAATATTAATATTTTGTGTTATTAATTGTCGTAATTATTTTTTAAAATTTTTATTAATATTTAATTTATATTTTATATCTTTATCTTAATTATTTATCATTTACTATCTAATATCACAATTGTCAACATTAGCAATATCAAATTTATTTTATATTCATGCACAAAAAATTACATATTGTTACGGGACTCAAATCTCATATTACCACAATTCTTGAACTTCTTGATTGGATATTCTTCGATCTTATATGTCATGTCCTCGTCTCTTGACACTTCATGAAACATTTGGGGATTACATGTAGAAAAGGCTCCGTGAAAGCTCTTAAAGTCAAATCTCAGTTTTAACCACTAATAAACTGCGTACCTTTAATTGCTTGGATCCACTCTTATTTATAGAATATTAATCTGCTTGGTCTAAGTTATGGACTGAATCTTTATTAGGCTCCTGTGGGCCTGATTAAGACCATACCTCATATTCAACATTTTGTCATAAGGGTTTAACTATTTTATTCTAAGTTAGGGTAGGCGGCACTGCCGATATAAAGAAAGACCGTTTAATTAGTGAGTATATCCGTCATGTAAGTGTTATTTCACCATGTAGAATCCCTCTAAGTTTGATGACTACTTATTAATTAGCGGTTTGGCGAATTTTCTAAGTTAACAGTTTAATTCGAGTGTTGTAATATATCTACTAACTTAGACATCGGTTCACGATGGTCCAACTATTATATATATATATATATATTCTAAAGTCAAACTATTGGAAAATAATGAGTTTCTTCACCTTCATGGTGCTTAAACCTAATAAGACACTTTCACGTAATTTTTAGTGCCACGTGATCCTAAATTCTGATATTTTTCTTTTATAAATGCACTAATTAGAGTCCTTATACGACAAGTTCAAAAAACAAAGGAGGATAAAAGAAATATGAGGTGTGCAACCCAACTTTACATCTATACAATATATATTTTTGATAAATGTTTTCGTATACAATTGAAAAAATATTTTTTAAATAATCTTATACACAAACTGTTTATTTATTTATTTATTCTACTAAAAATGCTATAAAAAATTATCTTATCATACTTGTAATATTTTGTTTTTTCCACTACAAACAAACTGTCCAATTTTGAATGACGGAATCTTCTCCCTTTAATATGCTTGAAGGCTGTTTGTTTTAGGACATTTATAGATATTTTTTTTTCATAAATATGTAGAGGAAGGAAAACTAAAATTATTTTTTAAAAATTTAATATTGGTTAATAATATATAAGGTATTTTATAAAATTTCCTCGTATTAATTGATTCGCAAGTTGATTTTTAAATTATTATATTTATTTTAATTTATAAAAAAACTTTTTATATATTTTTCATATCTTCTTAACTCATCAGTATTTACAAAAACCAAAATCTTGTAATGCTTATCAATAATAACATTGAGAGTAATATAGTGGTCGAAATAAATAGCACAGAAGGAAAACAAATTGTTAAGGTTATATAAGACAATGAATATTTTAAAGATTTAAGAAAATTTTTAAAATATCAACTTAATAAAAATTGTTTTAGTGAAATAAAATGATTATTCAAATGAAACAAAAATTAATAAAAATAAAATAAAAATATCATTTTTTTTATATTACCTACTAAATAAAATGTTTATGCTATTAAACACTTAAATTGACACAGTTAAACATTCTCATGTAAAAAATAAATATACAATAAATATAAATATTAAAAAATAGTAGAAGTATTCATATGTGAGAAATAAAAATTATTTAATTGACATACATCATTTGAATATAATTTTCACAAACGTTGTAGTGATATGAGGAAAAATATATTGAAAATGCAAATGAAGTCATGACAAGCATATGTGGATCTTAGTTGATCCTACCCCAGAAAAATTATTTTTTTAAAATCATATACAATATATATTTTATTTATGAAAATTAAATTATGTATATTTTTATCTTTTTTTCATAAATTATAACATTTAATGTTAATAAATAATAAGATATAAAATTAAGCAATAAAAAATAAAAAAATTATTAAAATATTTTTTATATTCTCTCTTATTATGTTTTGATTACATATTGTATTTTTCTCCTACTTTCATTTTTCTTTGTTTATAAATAGGAAGTTAGACCGACACAAACTCATCTTTTGTATTCTGATTACTCATATGTTCTAATAAAAAAGTAACTTTCTTTTGTCTATATTGACAAGAAAATATTAGTTTAATAAATAGTATTTTTTTATTTCATGAGTTTTTTTTTATGTTTTTTTACGGATATAGAATAAAAAGATATGTAATATATATTGTTTCATAACCGTTTTGTGACGTGATTATCATATAATTTTCTTTTAATAATTAGGTCTCTCAATTTTGTATTAAATTTTGATAAATTAATTTTTTATTTTTTTAAATAGGTATATAGATGAACAATAAAAGAATATATTATTTATTAGGAATGATGAAAGAAGATACCCATAGAGATTAAAGTAAGAAAGCAAGAAAGCAAGATAGATTTTACTCTTCATATCTTATCTTTTGAATTATTCACATAAAAGATAATAATAAGGATCCAATTTTTGAATTAGAGAAAACCTTTTATAGGATTCAAAAGAATTAGATTTGCAAGAAATGAGTTTGGTATTATAAAAAATCAATTTTTGAATTAGAGGGTTTTATTCGCAAATATCTATGGGTACAAATTTTTTTGACATCCCTAATTCTGCTATATTTTTTTTTGGTTAAATATGTTTTATTCCCTCGAGTTTTAATGAAATTTGTAATTAGTTTCTCTTTAAAATTTTTGACCAATCTAGTCTTTCATCATTAAAGTTCGTGAATTTAGTCTTTTTAACCAAATTTTGTTAAATTTATCTGACATTTTAAACACATTTCATGATAGTATTTGAATTATTTACACAGATTAACACATTTTTGCTTCGATGTTAACTCAAATATTATCATAAAATGTGTTTTAAATGTCAAATAAACTTAACAAAATTGGGTAATAAGGACTAAATCCACACATTTCTAAAGATGAAAGACTAAATTGATATAAAATTTCACAGATGGACTAATTTCAAAATTCACTGAAACTGAAACTTGATGGACCAAAAACATATTTAACCATTATTCTTCTTTTTTTATGGAAAGATTGCTTTATAATTACTTTTTGAAAAAAAAAATGAACCTTCTTTTAACATACTTATTATTTTTATATAAATTTAATTATAAACATTTAAATAAATTACTAATATATATATATATATATATATATATATATATATATATATATATATATATATATATACTCCATTTTAATTATATTTCTATAGATGACATAAGATCTTCAATGAAATTAAGGTAAATTATATTTTGTAATAATATTTATCTGATATTTTCTAACATTTGTTATTTTGCATTACTTGATAAGGGTATCTCATATTCCATGTGTCCTTTGTTTTATAGCTATTATTTGGTAACGATATCTCATATTCCATATGTCCTTTATGGAGATGTAGTGAGCCTTTTATACCATTTAATATATTATTTAGAAACAATAAAAATAGAATATATAAATCGGTATAAATATCTTACAATCGAATTTAAGATATTAAATTAATTAAACCAATAAATTTAATACTTAAAATTGAAACGATAAAACACATTGACCCATAAAATTAAAATACAATTTCATTTTAAATTTAAATTTTTTCAATTTTTAGATATTTTTTCCACATTATTAATGTAATGTTAATATTTTAAAAGTTTATTTTACTCTTTTACTATTTTGTTTCTAAATTACATGAAAAGTCTTTTAGATAATGATATTTTAGAGATAGAATTTAATGTTCGTACTCTTTTTTCTCCACAACCATGAAATCTGACGAGTAATTTTTAATTTTTAGTTTATATTGATTAATTACTTCTAATTTTCTTATACAATTTTATCAATTAAAATATATAAAATTATTTATTAGTTAAATTATAAAATATCTTATAGTTTGTTTATTAAATATTATCCTGCTATTAAAAGAGTGTAAGATGTAGAAGCAATTTATAAATAATATATGATTAAGAATAATTGAATAAATAAAATAGAAATGTCTTAAATGGAGTTCATCATTTTTAACTTTTAATATTTTTGAAAAAAATATAAACGTACACTTAGCACACAATTCACGAAACTATATAAGCTATTAGCTAAGAGTCAAAGCCGGAACAAAATAAATAGGGGAATAATTCCAATGTTTTGGAAATTGGGAGGAAAAGAAAGAAAATAAAATTTGTAAATTCATTTGATAGTTACAATAATTTTTAAAAATAACTTGTTTGATATTTTTTAAAAATCATTTTGTTTATTTTAAGAAATAATTTTGACAGTTCGTTCAATGTCATAAATTAAATTGATCAATAACATATAATTATTGAAAGTATTTTATTAATTTTAAAACTAATTTTGTTCATCTCTAATGAGACTGGCTATACAAGTTATTTCAAGTTAAACAAAGTTTACACAGTAAAATTTATTATCGAAATACATGACGCGTAATTGTTTACGCCATCACATATAGCTTAAAATTTGTTATATGATAAATGAGACATATTAATAAAAATATTTAAAATATTAATATATAGGTCAAGCCTAGGATCGTAAAACATTAAAATAAAGTACTTATAATATTAGAGTGAATTTGTATTACTGAAACTTTAAATTGTAAGACTCAATAATATTGAAATAAACAATTCATACATATCTGTAATTCAACTCAAAAATCTTCTCCCTAACCGTAGAAAAAATAGCAATTCAACTCTTCACGGTCTTACTGTAAAAAAGTTAGAAAACTTAAATTGTAACTTTAAAATCTTGATTCTAGAAAGAACAGAAAAAACCGAGTCAATTAAAAAATATTTAGGTCTTAATTAGGTAAAGAATCAGATAATGACAAAATTAGGAAGAAAAATATATAAGATGAAAAAGTAAAATATTTTTTTATCAAATATTTAATAATAATTTTAAAAAAACAGAAATGCTGTTGCACACTCTCACGTATAATCCACCTCTGCATAATGTTTATCGGAGAACAAAAACAGAATAAGGGATAAGAAATTAAAACAAAATTCCTCTTCATTCGAATGTCAAATTCTCAACAAAGCATCTCTTCTAAGTTCTAACCAGGCATGGCTTCTTATGTCTAACTCACATGTGCCCTCCAAATTATTGGAATAAAACGATTGTCTTCAAAAAAAAAAAAAATAGTCTTGAAAAAGGAGGATCTAATGAACATTAAAATAACTACCAGATGAGAAACATTAACGAACATAAGAAGGTACATTGGAACCGAGAAAATTTTGCTTTATAATTTATTTGGCGAAGCTAATCCTGTTCTCCACGGTGGTGATGGCAAATGCTATGAAGAACATTTTCAGAGTACGAACCGGGAAACATGGTCATGGGTGTGGAACCTTCCGAGCATAAGACAGTACCATGACAAAATCCTTTGCTGAGGAACCAATAGTTGCTGAAATTCTCTGTGACGTGGATGCTGTATCCAACCACAGCTCAACCAAATTATATAGACTCAATGTAGGGAGCACTGATTGTCCCATACATTTAATCTCAACCTGCAAAATCAATCACCACAAGTGTGAAGTGACATAAAAGCAGCCATTTTTTTCAAAAAACTACAATCATGTAAAGAGTAGTGTAATTCAACTTCCATGGTTATTGTTAAGTACAGTTAAAGTTGCGACAGATAGGAATTATTGCTTATATTAATGGAATAATGCAAGTGTGATGAGCTTCTGGACAATCAAACTGTTTATGTTTTGATATAGCAGACAACAATCAGAACAAGACAACAAAATTTTTTAGGTTCCTGTTGATGTTTTTTGGATGTATTACAAACGGAGAGTTACCTCTGTTTCACTAGTCAAGTCCAGTTTCTTCATTAGGTATTTTTGGATGAATGAGACTGGTACGCTACCATCCCTGTAGCAAACAGAAAAGACATTATATCGTTTTCTAGTTCAGATTGATTTCCACATTTTAAGAAGCTTTAGCAGCAGCATAAATAGAGTAGTGGACATAGTTTTTCTAGCATATTTTTGTCATGTATCAAAAGCTAGCTGAAACCATCTAAACTAGACACATAAAATCAATAGAGATAATACAAATGCATTACACAATCAATATAACTACATTCGTGTTAAAAGTCTGAACTTTGATTTACCCTTCACATGCTCTCGTGTACATAACCAACACAGTTGATGTATAATGAAAAAAATCGCAACTTTTTGTAAATGTAATCTTTTTTTTTTTAAGTTTGTACTAGGCAGAGATTATATGAAATCTAAAGTTTAGAGAGATACAAATACACTTTCTTCAAATTCACTGCTACAAGAAGCTGAAATGAAAATTCTCAAATTCAAGACATTAGAAGAAAAAAAGGACACAAAGCATATGCTAGTGGCTAGATTTATTGATGGGAAGAAAAAAGTATCTAAATATGGCTGGAATCCTTGAAAGCATACAGATTGTTAAAAATCTACATAACCTATAATTTATCCACACTCATGATAGGTCCCTGTCGAACTTCAGTTTTTCATTTTTATTATTCCCAAAACCACCCTAAAATAGCTTACATATTTCCTTGATCTTCACAAATTCTGACAAACGAATTAATCATATTATTATGTTACCCACCACAGCAAAAGTAAGAGGTTGATAAAAATATGTTAGCATGGATCTCACAAAATAGGGGTTCTCGAAAATTGAAGATAAGTGTTTATATAAACAACTCTTTTCAATGTTAATTAAGGAAACCATGTTTGAAGAACCCAGATTAAGATATTATTTTTGTATATAAGAAACTCATGCAAGCCCTTCTCACCGAAGATGATCTAGTTTAAACAAAAGAGTGTTGTTGATCCCAACTCCCAAACCCTAATTAGTAGGACTTACCTTACTATTTTATCTATTTTTATTCATCTCTCTATCTCTCTTCTTATTTCCAATCAAATAACACAACTTTTTAAAGCCTTTTTCTCTTTTATTTATACTATACTAAACTAAACAACTAAACCTTGAATTCTATATCTTATCTATTTATCTTTTTCCAAATTTAAGCTGATAAAAAAAAAAAGTCTTCTCCATTTCACTCCTTGTGTAGTACCAAAAAAAAACCTAGGTGAGGACAATTTGGAATGCGGAGAACTTGAAGATCTGTTGTATGTGTCTGAGTGTTCTAAATTGCTAAAGGGTAAAATCCTCCGGTTGAAAGACTTCAGAATGAGAAGAGTATTTGTGTTTTGAGCAATAACAATCTATTCTACAATCAACAAAATTAGAGGTTCAACAAAGTACCTTTTAGATTTTTTTAGCATTTACAGATTATTATATAGCTTAATGGGACATTAAAAAGATTAGTAAATTAAGTAGACAATTCCTGAAGGTTGTTCAGATTGCACATAACCTCCCTCTTTTTGTAACATTTACAGCAACTTCCCCCACAGAAAGATGCACAGTTATGTTTTTCAAACAATAAAGGGGCCTTGATGTAATGTTTTTCAAATAATTTAGGATAAGGGTACAAAAAAGCAGATGATATCAGGCCAAATTTAAGAAAACTAGTTTCCATCTAACTTATTCTTCTTGATAAGATTTGATGGAATGCGAGGACATTGCTATTATCAAGAAGCAATGTTGTGCTGTCACTGAGCAAAATTTAATATGTTGCTCAAAACTTATTACACCAAGAAAGGCATACTGAGATAAACTTATTCATGAAAATTTCTAGAGATTCACGTATATAGTATGAGTAACATAAGTTATACATTGCTCCAAGCATGACATTCCTCTCATAAAAGAACGCAATAAATCAAAAACTAAAGAAGCAAATAGTGAGAATAAAGGTACAGGGAGTCCGTAAGAACTTACTTGATTCTCACATAGCTTGAAGGAATTTGTGGCAAGGGTGCATCTCCCCTGAAACATCAGTCTGAAATTAGTACTTCAAAAATAACCAAAAAAAGGATATGTAGGAGATATATAATATCCTTAGGATTTGATATAAGTTATTGAGTTTCAAAGATTGATATCTCACTGGTTTTCTGCAGCTACCAAGGAGAACCAGATTGGACCAGTCCTAGAGAGTCTTTTACTGCTTGCAGAATCAAGCACAGCTTGGGGTGATATGCTTGATTCTCCAGAAGCAGGCTCCTTCTTCTTGCGCATTCTGCGCAATTTATTGGGTTTTGTTGCATCTGAAGTAGCAGGATGAGGGATGATCTTTTCTTCCTCAACTTTTCCTTTGCGTTTGTCCTTAATTTTAGTTTTCTGCATCTGAGACTCACTCTCACTTACTTGAGTGGTTTCTAATTTAGCATCAGACCCTTGCACATGAGACTTGAAAGATTTACTCCTACTTGCCACCTCTACTAAACAGTTCAAAGGCTTCCAAAGATCCAATTTTGCATCATATGCTTCGCCACCATTCTCTGATCCTTTATTGGGTGCAGTTTGACTACCCTCACAAGGGGACATACTCTGCACCAGCCAAAGAAAAATTAACCATAAGAATGTTAGCAAAACTAATGGTCCTATGATCCAGGAAATCAAATGAACCAGGATCAAGAGACAAAACAATACATAGCAAGTTCAAAGATAAAAACCAGATTGTTTCTCGTACTACCTGTCCGGAATTCTGAGCAAACTTATTTGAATGTTCAGGTGAGCTTGAACTCTCAAGATGATCTTCCAGCAATTCTTCCTCTTTCTTAATGGGCTTTTCAAAGGAAAAACTAGAGGACCGCAGACCACTAGCTTTTCTTGAAGGTTTTGTTCTTCTTCCTGTCATTGTTGCCTGTGTAGATACCCTTGGAGTGTTGACCACCAAAGACGAAAGAGACCTCTCCTTTCTCCTAGCTGGTATTGGTGTTGAGGTCACAACTTCAGGTGCCTTCACCTTTCTTCCCTTCACGGGGAAAACTTTGGCCCTTACATCTTGCAAACTGTGGTCTGGCCTGGTTATCAGAAACCAAAGTAGCACGCAACAATTCAAAACAGAACATCATCAGCTATGTGGTTTTGTTCGATTGTAGTTTTCAAACAATGTTGAAGTGTGTTTCATTATATGAAAACTGGTGTAGGTAATTCATTACAAAAAAAACACTCCTCCTGAACTACTTCTTTTCAGATAGTTCAGATTACTCTCATGTTTTCCCTTACCTAGAAAACTCATCAATGCAATTATCATAAACCCAATTTGTTTATCCTAGTTCGTCACCATCCTCCTTATGTCTCAAACTATTTCGCTGTTTTTTATATGATCAAGGACATTTGGTAATGAGATAATACATCAATTTTGGGTAATACAATTAAAGCAAGCACTGCAAACAAGAACACCATCACTGCGAATAGAATCAAATGATATTATTTTGAAGACAAAGGAAATTATTAATATATCTACATTTTAAAAATTCTTAATCAAAACAGATGCAAAATCCCCTCCTTGGTGATATGAATTATATCAGTTCTTTTATCAAGTAACTGCATAAGGACCATCCTTCTCCAATTCATCTTGCTCTGTTTCCGACTAGAAGTTTAGATGAAAAATTATTAAATGCAATACAAATTACATTTTATTGTTACCATAATTTTGTATTTGTCAAGCCTTAAACACTTTACATTTATGATAATCTATATTATTATCCATTCGCAATGTCTGTCAGTCAGGAAAACTATTCAAAATAAAGTAATAAACTAACAGCATTACCATATGTATATCATCAACTAAATTACAGAAATATGTCAAATTTGAGGGCATTTAATTATTTCCCTGTATACTATATGCATGTATTAATCTAAAAAATTCTTCTTGCAGGTGATGGATCCTTCTTATGTCAGTTTTCATAAAGTGAAAGATTGATGCAACATTATCTTGACAGCACAATAAAAGCATGAACATTGCTCATTCTTGCCCGCTGCTGCAAGAACATAATACCACCTAAGAAGATCAGATAACGGTGTGGTCTATGACAGCTATTTGTGTCTTTGGTCCCAGGCAGGATCTTTCAACAGATTTTGAAAGACGAACAGTATTCAACAGCTTTATAGCAGATGTCTCGACCCATCAACAACATTATTCATTTTCAAAAGAAAGGTTTCATCTTGTAAAGGCCTGTCTCCATTTTAGCAGGCTTGTGAGTTGTAGCGATATTTAGGGTGTGGGTTGCATAAAGATAAACTCTTACTACACAGCATAACAAACACGTTAAAGCAACAACACCCTCCATGCATGTTCAACTACTTAAAGTATAGCAGAGAGGTATTTCGTCTTCTTCTTTTTTTTTTTTTTTCTTTTTAAAAAAAAAAAAAAAAAAAAAAG